>Ga0224507_10001171_pt1 | contig 10524 bp, 8 predicted proteins | sample SF_Jan12_sed_USG_3_FD_170159 | JGI IMG/M metagenome (GOLD analysis project Ga0224507, IMG submission 170159) | Sediment microbial communities from San Francisco Bay, California, United States - SF_Jan12_sed_USGS_13 | ecosystem: Environmental > Aquatic > Marine > Sediment | place: USA: California...
ACCCTGAAGAATAAAAGAAAACCCCCTTCCATCATGATTTATGCCTCAATCTGAAAGGTACAAAACAAATCTGTTTATCTGTATATGCGTCTGCAAATTCTGCGAAAACGAAACAAGTTTAAAAGTTTATTGAAAAATTTATTTGCCATTCTTTTGTTTGTCTTGAACATATTATTATCTTGAGAGATCTTTTCATGGTCAAAATGAACTTTTTCATATTTTCCATTATCAATACCATCAATGAGCTCTCTGAATCTTCTCACCGAATCAAAATATCTCTGAATCTTTTTCAATCCATTGGCAGCAATAGCTGAACGCTTTTCACTGTTTTCAAGATAGTAATCAACCTTTGAAAAGAGATCCGAGGGATCATCATTGTCGATTTCAATATAATCAACTCCAGGTATCAAATAGTCATTATTTGTTATTTTATGTGAAAGAAGCATCCCCCCACAGGCTAGCAACATCTGAACTCTTGGTTCCCATGAAATCTCATTCTCAGCATGCAGATTCAACACTAGTTTGCTTTGGTTGATAAAATCTACCAATTCAGAACCATAAACACCATGGGCTATATGCAAAACATTCTTATAGTGTTTCAACAACCCAAGGAACCGTTCCCTGTACGCTGTTGAACGACCGATAAAAAAAACATCCCACTTTTTATCCAGATTTTTTTTCTTATAAACGTTTAATGCAATCGGAAATACAAACTCGCCAGAAAGATGCAATCCATTTTCGGCAAGGAATTGTAATGAGGATTTATCATAGTGGAAAATATAGTCATATGACTTCGTTGTGATGTTTTTGAATTTTTCAAATCGATGCAACGAATCAGGAGAATAATTAAGTTTTCCATCAACATAATTTGGAAAAGGTTCACTAGAAAACGAAACCTTGTGACCTTGTAATCTTTTTAGAACACCATCTGGAACAAATTCTCCCCTAAAAAAGAAATTAAAATCAGCGTTGAATTTTTCAAGTTCGACAAAATCTGCCTCGGTCATAGTGTATTTGAGTTGAAATTCCCTGACATCACCAAGAACATCCAAATCATTTTCATAAAATGCTCTAAAATATTCAGGTTGCGATATTATTGCTATTTTCATCACTACCAGGGCCTAAAATTAGACTTTCAATTTGAACACATCAACACTAACAAGGTGTTGCACTTATCACTCATTGCAAAATAACTTTCTAAAGACATGCTGAAACTTCCCCTTGAGATCAGTCGACACGGATTTATTTGTTCTGCTGCTTTGATTTTCTTTTTCTGCAACTAGCAACTCAAAGAGCTTCTTGTTATTTTTCCGTACCATGAAAATCTCCCTATCCATTTCCTGAAAGATGGGGATCATGTTTTTCACATAAAATTCATAATTTTTTTCTATTAAGGTCCTCAGTAAGTCAGGCCTCACTTCGTGTGCCTGCGTAACCATTGAATGATCTTTCTGCCTATAATAAATCAACGGCTCAGCGAGACAAAACCACTCAAAATCTAAAGAAAGCATTTTGACCCAGAAATCCCAATCCTCGTACCCAGAGGTCATTGACTCATCATACCCGCCAATCTTCTCCCAGCAAATTCTCCTGAATATAGTGGATGAATGGATTCTATTTCGGACACCTTGCAGGAAAGGTTCAAATCCTTCAGAGTTGTGGCCTATCGTTTTCCACAAAATGTTGTCCCTGCTTTTGCTACTACCAAAAAGTTGTGCCCATGCCGGTACAGCCCCATATTTTATATCTTTATCCTTTTTAAATATTTCAACGGCTTTACTGAAATATTCAGGATGATATTTATCATCAGCGTCAAGGCAGCAAATGTATTCCCCTTTTGTCAAACGGATTCCGTTATTTCTTGCTGCCGGCAGGCCCTGATTATCTGTATGGAGCACCTTGCAGTTTGGTTTGTTATAGGCATTCAGGATGTCAACAGTATAAAGATCGGTAGAGCCATCATTGACAATAACGATCTCAACATGCTTATACGTTTGAGCAAGAACACTTTCTACTGCCTCATCAAGATACTGTCCATGATTATAGCAGGGTATGACAACACTGATCAGTTTCATTTCTTTCTAAACTCTTTAATAATACCCTCTCCATAAAACTTTAAGTACCCGGCCAATTCTATTCTGGCAAAGACGTTGGCACAAACTGGACCTGATCACATTTTGAGTTTGCTCTATATCGGAAACAATTAGAGGTTCCGAAGGCACACTATAATCAGCTGTAAATGGTGGAGAAGTGTATAGCGGCAGTATCTCTTCTTCCAGTATATTTTCCTCGGCAAGTATACTTTCAATCAAAGTAGCACACTGTTCAAACTCAAGCTCTGCTGATCTTTCCATAATAAAGCGTTGCCCTTGCTCCCGCATTTCGTGTTGGAGGTCCTGGGAACGCAAAATTTTAATTAAAGCACCAGCCAGCGAAGAAGGATCTCTCTCTGTTAAAAGTACCCCTTTTTCAGGCAAATCATATTTTGTATTATCACCATAAAAATCAACAACAGGTAATCCTGTTGCCATCATTTCAAAAGGGATCCTTGACGGGTTGGACGAACTAAGACACAATCCTACCATGCAACGATTGTAGAGAGCATTACAGTCTTTTTGGCTTAATATCCCGAGATGAGTATGATCAAAATAATAATTTGGCTCTTTCAGGCTTCCATAAGTATAAATTTTAATTTCAGGGCATTGCTGCTTTACTATAGCCAATGTATCCTTCCCAATTCCAGAACAACGTCTTGGTTTTTCCGGTTGGTAGACAAAGCAGACTGCCGGTTCTTGAGCGATTGACTCCTCATGATAATACGTTGCAGTATCTGCGGTAAAATCAAAATAATTCGCTTTACTCCCGTATCGATCCCGTAACAAATGGGACAACCATCTCCCGATGGTGATTGGCAAAAGTCCCTGACGATAGGAATTTTCCGCCCGTATATAGTTATCTCCCATTGGATTAAAACAAGGTTCAAAATCCTGGACAAAATAAAGCTTGTGCTGAGCTTCGACCTTTTGGGCAACCAATTCAGCAGTCCACCAAGCAGTGGCAATTGCAATATCAAACCGATCATCAACAGTATATCCACTGTGGATATGAGCTGAACACGAACCGTAAAACTCATTAACCATTCTCTCTAAAGCACCTTCACTCATATTCTGCTGCCTGTCTTCACCAATATAGACGTGGCACTGGTGCCCCCTGTCGGATAAATTTCGGATATGGGAAAAAATAGTCCTGTGCCCACCGGAACCTTCAATGGGATAGGGAACCAGCCAGGCAATTTTACCTTTCATAACGTCTCATTATTTCATTTTCTTGCTGCATATGTTTGTCAATAAATGATCTGCCACCTGATTACTTGCCCGCATTTATATGTGAAACAACCTGACACTATATCACAGAGATTAAGCCGCGACAAATTATTGGGTTAATTCCGCTGTCAGCTTCCCTTTATTTACTCAAGCTCGTGGAATCTTCCATGGTTTTCCAGACACTATTGGGTTATACAAAAATGGCTTTAGGAGGTGATTTTCATGCCTACTGTGCAAAGTGTTAGATTTGAGCATGGTCGAGGCGCTGCAGTAGCATTCCTGGAAACAATTCGCAGCATGCATAATAAAAATTACAGAATGCTGGAAAGTTAATTCACATCAGATAGATGAGTTAAATTATTCAGATTACTTACTGAATATCATCATTTACTTATGACAGCATTTATTTGATTAGACCTTCTTGTTACCTCCCGCCACTTGCCATCGATCAGCAGCTCATGAGGCTTAAACGCCTTTTTGTAGCGCATCGCCTGCACCTGTTCTATATAATAACCGAGATACAGCAGGGGAATGCTGTGTCTGCTGCAGAAATTGATCAGATTCAGGATGTTCAAAGTTCCTGGGCTGCGCTTGTCCTCTGCCGGGTCAAAGTAAAAATATACCGCATTCAGCCACTTGTCCGACCCGTCGACGATTGCAACGCCGATCAGTCTGTCACCCACCCGGTAACGGATTTCAAAACAGCGACTGATTGCACTTATAAAAAAACCGGCATAGTATTCTTCAGCCGTGCTCTTTCCCTCAGGAAAACGGTTTTTCAAATACTTGTCCAGGAGAGTGATATTTTCCCGGCTCATCCGCAAAGGAGCAACGCCTATAGTCACATCCCTGTTCTTTTTCAAAACCCTTCGCTGGTTACGGTTGGGGATAAAGCTTTGCGGCCTCATCCTGATAGGCACGCAGGCTTTGCACCTCGGACAACGCATTGAATAGATGCAGTTGCCGTTACGCCGATACCCGCTTTTAAAAAACATTCCCATGGTCTCGTCGCCAATGGAAGTGAACACTGCCTGATGATAGACGGCAAGCTGTTCAAGTCCGTATGGGCAGCTGACACTGATATCGACGAAATATTGCTCCAGACCGGTATCGAGCTTCAGTTCTTCCGGCCTGTCTGCCTGTTCATGGATTGCCATCAGTCTCTCTCAATGGTCTCTCTGGTAACCACCTGATTATACTAAACCCTGATCAAGCATGGCGTTGACGACCTTGATAAACCCGGCGATATTCGCACCTGCGAAATAATTTTCCTCATGTCCATATTCCGCCGCTGCATCAAGACAGGTTTTATGAATGGATTTCATGATCTGCTGCAGCCGCTCGTCAACCTCTTCTCGGGGCCAACTCAGACGCATGGAATTTTGAGCCATCTCGAGGCCTGACACAGCGACTCCTCCCGCGTTGGCGGCCTTGCCGGGACCGTACATGATCCTGTTGTCCAGGAACACTCGTATCGCCCCGGGGGTTGAGGGCATATTGGCTCCTTCACTGACAAGTGTGACACCGCCTCGAATCAGATTAATAGCGTCTTTTTCATTAATCTCGTTTTCTGTGGCGCAGGGTATTGCGCAATCCGCTTTATGTGCCCAGAGAGGATTATGATCAAGTGACGGATCAACCTCAGTATACACTGCCTGGGTATATTTTTCAGTATACTCCTTGATCCGGCCGCGCCTTATATTTTTCAGTTGCTTGACGTACGCAAGCTTCTCTGCATCGATGCCCTCATCATCATAAATATATCCGGATGAATCGGAAAGGGTGACTACCCGCCCACCGAGTTCCAGTGTTTTTTCGATGGCAAACTGTGCTACATTGCCGGAACCTGAAACCAGGCATATTCTGCCCTCCAGGTCCATTTCCCTAACCTGCAGCATCTGGGCGGCAAAATAAACTGTCCCGTAACCAGTCGCTTCGGGGCGTATCAGGCTCCCTCCCCAGGCCAGACTTTTGCCGGTCAGCACCCCGGAAAATTCGTTGCGCAGCTTCTTGTACATCCCGAACAGGTACCCTATCTCGCGGGCCCCCACCCCGATATCTCCTGCCGGGACATCCGTGTCCGGCCCGATATGCCGGAAGAGCTCCGCCATAAAGCTCTGGCAGAATCGCATTACCTCACTGTCTGAACGTCCCTTGGGATTAAAGTCCGAACCTCCCTTACCGCCACCCATCGCCAGGGTTGTGAGGCTGTTTTTGAACACCTGCTCAAAAGCAAGAAATTTTATAATGGAAAGCGTCACGGAAGGATGAAACCGCAACCCGCCTTTGTATGGGCCGATCGAAGAATTCATCTCAACCCTGAATCCCCGGTTGACATGCACCTGCCCCTGATCATCCATCCATGGCACTCTGAACATGATAACCCGTTCCGGCTCGGCAATTCTCTCCAGCACTGCCTGGGTGCGGAATTCCGGGTTGCGGTCAAGAACCGGCTTCACGCTCAGCAGTACTTCCTGAACCGCCTGGTGAAATTCTTTTTCCTGGGGGTCCCGTTGGATTATGGACGAAAGTATCTTTTCCATATTGAATGCCTATTTTCGATATTTAGCGCACATCCTGTTACTGGTTAAACTTCCCCTTCCTCATAATACCCGACCGCCTCAGCAGCCTGGCCGTTTACTTTGATAATAAAAGGCCGCTTCAGTCTGATGTGACTCACATACTTCAATTCCTGGAGAGGCTCAAGCTTGTTCAGCCATTCCCAGTTTATTCCCCTTATTTTTTTCCCATTTGCGTCCCCTACGCACTCGGTATCTTCGACCATGAGATATGGTATCCCCAGTGACGTTATATTCTGGAAAAAATGCGTTCCCTGTGACGGCTCTGCATTCACTCCGCATCCGCGAACTTCGACCATGGCGCCGACACCGGAAATGTCTCCCCATTGAACAGGAATCCCGAGCCAGGGATCTGCAGTTCCCCATCTTCCGGGTCCGATGAGGAGAAACCGGCAGTTTTCCTTGTGCAGCATACGGTTAAAATGACCGATTTCACGAGCGATATCTTTGGTGGCGGCGGTATCAAAGGGATCCGGTTTCACATAAAGAATGTCGTATATGAACGTGTAAAGTCCGTGTCCCAGGGCCTTGTCGGAATAGAGCAGAGCGGCAAGACGATCGGATTCGGTAATCTGCACATCCCTGCTTTCACTCCCGGTGACGACCGGACGTATTTGTAAAAAATATAATGCGTTCTCCGCCGGATTTTCATGCAGGTCAACAGCAAACTCGATTTCGATCTCACACCCCAAACCTTTGCGTCCCAGGGCAAGCAATTCGGTTAAAGCTCCTGACAGGGGGAAAAACCCGTATTTGAGGATGGACGCAAAGGTCAGCACCTTCCTCCCGGGCAGATCAGCATCACGGATTCTGTGCTCTTCCGGAAAATAAGTGCTGCACAACAGGCTGACAGGATACTCCCCGGTCGCATCATAAATCTCGCGCCGTACCAGATTGGAATTATCCCTGGAGAAGGAGGCTGATTCCGAAGAGTCAAGGCTGTAAAACCAATGCTGTGAATTTTTCAATATGTCATCAGTCGTTGAAAACTGGGGAAGATTTTCAGGAAATCCGGGCGAGAAACGGAGACTCTGCTCTCCCTCGACCACGGTTTTTCCAAACCCGATTGCAATATGCGCTATCCCGTCTTCCGGCTTCATAGGTGCTACGGGATAAAAATTATAACTCTGGGCAACACCGGATAGGGCGGGATAAAAATAATCTCCATATTCTCTGCCGGCGAGTTTCTGAATGATGACGGCCATACTGTCCTCGCCTGACAGGCCGATTGAGCGGGAAAAAGCCCGCGGACTCTCAAACCAGGTAGAGGCAAAAACCAGTTTGACTGCCTGGACCAGTTCATTGTAACGCACCTCAAAGTCCGTGTTGGAGTTGACCAGCATATAGGTATTATACAAACCGGCATAAGGCCTGAACTGGGCATCCTCCAGCATACTTGAAGAGCGGACGGAAAGGGGATAATCAATTTTTTCAAGATAGCTTCGCAGATCTTCCTGCAGCCAACCGGGTATTTCGCCGCTCAAAAACCGATCACCGATTTCCTTATCGCTCATCCCTTCCATAAACTGAAAACCGTTATGGCCAATAAAATCATCAAATCCCTGTGTTGTGATAACACATGTCTGGGGAACGCGTACCATAACCTCGGTAAACACTGATTCCTGGTGAATAGCCTGCTGCAGCTGTGTTCCCATAAAAGCTATACCTCGCGCTTTTCCACCCATCGACCCGTTGCCGATTTTCACAAAATCCATTATCTCAGGATCGTAGCCATCCCTGGTAAATCGGGCCACAACACCTCTCTGCCTCAGCTTGCGCAGGGCATGTACTTTAAAAACAAGGTCCTCCCGCAGGGCATGCGGATCCGTAATCTTTTCGAAATGATTTTTGTGCAGCCTTGAAGCAAGCGCCACTTCAGCCCGTGCCATAACCCAGTTCGAAAAATGATTATTTTTGGCATGATACATCAGCGACTCGTCAGGAACCGTTTCCAGCATCTTTTCAAACTCATACATATTTGAGGCTTTACCGACCACAGTTTCATCGTGCCGGCGAAAAACAAAATCCCCAAATCCCAGGTAATTCATAAAAAATGCATGAACATCATCGTGGAGTGTCGAAGTGTTTTTACCGGCAAAAACCGCTGGGATTTTTTGTGCCTTTTTTTCGTTTTTCAGCTCTGTACTCAACATAAGTATTGGTAAATCGGGTACTGCCCGGCGAATCGAATGCATAAACTTTATACCGATGTCCTCACCAATCTTACCATTTCTTGGGAGGCGAACATCGGATATCACCGCAAATATATTCTGCTGGTACCTGGAAAAAAAATCAACCGCCTCCTCGTATGTTTCTGCGGTGAGTATCTTCGGGCGGGCTCGCATTTTCAGCAGGCGGTGCTGCTCATTCAGCCCTTCGTCAAGAACGGCCTGGGTCTGTTTGACAAGTTCTCCATACAAAATAGGCAGAATCTGGGAACGATGAAGCGCGGAATCTTCAACAAGCAGTATAACCCGCACCATTGCTTTCCGGGTATCATAGTCCACATTCCTCCTGTCTTCGACACTCTTGACAATAGCCAGCAGGATATCTGAATCGCAGCACCAGACATACGTGTTGTCAATATAACATGGTACATTAGGGCCAAAACAGGAGACAGCATCCTGAACACTGTGTGCCAGAAGCACGACGGGAAGATCGGGATGTTTTCCCTTTACCTTGGCTCCAAAAGCATTACAATCCATTTCCCCCAGATGCGGCATGGTGATGACCAGGTCAAAGACCTTTTTATCCAGGAGCCCCAGAGCCTGTTCAGCATTTGACACCCTGGTGATACGCGGCGGCCTGCTCAGGTTGAGCCCATGGTATTCATTGATTATCTTGACGGCGAGGCTGCCATCCTCTTCCATTATGTAGGCATCATAAAAACTTGAAACGAGAAGAATTTCCCGGACCTTAAAGGCCATTAATTCGTGAAAAATCCCGAAATGGGGATCAAAATCACTGATGTATTCCTGCGCAGAAAACTTTTCCACCCGACCTTGTTCCTTCTTTTTTCTCTGTTTAATCATGCCATGTATTCCAGGGCTTCTGCACAAGTGAAGCGTTGAAATATCTTGGGTCGCCGCTCACTTCCCTGCCGGCCCATGCCGGATTTGAAAATGGCTGGTCCTCGCGGTCAAGTTCGATTTCCGCAATGACCAGCCCGCTGTTCTCCCCTAAAAATTCGTCCACCTCCCAAACAAGTCCCTGATACTCAATACGGTACCTGTTCTTTTCGATCAAAGGCTGAATGCAGAGCCCATCCAGCATGGCAGAGGCATCTGCATAGGGAATTTCATATTCAAATTCGCGGCGGGAAATGCCATTGCTTTTACCTTTGATCGTTAAATATCCGGTATCTCCTGCAGTCCTTACCCTGACAGTTCTTGCCGGATCCAGTGTTAAATAGCCCTGGCGATATCTGGTTCCCTGAACATTTTTTTTCCAGTCCAAGCCGTTGACGAGAAATTTCCGTTCGATCTCTGTTCCCATACATCATCCTGCCTGGTTAAAAATATCTTTTCTGCCCATCACTGCATTGAATAATCCGGATGTTTGTCTGGTGTGTACACCACCATGACTGTACGCTGACAGTTTTGCACAACACTGTTCGATAAAGAACCAAAAAACATCCGGGGCAACCCGTATCGATGCGCAGCCGTCATGATTATCAGACTATGATACCTGGCCTCCTGCAGGATACGTTCAAGCCGGGATTCAACCGCTTCAACAATATATCTGGCCTGGATATCAAAAAAATTGTCTGCCAGCCACTCCTGCAGCTGGTGCTCACAGGCGGCTACCTCCTCTTTCCTGCTGTCAAGATGGAGGAGATGCAGGAATGTGATTCTGGGCATGGTTGTCATTGCCATTGACTCCAGGACAGAAAGCAGCTCGTCAAGTTCATAGTGAGATAAAAACGGCACAAGTATCCTGTCGCAGTTCAATGGTCCAACGAAATGGACAGCAACAAGGGGACATTTAATTTTTGCTGCAACTGCATCGAGTATTCTATGGAAATCACGAGGATTGCTATCAACCGGATAGCCGAGAACTACTGCACGGGCATCATTATATCCCAAGACAGAAACTACTCCCTCCGCTGGATCTTCAAAAACAACCTCAGTTTTCAGAGGATAACCAAGACTTTTCACTTCATCGATTTCGGCCATAAACAGTGATTCATCATCACTTTTCCTGTAACGATTCATCTCTGACGTTTCAAGAACACGCAGCGACATGGGCAGGGAATGAAAATAATGAGACAAAATGGTCGCTACCCTTGCCAGTGCTCGCACTGTGGTAAAATGAAAAGCCCCGAATATTACTACACCTGATGCATCTGCAGCAGGGTGAAGCCTGCTGCCATCCCAAGGAGGCAGACTTATTCCCTTCGGGCTCCTGAGCCAGAGTTTACAGAACAAAGGGCCCCGATCGCCGCCCTCCGGGTACTCCCTGATCTTTTCTCCTTCGCCGGCCTTTTCTATTGTATAGCGGGCAAAAAGCGGACCGCTTAGTTCCGAGAAAAACACCCCGGCAAGAACAACCGGTGTAATTATTGCCGACCAGGGGGCAAGGAGTGAGTCATTACTGATCAGTATAACCAGTCCGATCGCCAC
>Ga0224507_10001174_pt1 | contig 10508 bp, 9 predicted proteins | sample SF_Jan12_sed_USG_3_FD_170159 | JGI IMG/M metagenome (GOLD analysis project Ga0224507, IMG submission 170159) | Sediment microbial communities from San Francisco Bay, California, United States - SF_Jan12_sed_USGS_13 | ecosystem: Environmental > Aquatic > Marine > Sediment | place: USA: California...
ATGAAAGACCGCCGGTGTCAGCTCGCCGGCAATTTTATACATATTGGGGAGCATCAACAGTAGCCCCTGCGATGCGGTAAAGGTGGTGGTGAGTGAACCGGCCTGTAGCGCCCCATGAACGGCACCGGCAGCGCCCCCCTCACTCTGCATCTCAATAATTTTGGGCACACTCCCCCAGATATTGATCTGTCTCTCTGCCGACCAGCTATCGGCATGTTCACCCATCGGTGAGGCCGGGGTGATGGGATAGATGGCGATGACCTCGTTACAGAGGTGGGCAATAGTTGCCGCCGCCTCATTGCCATCAATTACGACCATCTTTTTGTCACTCATCGGGGCTATTCCTTCCTGTGTTACACCTAATTTTCATTCTAGACCTGAACAGAACAAAGCTCCATCTTATCGCCCACAAATAAATGGTGCCAAAATGGCATTTTTTTGTGGTTACTTGGTGAAGATAATATTAGTATTCGTAGGTGATTTAAATTCCACACTGAAAACTGGATAATCTAGGAGAAGCAAGAAAAATGAGAATTAATAAGAAGAGTGTTACAGCTATTGCTGCAGCGGTTGGTATATCAGTTGCAAGTAGCCTTGCTACGGCGGCAAATACCATCAAAATCGGTACATTTCTAGCGGTAACCGGCCCCGCATCCTTTCTGGGCGATCCTGAATTAAAGACATTGCAGATGTACATTGACTCTATCAACGCAGATGGTGGTATTGATGGTCGAAAAGTGGAGTTGTTTCACTACGACACCGGCGGTAAAGCCAAAGAGGCAGTTAAATTCGCCAAGCGCCTGATCAAGAAAGATCGCGTTGATGTGATTGTTGGTGGCTCAACCTCTGGCTCAACCATGTCGGTTATCCCGCTCGCTGAAAAGAACCACATTCCCTTTATCTCCCTTGCCGGTTCTGTAAAAATTATCGACCCTGTTAAAAAATGGGTCTTCAAAACACCTCATACTGATCGAATGGCAGCGGCCAAAATCTTTGAAGATATGAAAAAGCGCGGCATCTCCAAGGTCGCCCTGATTAGCGGTAATGGCGGCTTCGGTAAGTCAGGACGTGGCCAATCACTGGCACTAGCACCCAACTATGGAATTAGCGTGGTTGCTGATGAGTCATATGGTAAAAAAGATACCGACATGACTACCCAGTTGACCAAAATCCGTAACAGCAATGCTGAGGCAATTCTTAACTTTGGCTTTGGTTCAGGCCCCGCCATTGTCACCAAAAATATACGCCAGCTAGGTATTAAGCTTCCCCTCTATCAATCACACGGCGTTGCATCAAAAAAATATATTGAGTTAGCTGGCAGCGCCGCCGAGGGTGTTCGTCTACCGGCGGCAGCACTATTGGTTGCATCAAGCCTGAGCAATAGCGATCCACAAAAACAGGTATTGCTCGACTATAAAAATCGCTTTGAAGCGAAGCATGGTTCGGTATCGACCTTTGGTGGTCACGCCTATGACGGTCTGTTGATGGCTCTTCAAGCCATTGATCGCGCCAACTCAACCGATAAGAAAAAGGTTCGCGCTGAGATTGAAAAGACAGCCAACTTTATTGGCACCGGTGGCGTATTTAACATGAGCCCATCCAATCACCTCGGTCTTGGGCTTGATGCGTTTAAAATGCTAGAGATCAAGAACGGTAACTGGACTATCGTTAAGTAGCTTATTGAGCCCTCTCGTTAGGGCTATCTAAATCAGGGAGGCAGTCGATGGCAAGCTCATTGATGCCTCCCAAATTTTTTGTGTAACCATGTTTGATCAAATTCTACAGTTTCTAATTACCGGACTGACCACTGGGGCAATCTATGCACTTGTGGCTCTCGGGTTTACCATTATCTACAACGCCTCTGATGTGGTGAATTTTGCACAGGGCGAATTTGTCATGATGGGGGCAATGAGTACCGTATTTCTCGCCGCAGGTGACAATGGCCTACCAACGCCTCTGGCCGCCACCCTTTCGGTTGTGCTGGTGATCTGTGTCGGTATTTTTTTACAACGCTTTGCCATTGCTCCGGCTCGTGGCGCATCGGTTGTAACGACCATCATCATCACCATTGGCGCCTCTATATTTCTACGCGGCCTCGCACTGGTTGTGTGGGGAAAAGATATCCACGGCATGACTCCCTTTTCGGGAGAGACCCCTATCCATATCGGTCAGGCGACACTGCTCCCGCAAAATATCTGGGTCATGGGCGGCACCGCCGTTATGGTGCTTGCTGTCCACTATTTCTTCCACTACACCATGCAGGGAAAAGCCATTCTCGCCTGTTCATATAATCGTGATGCGGCAAGTTTAATGGGAATCAATGTTGGCCTGATGATGATGGTAGCCTACGGTCTATCGGCTCTGTTGGGCGCAATGGCGGGCATTCTGGTCGCACCCATTTCGTTTACCTCATACGATGCCGGAGTCATGTTAGGTCTAAAGGGTTTCTCCGCCGCGATTCTTGGAGGGATGGGCAACCCCATGGGGGCTGTTGTCGGCGGGCTTCTGCTGGGACTCATTGAGTCACTTTCAGCCGGTCTAATCTCATCTGGTTATAAAGATGCCATCGGTTTTATTATTCTGCTACTGGTGCTCTTTATCCGTCCCAGCGGCCTGATGGGCAAACGCTCATCTGACAGGGTCTAGAAAGATGAATCGCTTGAGAGGCCCTATTATTCTTGCAGCCATACTCGTTGCCCTGCCACTTCTATTTCCTGATAACTACTTTGTAACCGTCGTAGTAACCACGGCAGTCCTTCACGCGATACTCGCTATTAGTCTAAATCTACTCATGGGCTATGCTGGACAAATTTCACTGGGACACGCTGCATTCTTTGGCATTGGAGCCTACAGTTCCGCTATCCTGACTACTCAACACCGCTTGGATCCGCTTCTAGCCATCGCAGCGGGTATGTTGATCACCGGTACCATCGCATTTCTCATCGCACGCCCAATATTACGCCTAAAGGGACACTATCTAGCCATGGCAACGCTCGGCTTTGGGATTATCATCTCAATTATTTTGGTACAAGCAGGGCACTTCACCGGAGGTCCCGATGGACTCGGAGATATTCCTAAATTAGTGATATTCGGTTGGGCGGTTGAGAGTGACTTTCACTGGTACATCGTCATGTCGACCATACTGATACTGGTTGTCTGGCTGGTTAACAATCTCATCGACTCTCGCAGTGGCCGAGCACTACGCGCACTGCACGGCTCTGAAATTGCCGCAGAGATGATGGGCATTAACACCACTGCCGTAAAGAGTGCCATTTTTGTTCTATCGGCACTGATCGCGTCCTTTGCCGGAAGCCTTTTTGCCCATCAACAGAGTTTTATCAGCCCCGACTCATTTAGCTTTTTCTTCTCAATTGAGCTGGTAACAATGGTCGTATTGGGAGGGCTGGCATCAACCTATGGTGCTATTTTTGGTGCGCTGGTACTCACCTTCCTTCCTGAACTGTTGGTAGTATTTGAAGATTATGAGGTGATGGTCTTCGGCGCGATATTAATGGCGATGATGATCTTCATGCCGCAAGGACTCTTTGTTGGTTTTGAAAAACTGGCACAACGGCTCTATCGTAAGTTTTTTGCATCCCAAACAATCGATAAGGAGCAGCGTGATGTTGCTTAAAGTTGAGGGTCTTCTCAAATCATTTGGTGGTGTGACCGCTATCGCCGACCTCAATTTTGAGGTTCCCGAGGGTGTCGTCTATTCTGTAATAGGCCCCAATGGCGCGGGCAAGACCACCCTGTTCAATATGCTCTCGGGAATCTATCTTCCCGATGAGGGAAGCGTCACCCTCAACGGTCGAAACATTGTCGGATTGGCACCCTATAAAATAGCCCGTTGTGGCGTTTCTCGTACCTTTCAAAATCTACAGATATTTTTCAATATGAGTGTCTTGGAAAATGTTCTTGTGGGCTGTCACCTGCGCATTAAAGAAAACTTTATCTCTACAGCACTACGTCTACCCCTGAGCATGCGAGAGGAGAAAAAGGCTCGACAGTGGGCCATCGACGCTCTCCACTTCTGCGGTCTTGAAAAATATATTAACAGCCCCTCTGATGCGCTCTCATACGGTGTTCTTAAGCGTATGGAGATTGCACGCGCCCTGGCTATGAAGCCAAACATCATCATGATGGATGAGCCCGCAGCCGGTCTGAACGATACCGAAACAGCAGAGATGCTCTCACTGATTCGACGCATCAGTGAGAGCGGAATTACCGTGTTATTGGTAGAACACAATATGCATCTGGTTATGCAGGTCTCCGACAGAATACTGGTGCTCGATTATGGCAGCCGACTCGCCGAGGGGACGACCCACGAGATTCAGAACAATCCGCAGGTTATCGCGGCCTATCTTGGTAGCGATACAACTACTGCGGGTGCTGATGTTAAGGCGGGAGGAAATCACTATGCCGTCTGAATCGTTAACCTCCTCACACGCAAATTCAGAGACCCTTCTTACAGTTGCTAACCTCTCTAGTCGCTATGGTCCGGTGGAGGTTTTATACGATGTCTCTCTCGAAATAAAAACAGGTGAACTGGTCGCCATCGTTGGCGCCAATGGTGCGGGTAAAACAACCCTGTTACGTACCCTATCTGGACTGCATCGTAGTCAGGCCGGGGCGATAACATTTGCAGATAGAGATATCACAAACAGCTCTGCACATAGCACTGTTCATGCAGGAATGTGCCACGTACCTGAAGGACGTCAGGTCTTCGCCCCCTTAAGTGTCGATGACAATCTTCGCTTGGGCGCTTATGCCCTGCGCAAAGAGAGCCAATGGGTTGAAGCTGAAATGGAAAATGTCTATAGCCTCTTTCCTATCCTTAAAGAGAAATATCAGCAAGAGGCTGGGACTTTATCGGGCGGGCAACAGCAGATGTTGGCGATTGGACGAGCATTACTAGGACGTCCTAAGCTGTTACTACTGGATGAACCATCCATGGGACTTGCGCCACTACTAGTTGAGGATATCTTCCGCATTATTCGGGAGCTCAATGCCAAGGGAGTTACCATCTTATTGGTTGAGCAGAATGCACGCATGGCGTTGGCAGTAGCCGATCGCGGTTATGTGCTGGAGACGGGACGCATCATTACATCCGCCCCTGCAAAAGAGTTACTCAATGATGAGGCGGTAAGAAAGGCTTATTTGGGCTATTAACGCGTAAAAAAACGGGAAAAGAGTATGTATATCGAACAGATCATGTCACGCAATATCGATAGTGTTACCGGTGAGATGAAACTCAGCCACGCTTCACATTTAATGCAGGAGAAGGGGCGACGTTTTCTACCCGTTATTGATGAACACAATCAACTGCAAGGATTGCTAACCCATAAAGAGATCGCACAGGCTGAACCCTCTGCAATCACTACGCTATCGGTTGGTGAAGTGAACTACCTGATGTCGACACTGCGAGTCGCCAATGTGATGCTCAAAGAGGTGATAACCTGTAGTCCTCATATGCTCATTGAAGAGGCTGGCCAACTGATGCGCCAGAAGAAAATCAGCTCTCTGCCCGTAGTTGTGGCCAATAAACTGGTGGGCATCATTACCGATGATGACATTCTCGACTTTTTTCTTGATATCACTGGCTGTACCCTTAAAGACACCGCACGTATCGCCATTCATCTAAGTGATGAACGGGGAATGTTAGGGCAGCTTCTTGATGATATCACTGCACTGGGCGGCTATATTGCCACGGTCATATCACCCTACTCTAAAGATGCGTCAGGTAAGCGCACCGTTATATTAAGATTTAGTTCAGAAGATCCCGAGGCGATAGATAACGCCTTGCGCAGCAAAGGTTATGAGATCGTAACAGAGCAGATGCCCCTTGATAGTCACCCAACCGAAAATGAGCCGTCGCAGGATCCCAAACCTTCACTATCTAAACATGGCGAACCGCCGACGCCATCCGAAATAGGGAGCTGGATGCACCGTAATGACCGCTTTATACAACAGCTAGGCGTTGAGCTTATCAAGGTGCAACCCGGTTATGCACAGACCCGAATGGAGGTGCGCGAAGATATGCTCAACGCTATCGATATTGCCCAAGGTGGAACAACCTTTACACTCGCTGATTTTACCTTTGCGTTGGCATCCAATTCGCATGGAACCGTCGCTGTAGCTCTCAATGCACAGATCAATTTTTCAGCTCCGGCTCTCAAGGGCGATCAACTGATCGCCACCGCTCAAGAGATTAACGGCGGCAAACGTACAGGACTCTATTCGGTTGAAGTCAGAAAGAGTGATGAGACGCTGGTAGCCTTCTTTACTGGAACTGTTTTCCGACGCGACGACTCGCTTTTAGAGTGGATGAAACCCGTTAAATAGAGGCAGAAAACCATAAAAAAGAGTCTCTGCAAATATTGGTAATGGTGCCATATTGGCACCATTACCAATATTTATGTAAGATAGTCCCACACTGATATTGAGGAAATTATGCCCAGCACTGTACAACGGTTACTGGCCACACTACCCGAAGAGAAAAAAGAGGCACGTATCGCCGTGCGTGTTCCCCTTCAGGTTAAAGAAGTGATCGATACCGCAGCCGAAATGGTCGGCGCAACCTCTAATCAATTTATGGCTCAAGCAGCCTATCAAGCAGCTCAAGAACTTATCGAGCGTGAACGCATTGTGCAGCTATGCACCGAAGATACCGAACAGTTTCTTGCTCTTCTCGATAACCCCCCTGCACCAACCAAGACATTAAAACAGGCCGTTAAACATTTCAAAGAGTCACTATCCAATGCTAAAAATTGAGCAGTTGGCTCCTCTTCACGATGTTGAACGCTTCGATTGCGGCAGCAACATTCTTAACAATGTACTCAAAAAACGGGCGCGAAAGCATGCCGAACGTTCGGTTTCGCGTACCTACGTTTTGACGGATCACTCCAAACCAAAGGTCATTCTAGGCTATGTGACGCTCACCCTGTGTGAGGTGCTACTCAACCAGAGAGCGGATCGGCGGATGCGTTACTCTGACGAGAGCCGCCAGGCCGCAAAATTGGCGCGTCTGGCCACCTCTAAAAAAGAGCAACATCACGGTTACGGTGCCCTACTGGTGGTCTACGCAATGCAGCGTGTCCTAGAAATTTCTGATCATATGGGGCTGGTTGGTCTCTATGTTGATCTTAAAGATGAGATTGCGAGCGGCTACTACCGTCAATTTGATTTTATCAATCTAAAAGATAATGAACGGACGATGTTCCTGCCAACTGAATCCATTCGTAAAGCACTAACCGAATAACGAACCATTTATTAAATTCAAGCATCTAGAGATAAAGAGAAGATCGATGATATTACATACCGATGTTGAAACAATGCCCCGGGAAGAGTTGGAAGCACTACAACTCAAACGATTACAAAATACCGTTGAGCACTGTTATGCCAATGTACGAGCCTATCGCGAAGCGATGGATGAGTTGGGTTTCAAACCAGAACAGCTTAAGACGCTTGCCGATGTGCGCCATCTTCCATTTACTGAAAAGGAGCATCTGCGTGCCAACTACCCCTTTGGAATGTTTGCAGCACCAATGGATCAAGTCGTACGCGTACACGCTTCATCAGGAACAACCGGCAAACCAACTGTGGTGGGCTACACCCAACGTGATATCAACACTTGGGCCGATCTAATGGCTCGTTCCATATCGGCTGCCGGAGTACGCAGTGGCGATCGTTTTCACAACGCTTACGGTTACGGGCTCTTTACCGGTGGACTCGGTTTTCACTATGGCGCTGAACGACTCGGCTGTACCGTGGTGCCTATGTCGGGAGGACAGACCCAAAAACAGGTAATGCTTATCAACGATTTTGCTCCCACCGCTTTAGGCTGTACGCCATCTTATGCCCTGAATCTTGCCGAAGAGGCGGAGCGTGCTGGCATCGATATGCGCAAGCTACCGGTAAAGGTGGGCATTTTTGGTGCGGAACCGTGGACCGAAGAGATGCGTTTTGAGATTGAATCACGCCTTGGAATTGATGCCATCGATATCTATGGACTCTCCGAAATTATCGGCCCCGGCGTATCGGTTGAGTGCATCGAGGCCAAAAGTGGTCTTCACGTGTGGGAGGATCACTTCTATGTTGAGATCGTCGATCCCGACACGGGTGAGCCTCTCCCCTATGGTGAAGAGGGTGAACTGGTCTTTACCTCGCTCACCAAAGAGGCGTTCCCGATTTTGCGTTATCGCACCCGTGACATCTCAATTCTTGATGCCACTCCCTGCAAGTGTGGTCGGACTCATGTGCGCATGAAACGCATTACCGGTCGTACCGATGATATGTTAATTATCCGAGGGGTCAATGTGTTCCCATCACAGGTCGAATCGGTACTGGTTCGCACTGAGACGCTAAGCCCCTTCTATCAAATTGAGATCTTCCGCGAGGGAACGATGGACACCATGAAAGTCAATGTCGAAGCAACCGCTCCATTGGCAGAACAGGGTGTTGAGGCGATGCAACGCGTTGCCGCCAACGTCACCAAGGATATCAAAGACTTCATCGGTGTTTCATGTCAGGTAGTTGTTAAGGGTGTTGGAGAGGTTCCCCGCTCACAGGGCAAAGCAGTGCGCGTTATCGACCATCGTAAATAGGTGCAGGTCCTCCAACAGATTGATCTTTTGTTCCACTACAGATTATTAAGAAAAGACAGGTAATTCATGAACCAATCAAATCTACAGGCGACCGCAGAACGCCTCTTTATGTCTGGCAACGAAGCCATTGCCCTGGGCATGTGGGAGGCGGGCTGCCGTGTTGCAGCGGCCTACCCCGGCACTCCATCAACCGAGATTCTCGAATACACCGCCCAATATAAAGATATTTATACCGAGTGGTCGATTAATGAAAAGGTCTCCTTAGAGGTCACCATTGGTGCATCGCTTGCTGGCAGTCGTGCATTTTGTGCCATGAAACATGTGGGACTTAATGTGGCATCCGATGCCCTCATGAGCCAGACCCTCGCCGGTGTTGGCGGAGGGCTGGTTATTGTTGTTGCTGATGATGTCGGCCTCTCTTCATCTCAAAATGAGCAGGACTCACGTTACTGGGGACGCTTTGCCCATATCCCTGTTTTAGAGCCCTCTGACTCACAAGAGGCCTATGAGATGTGCATCACCGCCTTTGAGCTTTCAGAAGAGTTCAACACGCCGGTAATTCTACGTCTGACCACTCGAATTTGCCACGTTAAGGGGGTTGTCGTTGCAACCGGAAAACGTCTAGAGCCCTCTGCTACTACAGGTTTCCAGAGCAAACCCGCCGAATATATTATGACCCCGGTCAATGCCAGAAAACGCATACCATTTATGTTTGAACGCGAAGATGCAATGACTCAATTCAGCGAACAGAGTGACCTGAATTATCAACATGAGGGGCGTGATAAACGCATCGGATTTATCACCTCCGGCCCAACTTTCCTGCATGTGCAAGAAGCCTTCCCTGATGCACCTCTCTTTAAGCTGGGAATGAGCTACCCCGTTCCCATTGAGAAAATTCGTGAATTTGCTGCTGAGGTTGAACAGCTGATCGTGGTTGAAGAGGTTGAACCACTGCTTGAGAAGGAGCTTCTTGCTGCAAAAATTGAGGTGATCGGTAAAAAGCTCCTTCCCAGAGAAGGCGAACTTTCACCGCAGGTATTGGTTCCTCTCATCAATCCATTGCTAGGAAAAGCCGTGGAACAGAGTGCAGAGGTCGATCCATCACCAGTCCCTAACGAGACGAGCATCAAACTGGAGCCTCAAAAGGGTGCGAAGGTATTTCCGCGTCCACCTACCATGTGCGTCGCCTGCCCCCACCTTGGAATCTATTACACCCTGTCACACATAAAAAACAAGATCATCGCCGGAGACATCGGCTGCTACACCCTTGGTGCAGGACATCCATGGAATGCCCTCGATACCTGTATCTGCATGGGCGCCTCAATGGGCGTTGCGCTGGGACTCGATAAGGGACGCACAGAGGCCGATAAAGATAAAAGTATTATCGCTGTTATTGGTGACTCCACCTTCATGCATATGGGCATGCAGGGCTTACTCGACATTGCCTACAACGGTGGCAATGTCACTATCCTGTTACTCGATAATCGCGCTGTAGGGATGACCGGAGGTCAGGACAATCCTGCCAGTGGACGCAATATTCACGGGGAGGAGACCATGCGCGTCGATTTCCCCAAGTTGTGTGCATCGCTTGGTATCAAGCAGGAACGCATCCACGAAGTGAACCCTTATGAACTACCGACGCTATTCAAGACACTGCGCACGGAGACAAAGGTTAACGAGCCCTCCGTTATCATCACCAATCAGCCCTGCGTATTGGTCGACTTCTACGGCCCCAAGGCGCCCTATGAAGTAGACGATGACAAGTGTACCGGCTGCAAAAATTGTCTGGATGTTGGTTGTCCGGCCATCACCGTGACACGCCGTGAGACCGTGATAAAACCCAATGGTAAAGAGAAAGATCTCGCCTTTGTAAAGATCGACTCACACGCCTGCACCGGCTGT
>Ga0224507_10001178_pt1 | contig 10475 bp, 9 predicted proteins | sample SF_Jan12_sed_USG_3_FD_170159 | JGI IMG/M metagenome (GOLD analysis project Ga0224507, IMG submission 170159) | Sediment microbial communities from San Francisco Bay, California, United States - SF_Jan12_sed_USGS_13 | ecosystem: Environmental > Aquatic > Marine > Sediment | place: USA: California...
CTGCCCCACTTCACAAATTTCCGACGTACAACCGAATATTGATTCCTGGTCACCACAGGACGAACTATACCTAATTGCCTGAAATAAAAAAATAATTCTCCTAATTAGTGGGGCATATTTAACCATTTTTCCATTACTGGCACATTTCTTGCTTTATTTATAAATGATAAAAATCCAATAAATACAACTCTTATCCAAGGCAGGACAGATTTTAATACATGCCTGGGGCTTGGCGCTGAAGAAGGAAATGCTCAGAAAGGTAAACGCAGAAGGAGGTACACTATGGCTGTCTGGAAATTTTCAATCCAAGGGAGCAAGGTTCGTTACAGCAACAAAAAAAGGGAAAAGTTAACAGAAGATGGCTGTAATGAACCTTACAAAAACCGTTACTGGTGTCCAAAATTGCAGTGGTTTCAATATGAGCCCTGCCCATTCGTAAATCAAAATGAATGTGAAAATTTTGAAATTATGTGCGGTGTCCTGTAATTAAGATTTTGCAATTTGTATTCCATGCCAGAAGGATTTCCCTGTTAATTTTTAGACAGACAGATCAACTCTCCAGCACAATTTTGATTTGCCACTGAAATCCGTGTATCCATTTCTTTAAAAGAAGAATTAGTGTCCAGGGCTGCCATAGCAGCATGGTAGGCAATACCAGGATCATTATTCTCCTCGCTCAGGTGGGCCAGCACCACATGTTCCAGTTTTTCATGCAGTAACTCTTTGAGAAATAAAGCCGCCACTTCATTATCAAGATGTCCCTGGTTCGACCGTATCCTCTGTTTCAGATATGGTGGATAGGAGCCGCTCTGCAACATTTTAATATCGTGATTACTCTCGAGCACGAGCCCTTTACAGGATGCCAGTCGATGACGTATGAGTTGCGAAACTTTTCCAGTATCAGTGCAGTAGCCAAAAGAAGCACTACCGTCAGAAACCCGGAAGCCCACGGGATCCTGGGCGTCATGTGATATGGCAAAGGGATGAATTTCTAAATTGCGGATTTGAAATGACACGCCTGTTTCAAATTCATTATATAAATAAAGTTTACGTACAGTTTTGGAAGCAGCAGAAAATGTTGCCGGGTTGGCATAGACAGGCATCTTGACCCTTCTTGAAAGAACGCCCACCCCATGGACATGGTCATTATGCTCATGGGTTACCAGGATTGCATCAATAGAAGAAATATCTACGCCGATACTTGCAAGTCTTTTCTGCAATTCAATGCCGGACATGCCTGCATCAATGAGGATGCGTGTTTCCCCGGACTCAAGATAGGTGGCATTCCCCCTGCTACCGCTTCCCAGAACACAAAACTTCATTCTTTATCCTGCATAATTGATTTTGAAAATATTTTTTTGTAAATGACAAGAATAATCTATTTGCCGGTGTGCCCGAATCCGCCCGACTGGCGTACTGTTTTGTCCAGTTCTTCAACCAGATGCAGGTCAGCCTTTTGCACAGCGGCAACAACAAGCTGGGCTATCCTGTCACCTCGCTGAATGGTGTACACCTCTGGTCCAAGGTTGATCAATCCGATCTTGACTTCACCACGGTAATCAGCATCAATGGTTCCCGGACTGTTTATGACTGTCACCCCATGTTTTATTGCCAGGCCGCTGCGTGGCCGCACCTGAATCTCAAACCCCGGAGGTATGGCAACAGCAAAGTTGGTGGGTATCATTTTTATTTCACCAGGAGCCAACTCAACCGGCTCTGCAACCGCAGCCGCAACATCCATTCCCGAGGCATGCTTGGAATGATAGGTGGGCAGAGGAAAATCCACCGCATTTTCAGGATCAAGCCAACTAAATTTCACGGTAACAGGGTTCATAGCAGTTCAGTTTTACTCTTAGTCAAAACTCATTCTTCACATGGGATATTATGGCTTCCAGTCAATCCCGACCTTTTCAAGAGGGCCAAGCCCGGCAAAGGTTAATTCCTGTCTGCCGAAAATCTTGTCTGCAAGCCGAAGAATACCTTTACCTGTAACATGATCAATGGAATCTACCACCTCTTCAAGTGATATGTACTTGCCAAAATAAATCTCATTTCTGGCGATACGCGTCATAATTGCTTCCATATTTTCCATGGACAGAAACATGCCGCTTTTAACAAAGTTCTTGGTATTCAACAACTCTTCTTCAGGCACTACTGTATTTTGCAATGTGCTGATTTCACGTGCGATGAGTGAAAGGGATTCATCGACAGACGCCCTGTCAACTCCAAGATAGATTGCAAGATAACCACAGTCAGAATAGGAATCAATATAGGAATAAATAGAATAGGCCAAGCCTCTTTTTTCCCTGATCTCTTGAAAAAGCCGGGAACTCATATTGCCGCCGAGAATGACATTGAGCAACATGTACTCAAAACGGTCTGCATCAACCACAGACAACCCGTAGGTTCCTAAAAGGATATGGGCCTGCTCCAATGGCTTGGTGTAAATTTTACTGCTGGCTGGAAGCAGGGAGGGCTTATTGCGCTCCAGGACAGGATCGCTCTCCTGGCCAAATTTCTCAAAACCATTTTGCCATAGAGACACAAAATCATCATGATCAACCTTGCCAGCCGCAGCAATAACAATTTTATCGGCTGTATAGTATTTCTGTACATACTCCTGGAGCTTTTTAGAATCCATGGCCGAAACAATTTCATGACTGCCGAGTATGGTTTTGCCAAGTGAATGCTTGGGCCAGAGTAATCCTGCAAAAAGATCATGAATATGATCGTCAGGCATATCCTCAACCATATTTATTTCCTGCAGGATGACCTGGCGTTCCCGTTCTATTTCCTCATCAGCAAAAAGTGAATTACCAAGAAGATCTGCGAACAATTCCACCAGTTTGGGCAGATTGCTGTCCAAAACAGTAGCATGGAGACAGGTATTCTCCCTGGTGGTAAAAGCATTGGCTGAGCCGCCCAGCACATCAAATTCTCTGGCAATCTGCTGGGCTGTGCGGTTCCTGGTGCCCTTGAACAGCATATGCTCTACAAAATGAGCCGAACCGTTATTGAGGTCATGTTCATCCCTGGAACCAACGTCAATCCAGACACCAACTGAAACCACCTGGGAATGGAGCAGGGATTCGGTGACGATCCTGATACCATTGGGTAGGGTTGTTTTATTAAACATATGATAATAGGGAAAATTGAGACGAATGTCTCAAAAAAGGCAAGGGGCCCCGTGAAATCCAGCAGAGCCCCTTGCCGTATTTACATCAGTTATTTTCTTCAGCAAGTACCGCTTTGCGGCTCAACCTGATTTTGCCACGTTGGTCAATTTCAAGAACCTTTACCCTGACCTGATCTCCTTCTTTCAGGATGTCGGTCACCTTGTTCACACGCTCTTCAGCCAGTTCAGAGATGTGAACCAGGCCATCTGTGCCAGGCATAATCTCAACAAATGCCCCAAAGTCCTTGATGGTCTTAACAGTTCCTTCATAAATCTTGCCGACCTTGGCTTCCTCAGTAATCTCTTCAATGCGGGCAAGCAGCTTTGCAGCAGTATCACCACTGGGGGTAAATACTTTTACATTACCATCATCATCCACTTCAATTTTTGCCTCGAATTCAACACTGAGACCTTTAATAATTTTTCCGCCGGGGCCGATGATATCACGAATCTTATCCGGATTTATCCTGACCGTAAAAAACTTCGGTGCATGGGGGGCAATATCTGCACGGGGTTCGGTAATAGCCTCATGCATCTTGCCAAGAATATGCAACCGGCCCTCTTTGGCCTGTTCAAGAGCATTACCCATGATCTCCCGGGTCACCCCGCTTATCTTGATATCCATCTGCAGGGAAGTAATTCCTTCAGAGGTTCCAACTACCTTGAAATCCATGTCACCCAGGTGGTCTTCATCACCGAGGATATCAGAAAGAATTACTGTCTGATCTCCCTCCTGAATTAACCCCATGGCAATACCGGAAACCGGATTTTTAATCGGCACACCGCCGTCCATTAAGGCCAGGCTGGCACCGCAAACTGTTGCCATGGATGATGAACCGTTTGATTCAAGGATATCAGAAACAACCCGCATGGTATATGGAAATTTCTCTGACAGGGGCAGGACAGCGCTGATACCTCGTTCTGCCAGGGCACCATGGCCTATATCCCGCCGGCTTGGACCGCGCATGAAGCGCACTTCGCCAACACAGAAGGGAGGAAAATTATAATGCAGCATGAACTTTCTAAATGTCATACCGTCCAGGGTTTCAACTCTCTGCTCATCCCCTTCACTGCCAAGAGTGGCTGTAACCAAAGCCTGGGTCTCGCCTCTGGTAAACAGAGCTGAACCATGGGCGCGGGGCAGACAACCCACCTCGCAGGTAATGGGACGCACCTCGTTAAAGGCCCGGCCGTCAATGCGGGACTTCTCAAAAACTATTTTATCCCGCATCATCTTTTTCTTAAGGCTACTCAACAGGTCTTTTACTTCATCAACACAATCTTCCTTTTCATTTTCCAATTCAGCAACAACCCGCGCCTTCAACTCATCATAAGCCAGACCGCGCTCCATCTTGTCGACAGTTGTGATCACCTCTATCATCCCGGCAGCAGAGACTTCTTTAACCTTCTGGGCTAATGCTTCATCAATCTCAGGCTTTTCAACCTGGCGCTTTGTTTTTCCTAAGGCACTCTGCAGTTCCTCCTGCATATCAAGAAGTACCTGCAGTTGCTGGTGGCCATAAAAAATCCCCTCCAGGACCTCTTGTTCAGAGAGGCTGTCAGCACCACCCTCAACCATAACCACCGCATCACGGGTACCGGCAACCACAATCTCCATCCTCGATACTTCCAGTTGATCGCTGGTTGGGTTAACCACATATTGTCCATCAATATATCCGACCCTTACCCCGGCAACAGGGCCATGGAAAGGGATATCAGAAATTCCCAGGGCAGCGGAGGCGCCAAGCATGGCCAGGACATCAGGGTTGTTTTGCTGATCAGCGGAAAGCACTGTGGCAATCACCTGTGTTTCCGTCATCCATCCCTCTGCAAACAGGGGGCGCAGCGGCCGGTCGATAATTCTGCAGGTCAGGGTTTCTTTTTCAGTCGGCCTGCCGATTTCACGCCTGAAAAAACTTCCCGGGATCTTACCGACTGCATAAAACCGCTCCTGGTATTCGATGGTCAGGGGCAAAAAACCCATGTTCGGTTTTGGTGCCTTGGCCGCTGTTGCGGTAATCAACACCACGGTTTCATCATACGTGACCAGAACTGAACCATTTGCCTGTTTGGCCATTTTGCCGCTTTCAATGGTCAGTTTTCTGCCACCGATTTCGGCCTCAACTTTTTTATACATGTATTCTCCTTCTAATTTGTTTCAGCTACAAGCACTGCAATCTCCTGCTCCTGGCAAGGATCATACTCACTTCAATCTGAATGTTTTACTGCGAGCATCCCTCTCCAGCCAGAATTCCCTCACCGCACCAGACAAAACCGGGTAAGCGGCGGAAAATTTCAGCTGACAGAAAATTGAGCGCGTTTGCTGAACCTTTGCTTCCGCCTACTTGCGGATTCCAAGTTCCTTAATTATGCCGCGGTACTTGGCAATATCCTTCTGTTTCAAGTACTGCAGAAGTCTTCTCCTCTGGCCGACGAGCTTTAATAACCCGCGGCGGGAATGATGGTCCTTCTTATGTACCTTGAAATGCTCAGTCAGATAGGTGATCCGATCACTCAGTAATGCAATCTGCACTTCCGATGAACCGGTGTCTGTATCATGCGTTTTAAACTTTCCAATAATTTCGCTTTTCTTCTCTGCTTGCTGTGCCACAATCATCCTCCTGTCGTTTGTTTCAAAAAAGTGCCGGTTAATTCCAGGTTTTATCCTCACGGGGTAGTAAATCTAGTGGCATACCCCGAGACCAGCCTGTTTATCCTCATTAATTGTTGTCTGTATTGCCAGCGAGTAATTCCTTCACTGTATCCACCGGTATCCGGTATTTATCCAGCAAAGGTCTGGCTGTTTCCCCTGCAAATAATTTTTCTCCGGGCAGAGTATCACCTATGGAAAAAAGTCCGTTGCGAGTCCTTTTCAGTTTACTCAGATGCGCACCGCATCCTAAAAATTCACCAATGTCTGCTGCAAGGGTCCTGATATAGGTTCCTTTAGAGCAGACAACTCTCAATGTCAATGTATCATTGTCCTGAGATACACAATCCAGATTTTTAATGTTTATTAAACGCGGCTCCTTCACCACTTTAATGCCCTTGCGCGCATAATAATATAAAGGCTTGCCCTTGTGCTTTAAGGCAGAGTAACTGGGTGGAGTTTGCATCTGTTCTCCGGTAAAGTGCGCCAAACACTCTGCAATAACGTTCTCTGATATATCAGGCACCGGGCTCTGTTCAATAATTTTCCCTTCAGGGTCCTGGGTATCTGTGCTGATTCCTAACTGCACAGTCGCCTCATATTCCTTATCTCCTACCATTAACTGGGAGATAAGCCTTGTAGCCTGTCTTCCGGCACAAATAACCAGTACTCCGGAGGCAAACGGATCCAAAGTGCCAGAATGCCCAACCTTCTTTATGCCCAGACTCCTCCGTACCAGTTGCACCATACGAAACGATGAGACCCCTTCGGGCTTGCAGACCGGGAAAACCCCTTCCAGGGATAACGCCGTACTATGCCCAGGTACAGGAAGTTTACTGTTTACCTGTGACTCCGGCTTGTTTTCTGCCTCAACTGTCATCATCACAATCAAATAAAACTCTTATTCTGCAGACCATCGCGACTTCAGTGTCCGCTTAAGCTCCTGCAGGAGTTCTATATTCACTTCAGCCAATTCTTTATCTTTTACACTGTAACCTGATGCATTTCTATGTCCACCGCCGCCAAACTTCAAAGCCACCTGGGAAACGTCACATTCTCCCTTGGCCCTGAGGCTGACCTTGATATAGCCATCCAGGGTTTCCTTTAAAAAAGCGGCCACTTTAACCGAACGCACCGCCCGGGGCAAGTTGATAAATTCTTCAGTATCCTCTCTTTTGGCCCCACTTGCCTCAAACATTTCACTTGTAGCTGTAATAACAGCTATCTGCCCTTCAGAATAAAGCTCAAGAGAACCGAGGACATTTTCCAGCAACCGCAACCGGTTTGCCGAATAGTTATCAAAAAGCTTACCGGCAACTTCAGAGGGTATAACACCTCTATTCACGAGATAACTGGCAACTTGAAATGTATACGCTGATGTTGATTCATATTTAAAAGAACCGCTGTCAGATACTATTGCAGCATAGAGGTTATAGGCTGCATTGTATGAAATATCAGCATTAAGGGCCGGGGCCAGATCAAAAACCATTTCTGCTGTTGATGACCGGTTCTCCTCAACCCAGCTTATATCTCCAAAGTCTCTGTGTCCGGCATGATGATCGATGACAATGAATGGGTGTATCTGCAAGAGCGCATCCACCTCATGACCGAGCCGAAAACGGTCTCCGCAATCAACTGCAACAGCGGCATCAAACTGCGAGAGATCTGGAAGATTGTTGTCGAGCTGTTCTGAGCCGGGCATGAACTCGTACATACACGGAACAAATTCATTACAATAATAAAAAATGTTTTTTCCTAAGGACTCCAGGATATTCCCCAGAGCCAGTTGCGAACCAATGGCATCAACATCTGGAAACACATGGCAGACAACAAGTATATTCTTTGCCTGGAACAGTGCTTCAACGATCTGATCAGGAACCTGTTTCGGAGGATTCAACATCCGTCTTAATCTCCTTCAACAACATCTCCATTTCCTGCTGATGAATCATGGAACGATCCAACTTGAAAAGCAAATCCGGGGTAGCTCGCATACCCAGTTCCCGAGCAAGGTGACTGCGCATAAACCCCTTGGCTCGGGCCAATCCTTCAGCAGCATTCTTAATCTGCTCTTCATCACCCAGGACACTGTAATAGACAATCGCCTTTCGCAGGTCTCTGGTCACTTCCGCTGTAATTATAGTTACATTGCTCAACCTGGGGTCTTTGACCCTATGGAGCAGCAGAAGTGCGATCTCATTCTTTATCATATCTGCAACCCGTTTCGGCCGCTTATTGCCTGCAGCTGCTTTATTAAACGGGTATAAACTTTTTTTAGGATGAACCGCCATCATCAATTTGCCTTTTCCTTGCCTGTTCAACAACACGATCTTACAAGCTGGCTTCAATCTCTTCCATTATAAAGGCTTCGATTACGTCGCCGACTTTAAGATCATTGAAGTTATCTACCCCGATACCGCATTCGTAGCCGCTTGCCACTTCCTTGGCATCATCCTTGAACCGCCTCAATGAGCCTATTTTTCCGGTGAAAACAACAATACCGTCCCTTAAAACTCTCACCCCGGCATTACGGGCTATTTTCCCATCAATGACATAACTGCCGGCAATTGTTCCAATCTTTGGAACCGAAAATGTTTCCCGCACTTCGGCACTGCCAATAACCACTTCTTTAAATTCAGGATCCAGCAAGCCGACCATGGCTTTCTTTATATCATCAAGAGCATGATAAATGACGTCATAGAACCTGATGTCAACGTGCTCTTTGCTGGCCAGCTCTTTTGTTTTTACCGGCGGCCTGACATTAAAGCCTATGATTATCGCTTCAGAGGCGGAAGCAAGGAGAACATCAGATTCAGTAATTGTGCCTGTTCCTTCATGCAGGACTTTTACCTTAATGCTTTCAGTACTCAGCTCCTCTATTGCCTTGCCAAATGCTTCCAGAGTTCCCTGAACATCGGACCGTAAAATAACCCTGAGCTCCTTAACATCCCCAAGTTCCATCTGTTCAAAAAGCTTATCCAATGAGATCTTCGTTACAGAGCCCAGTTCAGATTCCCTGGCCTTCAGTTTCCTGGACGCACTGACGTTTTTGGCCATTTTGTCGTCCTTGACGACGTTAAACTCATCGCCGGCCTGGGGAACCCCGGAAAGGCCCTGTATCTCTACCGGTGTCGCCGGCCCTGCTTCCTTGACCTGTTCTCCCTTGTCATTAATCAGGGTACGAACTTTACCGGAATGCTGACCAATAACGATTGGTTCTCCCAACCTCAGCGTTCCTTCCTGGACAAGAACTGTAGCAACAGCACCCCTGCCCTTGTGAAGTTGCGCCTCGATGACACGACCCCTCGCTTTACGGTTAGGGTCTGCCTTTAACTCGAGAATTTCTGCCTGCAGCAGAATATTATTTAACAGGTTATCAATACCGGTACCCTTTTTAGCCGAAGTTTCGCAATAGATTACATCTCCGCCCCACTCCTCAGGTGCCAGTCCCAGTTCAGCAAGTTCCCTTTTGACTCGATCAGGGTCTGCATTGGGTTTATCAATTTTATTTACCGCCACCACAATGGGCACCTTGGCCGCCTGGGCATGATTGATAGCTTCCCTGGTTTGATCCATGACCCCATCATCCGCTGCGACAACCAGAACCACCACATCAGTAACCTTGGCGCCGCGGGAACGCATTTCAGTAAAGGCAGCGTGGCCGGGAGTATCCAGAAAAACCACATCTCCCTGGCTGGAGCGGACATAATACGCACCGATATGCTGGGTAATGCCACCGGCCTCTCCTAAGGCAACATCTGTCTTGCGGATGGCATCAAGAATAGAGGTCTTGCCATGGTCAACGTGTCCCATGACGGTGACTACCGGAGGCCTGGGCAGCGGCTCACCGCCAATTTCCTGTTCCTCAATTTGCAACACAATGGATTCTTCGGTTACACTCTGTTCAACTTCATAGCCAAAATCTGATGCAACAAGTATTGCAGTATCAATATCCAGTACCTGGTTAACAGTTGCCATTACACCAAGAGCCATCAGCTTTGCAATCACCTGATTCGCCTTAACAGACATACGGCGGGCAAGGTCACCAACGCTGATCGTCTCAAAGACCTTGATTCGCTTCTTGATAGCCTTGGTCTCGGCAATGGGCTCAGCGGGCTCGACCTGCCTCTTTTTGCCTTTAGGGCCTCTGAATCCACGACCCCCAAAATCGTACTCCTGATTAGCACCAAAGCCTTGGCGCCCCTTGCGTTTTCCGCCAAATGCTTTTTTTACGCGCCCTCCAGCCTCATCAGCACCAGAGCGGAACTGAACCAGCCTTTTGCCCTTTTTCTTGCCTTTACCTCCACGAGAATCTTCATCACTCTTTGCCCCACCTGCCTTATTAGCAGCAGAGGGCGCTCCAGCAACTACACCAACCTGGGATTTGCCTTTTGCAGGCCGTGGTGGCCTTGCCGACGGCGCTTTGGGCTTTTCTTCCGGTATCTGTATCGCTGCCTTCTTTATTACCTTGGCCAGTCCCTGACGCGGAGGTACTATACGTTTAATTACTTTCGGCTTACTTTTCTCTTCTTCTTTCTTCTCAATCTCTTCCGGTTTTTGTTCCCCTGGTTCCTGCTCCGGCTCGTCTTCAGTAGAAGGGGTCTCGGCAGCAGCGGCAGCGGCGGCGGGTTCAATTTCAGCCCCTGTCTCCTT
>Ga0224507_10001180_pt1 | contig 10469 bp, 10 predicted proteins | sample SF_Jan12_sed_USG_3_FD_170159 | JGI IMG/M metagenome (GOLD analysis project Ga0224507, IMG submission 170159) | Sediment microbial communities from San Francisco Bay, California, United States - SF_Jan12_sed_USGS_13 | ecosystem: Environmental > Aquatic > Marine > Sediment | place: USA...
AGTAAGTAAAGAAAATTATATCTGGGCTATTACTGAATCTAAAGGAAAAACTGACTCCGATTTTTATACACCTTACATAGTAAACGCATCATTTTGTTTAGAGATCCTGCTAAAAAGTATTATATATTATGAAAAAGATGAGTGGGTTCATGGTCATAACTTAGTTAACCTTTATTCAAAAATTTCAACTAATGTAAAAAAAGAAATAAATGACTCATTCAAAAGAAATCATAAAGCAAATACTATTTATAAAGAGGCATTAAAAGTAATAAAACATGAGGCATCAATAAGCATTACATGGAATGTTGCTTCTCTACTTGATCGTGCATCAAATGCTTTTGAAAATTGGAGATATGCTTTTGATAAAAACAAACAAAAATCCTGCTTTATTGGCTATGATGAGTTATATAAAGTGCTTACAGAAGCCAAGGAAAAAATCGTGCTAACAAGGCACTCCAGTTGACCAGTCGCTATTGATCTAGCCCCACTTTGATGGACATATTTTTACAAGCTTGGGGCGGGATCTTTTATTTGGCGAATAAAATTTATTTTTCATTATCTGAAACAAAAATAGGCGACAAGAAAAATCAATTTAAACTAATTGCATGGTCTACATATTTAATAGGCGTTCCTGCCTGGATTGTATTGCTCATAGGAAAAAATGACTGGATAGCAGCTTCAATCGAAGCCGGCGGAATCCCTGCCATGCTACTTGGCTTGTACAAAACATTTTATAAAACCCCAGCTAGTCCACTTGTTGAATTAGCCGTGAAGTACATAACGTATTTTGCAATCGCATTTGGAGTATTCATAAGCGTACAGCACTACGGTGGCATAACTTCCATTTCCCAGTTCTTGGAAATAGGCGTTACTCTCGGTTTTCTTATGGGAAGCTATCTAATGACGCAGCACAATAGCAATGGATACTTGTTTTTTGTATTAATGAATTTAAGCATGGCTTCTCTAATGTTCCTCCAGGATAAGAACATACTTATGGTGCAACAACTAGTTTCTCTGTTATTCGTCATTTATGGTTATTCACAATCAACCAAAACACAAAGCTAACAAGGCTCATTTTTCAAGGAATACATTGCCAAGTGGTTAATATGAAATATATAGAGTGGAATGATTTTCAAAAAATCGATATTCGTGTGGGAACAATTATAAAAGTTGAGGATTTTCCAGAAGCTCACAATCCTTCATATAAATTGATAATAGATTTTGGTGCTGAACTTGGTGTAAAGAAATCAAGCGCTCAAATAACTGATCTATACGAAAAGAAATCTTTGCTTGGAAAACAAGTATTAGCCGTTGTGAATTTTCCACCCAAACAAATAGGCCCAATTATGTCAGAATGCTTAGTCACTGGATTCCATCGCTCAGATGGGTCGGTTGTTTTATCATCTGTAGACATGGATTTACCAAATGGTTCAAAGATGGCATAACAAGCGACTTTGGTGTCAATCCCTCTAAAGTTAGATGAGCAGGCCCATTCAACTTTATCCCTCATCATGAAATCAAAGGGTCAATCTCGTTAATAGTAAAAGTAGTACGATGTGAATATGAAACATAAAGTGAGGAAGCCATGAAAAAATTATTATTGATCGCTTTTATCGGACTCTATTCAGGCCTGGCAATTGGTCAGCCCGAGTTAAAGGGTAGCCCACAAGATCTCAGAGGATTTCTCTACCCAACCGATCATCTCGTAACGATTTATGGTCAAGCGGAAGAGAAGGCCTACTCAGACAAGGCCATTGTGAGCCTGGTGATCACCACCGAAAATGAGCGTCTCTCTTTGGCCATCTCAGACAACAGTACGCTACGTGCAACCCTCACCCAGTCACTTGTTGATGCCGGTATTTCACCGGCATCTATTAAGAGTTCTAAATTTTCATCCTCGCCACAGTACGGTTGGTTTGGAAAAAAACCTTCAAGCTACAAGGTGGTGAACCGCATGGCGGTAAGCATCGAAAAGGAGGCGCATTTGAAGGAGATTGCGGTGGTTGCTGACAGGCATGAAGAGGCCGAGCTGTCCGATACCACTTTTGAACATACTCAAAAAGATGCGTTCAACAACCGTGTAAAGGCCCAAGCGCTGAAAAAAATCATCACTCAAAAAGAGTTTTATGAGCAATCTCTCGGAGTAAAACTGACACCCATCGGAATCAGGGATTCAAATATCCGCCAACGGGCAACCCGTGGTGCGCTGATGCTGGAAACGGTTGTGGCAACAACGGTTAATGTAGATAGAGAGGGTTTATCATCTGTATCAAAGCGTCAACAGCGGCCTGCCACAGCGCCATCATTTGACGAGGTCAAATATGAGGCCAATCTAGCGGTTGATTTCAAAATAGAGCCCTAAATTAAAGAGGGCAAGAATAGGCTACTATTTTGCCCTCTTCTGCATCGCCGTATCAATGGCGATGGAGTCAGATTCGATTGATTTCTTGGGTCTCACTCAAACAAAAAATAACCATTTAACTCATCATATTTTTGTTGCGGTAACCCACAAAAATGTCTCGCCACCAATGCTTTGATATTTTATAGATTCAACACTAAAACCGATCTCTTCCAAATCGGTATAGAGCTCTTTTGGATCTTTATGGCTGTAGTAAAGCGCTCTATCCATAAATGTTTTGTAACCATCAAACACTTTGCTGCCGGTATATTCTTCGGTTGCGTAGGTGAACAACACACTCCCTTTTGGTTTAAGCCATCGGTGCAAATTTTTAAATAGTTCAACATGCGTGCTGGCCGGAATGTGAAAGAGGCTATAGGTGGCGGTAATGGCATCAAATTGGTTTGGTGCAAACTCAGACTTTGTGATATCGGACTTTATCGTTCTCATTTCGGGAACATATTTGGCGGCCAGTTCGAGCATGCGTTCAGAAAAATCGACCCCGGTAACCAACCAGTTGTTATCCACAAAATAGCGCGCAACGGGTTCGCCCGCACCACAACCCAAATCAAGTAAGGAGCCCCGCTCTGTTTCTAGCAATGAATAGAAGGCGTCTAAAATTTCGGATATATCAAACACACCACGGTTCGCTTCGTAGGTATCCGCAAAGCCGTTATAAATTTCTTGTAATGAGTGACTCATCGTTCTCTCTAAAGATTAGGGACTTAGGGCTAGAGTAATAATTAATTCCGCTCCAATCTGCTACTCATCGAGATCCTCTGCAAAACCAAGCCACTTATCGAGTAGATTTCGCGCCTGCTCAACGCCATCTTTTTTGGGCGCCGAGAATGCCTGAACCGTTGCCGATAGCCCCAGCTCTTTAAGCGCCTTGCGTACCTTGAGCACACTGCTCTTGGTCGCGCCACTCTTGAGCTTGTCGGCCTTGGTGAGTAACACATGGGCCGCAACACCGCTCTCCTGACACCACTTCAACATCATATCGTCAAACGGCTTCATCGGATGGCGGATATCCATCATCAGGATCACCCCTTTAAGTGACTGGCGATCTGCAAAATAGCCCTCCAATACCCCCTCCCAGTGCTTTTTAACCGCTACCGGCACCTTGGCAAAGCCATATCCGGGAAGATCTGCAAGGCGGCGTTCATCGTCAATCTTAAAGTAGTTGATCATCTGGGTACGTCCCGGTGTTTTACTGGTTCTGGCCAGCGAGCCATTGTCAGTAATGGCATTAAGCGCGCTCGATTTTCCCGCGTTGGAGCGCCCGGCAAAGGCCACCTCCGCCCCAATGTCTGGCGGTAGCTGCTCAAGGTGATTCGCTCCAATCAAGAAGGATGCGGTGCGGTAGTAGTTAATTTTGGCCTTTGGTGCGCTCATCTTTTATCCATATCCGATAAATTATCGCGCACATTATCGGTCGTTTGGCGCCAAAAAACGAGCGACATTACCGAGGGGAATTCCTACAAAATTTGCCTATATGAAATAGGGTGATAGAATAGCGCAAATTTTTAACGAAAAAACCATAACCGATTACAGTATTTAGAGGAATAACCATGAAAAAAATCCTGCTTACAATGACAAGTGTCGCCATCCTTATTGCTAGCCACACAGCCTCCGCTGATGGACAAGCAACCTATAAAGCCACTTGCCAGTCGTGCCATGCAACCGGTGCGGCCGGCGCGCCTAAATTTGGCGACAAAGCAGCATGGGCTCCTCGTATTGCTAAAGGTATCGATGCACTGGTTCAAAGTTCAATCAAAGGTGTTCCCGGTACAGCCATGATGCCAAAGGGTATGTGTAACGCCTGTAGCACCGACGATCTAAAGGCTGCTGTTGAGTACATGGTTTCTCAAAGCAAATAATAAATAATTTTTAATCCAATTACGGAAATCGAATGAAAAAGCTACTTATTGCCGCGCTGGCTTTCGTCAGCGCAACCAGTGTTGCTTATGCTGCGGGAGATGCCGCTGCGGGCAAAACAAAAGCAGCGGCTTGTGCCGCCTGTCACATGGCCGATGGAAATAGCATGATCCCCAACTTTCCCAAAATAGCGGGACAGCATGCCACCTACATCGAAAACCAACTTGCGGCATTTAAAGCCGGCACCCGTAAGGATGCCACAATGCTCGGTATGACCGCTGCACTCGCTCCTCAGGATATGGCCGATGTCGGCGCCTATTTTGCGAGCCAAAGCACTAGCATCGGCACCGCCAATGCGGAAAAAGCGGCTGCGGGTAAAAAAGTCTTTCTGGGCGGCAATAAGGGCACCGGTCTATCTGCGTGTATGGCCTGTCATGGACCGAGTGGTAAAGGAAATGCGGGTGCTAAATTCCCCTCTTTGAGAGGACAGCACACCATCTATACCATTAAACAGCTCAAAGATTTCCGTTCAGGAACCCGCAGTAACGTCATGATGAATGATATTGCTGCCAAGATGAGTGATGCGGAGATTGAGTCTGTCGCAGAGTTCATTCAAGGACTGCATTAAAATCAGCTAAATATCTTCCGCCTTTATTGGTGGCGGTTTATAAAAAGGGGCGCTCTAGAGCGCCCCTTTTTATTTCCATCGAATCAGCTTTAATATCCATGCGGAACATTATTTTTATAGTAGTTAATCAATCCATTGGTTGATGAGTCGTGTCCCGCAACCGGTAGCTCATCTTCAAGCTCAGGCATAATAGCGCTAGCGAGTTTCTTGCCTAACTCCACCCCAAACTGGTCAAATGAGTTGATACGCCAAATCGCTCCCTGAACAAATATCTTATGTTCATAAAGTGCAATCAGTGAACCGAGCGTTTTAGGATTGAGCTTATGAAACAGAATTGTATTACTGGGGCGGTTCCCTGGCATCACCATCTGTGCAGCCAGCCGCTCCACCTCCGCGCTATCGATACCTTTCGCCTTCAACTCAGAGATGGACTCTTCATAACTACGTCCATTCATAAATGCCTCGCTCTGGGCAAAGCAGTTGGCCATCAAAATTTGATGATGGTGTCCAATTGGCATCTGGCTCTCAATCGGCATCATCAAGTCGACAGGAACCACCTGGGTTCCCTGATGCATCAACTGATAGAACGCATGTTGACCATTAGTGCCCGACTCCCCCCAAATGATAGGAGCGGTACAATATCCCACGGTGTGTCCATCACGATCAACGCTCTTACCGTTGCTCTCCATCTCCGCTTGCTGCAGATAGGCCGTAAAGCGATGGAGGTGTTGATCATAGGGGAGGATCGCGTAGCTCTTTGCACCTAAAAAGGAGCTATACCAGAGACCCAGCAGCCCCAGTATCACCGGCATGTTCTGTTCCAGAGGGGCACTATGAAAATGGTTATCCATAATATGCGCTCCCTCCAACAACTCTTCAAAGCGCGCCATTCCAAGATAGAGTGCAATCGGTAATCCAATCGCTGACCAGAGTGAATAACGTCCACCTACCCAGTCCCAAAACTCAAACATATTGTCGGTATCGATTCCAAAGGCTTGCACTGCCGCGGTGTTGGTCGATACGGCAACAAAGTGATTGGCAACCGACTCCTCGGCACGTAGCTTTTCCACCAACCAGCGCCGCGCCGTGCGGGCATTGGTTAGGGTCTCTTGAGTGGTAAAGGTCTTGGAGGCAACGACAAAAAGGGTTCGCTCAGGATCAACGCGAGAGAGCACATCGCCCACGTGTACCCCGTCGATATTGGAGACAAAGTGCACATGAAGCCCCCTAATCGCATAGGGCTTAAGTGCCTCAGTCACCATATGGGGCCCCAGATCGGAACCACCAATACCGATATTGACGATATCGGTAATCCGCTTGCCGGTATAACCCCGATGTTCAGCCGTATGCACTGCATGCACAAATTTGCGCATTTTAGAGAGCACTCGACGCACATCCGGCATCACATCGACACCATCCGCAATCACCTTGCGGTTACTGAGATTTCGCAGCGCGGTATGTAGTACTGCACGGTGCTCGGTATAGTTAATCTTCTCACCTGCAAACATCTGCTCTATCTGCTCTGGCAGATGCTCTGCTCGCGCCAGCTCAAACAGCAACTCCAGAGTTTTATCAGTCACCCTGTTTTTTGAGTAATCAAAGAGAATATCATTGAGAAATAGTGACTTATTCTCAAAGCGCTCTGGCTCCTGTGCAAAAAGATCGCTCATTTTAAGTTGATCGATCTCCTGACAGTGCTTTAACAACGCCTGCCAGATCGGCGTCTGCTGTAGGGGAGATGAACTCCCATTTTCCAAGAATGGTGGATTCACACGATATTCTCCGAGCGATTTATTTTCTATGAGGCCTTTGTGCTGTAGCATCCTGCTTAATGCAAGGGTAACATAGTCTCAATGCACTATTAACCGAGTCAAGCCGAAGGAACTTTTTCACCTCGCCCTACTCAAAAAGCAGATACACCCATAAATCACCAAAGGAAAATATTGTGTTAAGAAGAATTTTTCTGTTTCTATTACTTGCCGTCCCTTTTGCCCTCACAGCCGCTGAAAGTGGTGAAGACTACGCCGAGGGCATTAACTACGAGCGCATTGTTCCCCCTCTTCCTGGCGGCACTAAAGGCAAGGTCGAGGTTATCGAGCTCTTCTGGTATGGCTGTCCCCACTGTGACCGCTTTGAGCCCTTCGTTGAAAAATGGCAAGAGAAAAAGGCTGACTACATCGATTTTAAACAGATGCCCGCCGTCTTTAATAACGCTCAATGGCGAACCCATGCGGCCGCTTTCTATACGGCTGAAACCCTCGGGGTGGGGTCAAAACTACATAAGCCTATTTTTGATGCGCTCCATCGCCAGCACAAACCTCTCAATACCCAGGAACAGCTCCGTAACTTGTTTAGTGACTACGGCGTTAAGAAGGCCGATTTTGATAAAACCTTTACCTCATTTGCGGTAAAGGCAAAGGTTGCGCGTGCTGCCGACCTCAGTAAACGGTTCGGCATTGACGGTGTGCCATCAGTCATTGTTAACGGTAAATATCGACTCAACAGCAATCTTGCTGGAGGTAGTTACGATAACCTGCTGAAGATTGTTGATTACCTTGCGGCTAAGGAACACAACAAATAGGATTGTAAACACCCTTTCAAGAGGCTGCACCGGGAGAGTCATATGGATACCGACAACTGGAAACAGAAATATCTGGGTCAACTGGATGAGCTAGAGCAAAAAGAGCGTCTATGGGGTGAGCTTGAAGATAACCTGCGCCACTTTATCTCCCACCTCTCCCTTGCCGTTGATGAGAGCGACAAAGGGCTCTATAAACAGCTCAATACCCTGAGAGCCGCGATCCGCAAGGGTCGTACCTATCAGGAGATGACCTCCCTCGTCGACTCCATCTCTGAAAGCATTACCGCACTCGATGATCGCCGTAAAAAGAGTGCGAATCTCCCCTCTCCGGGTGAGCTTTTGCAACAACTCACCACGGCGATTAAATTTCCCCGCTCAACACGCCACCTCGCCAAGGCCTTTCTCAAGAGCCATCACAATATCACCGTCGAAAATATCGAACCGGCCATTGCCGACTTCACCGCGATGCTCAGTCAGGCACTACAGCAGCTGATTGATGAACAGAAAAGCGCCAGCGATGAGAGCGGCGGACTATTTGGCAAACTCTTTCAAAAGAAGGAGTCTACTGACGATTCTGTAGAGAGAGGTTCCTCCGCAATCACTGCCAAAAGTGCGTTTGATTCGGGCCCTATTTCAATCTCCCCAACGCTACCGGATATTGAAGATCCACTGGAACCTGCCAAGCGTATTCTCGATCAACTGATTCGCCAACTTATCAGTAGTGACGTTGAAAGCGAGCTTCTCACCTCACGTGTCGCCAAGAGCTATCGTGAAGGTGACCTCATCAGCCTGACCAATGAACTGACCAACCTTATCGGGCAGGGCGTTGATAATGAACTCTCTGAAAATCTGGGGATGCTACCAGCGCACGAGGTGCTCATCCAGCTCCTGGAGCGACTAGAGATTCCCTCTGAACTCAACGAACAGTTTACGGCAATCAAGAAGAGTCTGGCTCGGGGTGTAGAGAGTGACAAGCTAGAGAGCGTACTTAAACAGATTGCCGACCTGATCCGCGAGATGCGCTCTATGGTTCAGAAGGAAAAAGGGGAGCTTGAGCAATTTTTCAAGCAACTGACCGAGCGGCTGCAAGAGATCGATATCAATCTTCAGGATCACTTTCAATCCCACCGCGACTCCTACAATGGTGGTCAGGAGCTTCACAAAACGGTCGATCACGAGGTGAATCAGATTGCCAGTTCTGTTGAACAAGCGACCGAACTGGCTACCCTAAAAGAAGTGGTTCAGGAACGTGTAGAGACCATTTGTAAACATATGGAGCTCTATCAGCAGAGTGAAGCCGAACGTCTGCAACAGGCCGAAGCGAAGGTAAAACAACTTAATCAACAGCTCAACATTATGCAGAGCGAATCGGATCGGCTACAGCAGAAGATCGTCAGTGAGCGCAATCAGGCGATGATTGACCCTCTCACTGGTATCAATAATCGCCTCTCCTACAACGAACGTCTCCCAAACGAATTTGCTCGCTGGCAGCGCTACAAGACGCCGCTCACCATGGCCGTTTGGGATATCGACAAATTTAAGAACGTTAACGACACCTATGGTCATCAGGCGGGTGATCGGGTACTGACGGTTGTTGCTAAACTCCTCAGTAAACAGATCCGTGAAACCGATTTTGTCGCCCGTTTTGGTGGTGAAGAGTTTGTGCTGCTAATGCCGGAGACACCGCTCGATCAGGCGCGTAAGGTGGCCGATAATTTACGTGAAAGTGTTGCCGCGTGCGAGTTCCACTTTAAGGATCAGCGCGTACCAGTGACCATCTCTTGTGGTCTGGCCGAGTTTAACGAGGGCGATCAAGCTGAAACGGTATTTGACCGTGCCGACAAGTCACTCTACAAGGCAAAACATACCGGTCGCAACCGCTGTTGCACCGAGCAGGATCTCGAATCATAGCCTCTTTACTCGAAAGGCTCTGATTCGCTCTCGAAACACTCCTCGCAACGCCAAGCTGGCCGCTGGTCGGTAACGCAGCTGATAGTAGATCTCCGTAATTAGCATCACCTCTTTAGCCAGCTCAGGCCGAATGGCAACAACCCTGTTGGCAAACTGTTCTGGGGTCTCTGACGCCTTGTAGATAATCTCGATCTTATTGAATTTTTGGCAAAACCGTCGATAAAGCCTTACCATCGGATCAACACGCTGCCGACGATAGAGCAGTAACAGAGCCACCCCACCCAGCAGCAGAGCCACAAGGCCGGTTAACATCAGCCCAAGCTGTTGCCAGTTAAGCCTCCCCAGCCCAAGTTGCTCTAGCAGCTCTCGCTGGCGTTTTTTGTTAAAACCGACGACCCAGTAGTTCCAACTATTGTTGGCCGCATCCCAGCCGCTACGCAGGCTTCGCCACCCCTTTACCAGCCATGCAATCTGCTCCGAAGTGATGGGCGATGCCGCTGTCGACTCAAAACGTAGAGAGTCATCGACCCACTCGACTCTGGATGGTGGAATAACCGCCGTCGGATCAACCCGAACCCATCCCTGACCATCAAGCCACACCTCTGCCCAAGCGTGGGCATCGGACTGCCTGACAATCAGGTAATCTCCCAGAGGACCCACCGAATTGAGCTCTCCGCCCTGATAACCGATGATCACTCGTGCGGGGATCCCTGCGGCACGCATCAGTGTGACAAAAGAGGCGGCATAGTGTTCGCAAAATCCACGCCGGCTCTCAAATAGAAACTCATCGACCGGATTGTCTCCCAACGGGGGTGGCCGGCGGCTATACCAGAACGGTTTATCGCGGAAATAGTTAAGTGATCGATTAACCATCTCACGATCGGAGAGCCCCTCACGATGCCACTGCTGTGCTAGCTTTATGCTCTGTGGATTGGGGCCGTCAGGCAGCTGTAATCCTGCCTCCCGCGCCCAATCATCCAGTATCTCATCACGATAGTTGGTCAGAGAACGTAAGCGATATTGCGCCAGCTTCTTGAGCTCTCTCTCCAGCGAAAACTGAAAGTCAGGCGAAA
>Ga0224507_10001181_pt1 | contig 10465 bp, 9 predicted proteins | sample SF_Jan12_sed_USG_3_FD_170159 | JGI IMG/M metagenome (GOLD analysis project Ga0224507, IMG submission 170159) | Sediment microbial communities from San Francisco Bay, California, United States - SF_Jan12_sed_USGS_13 | ecosystem: Environmental > Aquatic > Marine > Sediment | place: USA: California...
ATAGCAATTTCTAGTCGTTGTGAAGCCTGTTCTGAAAGATTGCGGATATGCCCATCATTTTTGAATAAGGCCAGCTGATGCAGCACCTCATCCGCATCCGAGAAGCCCTTTGTCACACACCAGTGACGCAGCACTTCGCTATCAGAGGCATTTACCCAGTACGATTTCAGCACCAGCGCATCATCCTCTACCGCCGCATCATCACTCTCTTCACGAGAAATAATATGCCGGAACACCGCGTGCACATTGTTACGATGCAACTCAATTTCAGGCAACAATGCTGCCCAGTCCGATTCATTCATCGCTAACGCCAGTCGTTGTCTGCCAGCATCATCAACGGGTAAATCGTGCACCTGTAAGTCTCGATCCATCTGGATTCGATTTTCCAGTCGTCTTAAAAAAACATAAGCCTGTTGTAAATTTTCAATCTCTTCAGCTTCCAGCAGTTTCATTTCTTTCAGTAAATCCAGCACCGACATAATGCCGCGAATCTGCAAGCCTGTGTCGTGACCGCCGCGCAACAACTGAAAAGTCTGACCGATAAATTCGACTTCACGAATGCCGCCACGACCCAGTTTAACGTTATCCTGTATACCCTTGCGCTGCACCTGCGCTTCGATCATGGCCTTCATTTCACGTATCGATTCAAACGCGGAGAAGTCCAGATAGCGCCGAAAAATAAACGGTCGCAGCATAGCCTCAAGATAATCAATATCGGCCCGAGCACCCGCCAGCGCTCTCGCCTTGATCATGGCGTAACGTTCCCAGTCACGCCCCTGCGACTGATAATACTGCTCAGCTGCAGAAAAACTCATTACCAGCGGCCCACTGTCACCGTAAGGTCGGAGCCGTGTATCCACACGAAAAACAAAACCCTCTTTACTGGTTTCATTCAAAAACTTGACCAGATTGCGTGCCAGCCGCAAAAAGAATTCGTGATTCGTCAGCCGCCGACCACCGACGGTTTCACCTTCCTCCGGGTAGAAAAAAATCAGGTCGATATCCGAAGAAAAATTCAGCTCGTGCCCACCCAGCTTGCCCATGCCCAGCACCAGCAGGGACTGCATCTCGCCCGCCTCATTCATCGGCGTACCAAAAATCTCAGCGACTTTGCCGTGTAAATAATCCAGCGTCACCGAAACCATCGCTTCAGCAAAATCACTCAGCTCAGCCAGAACCTGTTTCAATGGCGCGATATTATCCAGATCACGCCAGGCGATACGCAGCATTTCTTTTTGTCGCTGCAAACGCAGCACTTCCATCACCGCTTCATCATTATCGGCCGCCTTATCGATGGCCACTTTAATCCGAGTTTTGTAATCAGATAAATCGAAATCAGATTCCAGCCCCGAATCCGGCAAAGATTTCAATAAATGAGGCTTGCGCGTACACAAACGCGCTGCAAATTCACTGCACGCCCAGATGCGGCCAACGCTTGATAATTGAAGGGGAATATCGGGAGATAAATTTTGAGACTCGCACGACTGGCACCAGTCCTGCCAGTACAGGCTGACAGATTCCTGCAACGCAGCAGGCACAGCTTCAGTTAATTCGGGAGGCGCTAACGACATGATTCAACAGAGAAAAATACATATTGGCAATATACGCTTTCTTTGTTAAAAACGAAAGAAGGCTGTTATCTCGGCAGGCTTCTTAGTTTGTGATTCACGCAGAGATGTTAATAACGGAGCCTCACAAACAAAACAGCCCAAACCCCGCTATGCAGAATTCAGGCCGTTCAAGCCAATACCGAGCTAAAGCTTAGCCGCCAAATATCCCCTTCAACATAAAGAAGAACATAATAGAAAGCAAAGCACCGGCTGGCAGGGTAATAACCCATGACATAAAGATATTACGTATCACATTCAGATTAAGTGCCGCCATACCACGCGCCAAACCGACACCCAGAACCGCGCCCACCAGTACGTGTGTAGTTGAAACAGGAATACCGGTACCCGAAGCCACTACCACGGTAGTCGCTGCCGCTAACTCAGCAGCAAAACCACGGCTTGGTGTGAGTTCAGTAATTTGTTTACCGACAGTGGCAATCACCTTGCGGCCGTACATCATCAAACCCATGACGATACCACCGCCACCGAGTAGCAACACCCAAATAGGCAAGGTCGATTTTGCGGCAACCTCACCACCGCTGCTAACAATGCCAACAACTGCCGCAACCGGGCCGATGGCATTGGCGACATCATTTGAACCATGAGCAAAAGCCATGGCACAGGCGGTCACAATCATCAGCACACCGAAGACCTTTTCAACATTGGCATAGTGAAAATAACGATCAGCTTTAGGGTCAATTTCAATCCTGCTGATAAAGTACTGGCCAATACCCATGATAACCAGACCAGCAACGACGGCATAAACGTAGCTTTCTCCCGCTGAGATTTCAAGACCAACGTGCTTCAATCCTTTAATCATGGTCACCAATGAAATCATGAAACCGGTCAGGAATATATAAACCGGCACGTATCGTTTTGCCTGTTTCAATGGCTCTGATCTATTTAGAATCAGTTTCTGCACGCTGCGGAATATCATGAAGGACATGGTGCCAGCCATCAAAGGTGAGATCACCCAGCTGGCGACGATAAAACCAATTTTATCCCACTTGACCGCCTCCATGCCGATACCGACCATGGCGAAACCAACGATGGCACCGACTATAGAATGCGTGGTTGAAACCGGCCAGCCGTTGCGCGAAGCAATCAGCAACCATAAACCCGCCGCCAGCAAGGACGCCAGCATGCCGTAGAGCAGGAGATCAGGAGATCCGGACATGATATCTGCATCAATGATACCTTTGCGAATGGTTTTGGTAACTTGACCACCGGCCAGTACAGCGCCGGCAAACTCAAATATCGCCGCAACGATAATCGCCTGTTTGATGGTTAGGGCTTTTGAGCCCACCGATGTCGCCATGGCATTGGCCACATCATTAGCGCCGATACCCCAGGCCATGAAAAGACCAAAAACACCCGCCAGAATTAAAAAGGTAGTGCTGTACTCAGTAATTATTTCCATCACTCAACCCCTAACGTGCCAACATTAATTGCAAACGACTACCAACACGTTGCGAGTAATCCGCAACATCCCCTGTGGCTTCGATGATTTTGTATAAAAACATCACATCGACCGGGGGCAAATCCTTTTCTATGGCAAATATCTGGTGACGAATTCCGGACTGCAAATGATCCGTATCACTTTCGATTTCGTCGAGCTTGGTCAGCATTTTGGTAACAATCTGTATTTCCTGACCACTAAAGCCGGTTTCTACCAGCTCATCCAGCTCATTGATCGCTTTCTTGGCCTGCTTGCAGGCATCAACGCAACGTTGAACAAAACGGATGTAATCTTCGTGTATAACATCGGGCAAGGTCATATGACGGCCCACAATGATACCGGCTATATCTTTGGATTTATTGGCAATTTTGTCCTGAGACAATAAAACCTCCAGCAAATCCTGTCGGGACATGGGCATGAATAAACCTTTGGGCAGGTTCAGGCGTAGCGCCTTTTTCAGCACGTCGGCCTCTTCTTCTAATCTGGAAATTTTACGCTGCGTCTTTTCGACTGTTTCCCAGTCTTCATTGATAACCGCATTAAACAGAGGAACTAGTTTGGAGGCACAGGCATAAACCTTGGCCATGTGCTCTTGCATGGGATCGACTGGCGAGCTGCCAAAAATCCCGGACATATATCCACCTACGGGCATATCTCTTCTCCTTCCGGCACCATTGCCTGGAAATATTTGTGTTACTTGACTGTAAATTTCCGCGAATTGTAAGCAATTCCTAATAAAAGAAAAGCTTTATTTTTTAACCAAATTCTCTGCATTTTATAAACCACTGTTTAACAAGGTACATTTTATCCTTTACAGCCTGAGCAAAAATTCTATTAAATCAAAACATTGTCGTAAGCAGTGACAGTCAGTTAAACTGCGTCCAGTTTAATTAATGGGTTACTTAGAATGAATCTGGAAGGAAAGAAAGTTTTAGTCACGGGTGCTGATGGCTTCATCGGCAGCCATCTGGTCGAGGCGTTAATCGATAAAGGCTGTGATGTCAGGGCCTTTGTGTATTACAACTCATTCAACACCTGGGGCTGGCTGGATTCTTTTGAGTCAGAAAAACTCAGGCAACTTGATGTTTTTGCTGGCGATATACGCGACCCCAATGGCGTTCACACTGCCATGCAGGGCGTTGATGTAGTGTTCCATCTTGCCGCCTTAATCGCCATTCCTTTTTCATACCATTCACCCGACTCATACGTCGATACTAATATTAAGGGGACATTGAATATTCTTCAGGCCGCACGTCAACTCAACACTGAGCGCGTTCTGGTGACATCAACCTCTGAAGTCTATGGTACCGCGCAATATGTTCCGATAGATGAGAGCCATCCCTATCAGGGGCAATCACCCTACAGTGCGACAAAAATCGGTGCTGACCGTATGGCTGAATCGTTCTTTCGTTCATTTGATTCACCGGTCACTATTGCCCGCCCTTTTAATACCTATGGGCCAAGACAATCTGCACGTGCGGTTATCCCGACCATCATCACACAATTGCTTTCTGGTGAATCTGAAATAAAACTCGGCAGCCTCGACCCTACGCGTGACTTCAACTATGTCATCGATACCGTTGAAGGTTTCATTGCACTGGCAGAAGCCGATGAAACCATTGGCGAAGAAATCAATATTGCCACAGGTGCAGAACGCACTATCGGTGATCTGGCAAATTTCCTGATCCAGCAGCTCAACCCCGATGCAAAAATAAATCTTGATGAGGCTCGGTTACGTCCTGAGAAATCTGAAGTTGACCGCTTACTGGGTGATAATAAAAAAATCAGTGCCATGACCAACTGGACACCGAAACACGATTTAGAAGCTGGCCTTATTGAAACCATCGAATGGTTCAAAAAACCGGAAAACCTGAGCCAGTATAAATCCTGGCTATACAATATTTAATTAGATGGAGAAGCACATGCGTGCGATCATTCTTGCTGGTGGTAAAGGTACTCGACTCAAGCCTTACACAACACTCATTCCCAAACCACTGGTTCCAATCGGCGGTAAGTATTCGATTCTTGAGGTGATTTTAATGCAGCTGGCTGATGCCGGCTTCACCCATGTCACACTGGCGGTTAATCATCTCGCCAACCTTATCCAGGCCTATTTTGGCAACGGTGAACGCTGGGGCATAAAAATTGATTACTCAATGGAAGAAGTGCCGCTCAACACGATTGGCCCTCTGACTTTAATCGATGACCTGCCTGAAAACTTTCTGGTGATGAATGGCGATATACTTTGTGACCTTGATTACAGAAAATTCTTCGAGCAACACGCCAATGCCAATGCTGATGTTTCCGTCTCCTCATTTCAGCGTGATGTAAAAGTAGATTTCGGCGTACTCGATTACGATGAAAACAACAGACTCACGGCTTTTCGTGAAAAACCACAATATCATTTTGACGTCAGCATGGGCATTTACTGCCTGAACAAACGAGTTATAGACCGCCTTGGCAAAGGGGACAGCTATGGCTTTGATGAATTAATGGTGGACGGCATAGAACGTGGTGACCACATTTCTATCTGCCCATTCGATGGTTTCTGGCTGGATATTGGTAGGCCCGAAGATTACGCCTATGCAGATGAACACTTCTCTGAATTCTCAGACCGGTTTAAATTCCTGCAGTGAGCATACTGGTCACCGGCGCTTCTGGATTTGTCGGCAGGCACCTGCTTGCCCACTTAAGATCTTGCTCTGACTTACGCTGCACTGGCTTAACAAGAAACCCTTCTGACGATGACGGCACAATTGTCTGCGACCTCAACAATAAAGATCAGATAGACAAAGTCATTAAAGAACTACAGCCTTCAATAATATTCCATGTTGCCGGTAGTTTTAGCAATAACTTTGAAACAGATTTTCAGAACAACGTCGTTAGCAGCAAAAATATATTTGAATCGATCAGACAATCCCAACCCAAAGCCAGAATCGTTCTTATGGGCAGTGCTGCTGAATACGGCGAAATAAAAAGCAACGAGAACCCCGTCACCGAAGAGCAGCCATTAAACCCAATCAGTATTTATGGCTGGTCAAAAGCAGCACAGACACAACTGGCCAATCTCTATTTCAAAACCTATGGATTAGATATCGTCATCGCACGCACCTTTAATTTAATCGGCAAGGGTATGTCAGATAAATTATTCGTTGGCCGCATTGAAAAACAGATAGATGCCGTTCTTGCGGGCAAAGAGAAAAATATAACCGTTGGCAATCTGGATGCAAAACGTGACTATATTGATATAGATAAAGCATGCGCCCTGTATTACAAAATCGCACAAAAAGGAAAAGCTGGTGAAACCTATAATGTTGGTAGCGGTACCGCCATTAGCATGAGAGAGCTTTTAAAAAAATTATTAGAACAGGCTAATCTCGGTTACTCTATCATCATCGAAAACGAACAAACCAAAAAAACACCGCATTCTGAAGTAAGCATTATTTATTCGAACACAACAAAAACAGACAACTTAAGATAGTAACTACAAAAAATGAACACACTTAAAGAAACAAACGCATATAAAACCATAAAAAAACTTGGAAGACGCTTCAAATATAGTCCTTTCTCAAAATACAACCCAGTAAGAATACTTAGGAAATTCCTGCAAAAAAAATACAAACAGGCCATCTTCAAAATAGCTCTTCATAAAGCAACACCAATTCTAGTTTTTCAGATGGGCAAAGTCGGATCAACATCTATATATAGCGCCTTAAAGAACAACTATCCTGGTGTCGTCCTACACAGACACCATATTGTTGATCGTGACTGGAGAATGCATTACATCCTTGACTGGGCTAAAAAAGGCAACCCCATAAAAATCATTACACCTATCAGAGACCCGATCAGCAGAAATGTGTCTTTATTTTTCCACTTTACAGAAAAAGGCAATGAACACAATTGCGACATATCAACATACCCAGTTAGCAAGCAGGTTGAGTTATTTTTAGACGACTCTTTTCCAAATGAATTTGTTTTTCCTGAATACAAGTCCATCATGTCACAGAATCAGCCGCTCGAATGGTTTGATAAAAACATAGAACAGTATTTTCATATAAATGTATATAATACCCCATTCCCTGAGTGCGGCTATACAAGCTTCTCACATAACAATACTGACCTTCTTGTATATAGAATTGATATAAGCGATACAAAGAAAGAGCAGTTAATCAAGAGTCATATTAATTTCTCTGACTTCTCTTTAAAAAACAAAAATATTGGATCATTAAAAAGTTATGCCAATGAATACAAGGCTTTTCAGGAGCAGGCAAAACTCCCCGAAACCTATCTAAAGAAAATGTGTGAATCTAAATATTTTAAGCACTTTTACACACAAGTCGAAATTGGCAATATAAAACACAAATGGACTAAATAAGTTTATGAAAATCATAGGCTGCATACCCAGTCGTTACGCTTCGACCCGCTTACCTGGAAAACCGCTGTGTGATATCGCCGGTAAACCCATGGTACTGCATGTTCTGGAAAGAGCCAAACAGGCAAAGCAATTACACGATGTGGTGGTGCTCACCGACGATGAGCGAATTCTGAATACCGTTATCGAGGCCGGTCACCACGCGGTAATGACCTCAGCCGAATGCGCCTGTGGCACCGACCGTATTGCCGAGTATATGAACCAGCATTCCGATGCCGACATCTTCGTCAACATGCAGGGTGATGAAGTTCTGCTCGATCCCGATCACATCGACAAACTCACGCTCGATTTTATCAACCAGCAAAACCCAACCATGGGCACACTGGCTCACCCAATTTACGATAAAGCCATCATGGCCGAGCCACACACGGTCAAAGTCGTCACCAAAAATAATGGTAATGCATTGTATTTTTCCCGCAACTGTATCCCGCTTTGCCATAATGGTGATCTACCCGAACGCGCACTCGGCCACATCGGTGTTTACATTTATACCCGCGCTACGCTACAGGGCATCACCAGTACAGAACAAACACCACTGGAAAAAACTGAAAGCCTGGAACAGCTGCGCGCGCTGGAAAATAACATTGATATTCATGTCACCGTGATTGAGGATTTTCATAGCTTGTCGGTGGATACGCCAGAGGATCTTAAAAAAGCTCAGGCGATATTCTCGTCTTAACGACGAATTGCCTGTCGACATTAATTAGGTCTATACTCACAGCTACATTCATACAATAGTGATTGATGGCTTATGGATACAGAACTCACAAAAACATTCTCTGCAGGTACGCAGATTTTTCAGGAAGGAGAGCCTGGAGATTGTGCCTATATTATCCAGAACGGTGAAATTGAGTTATCCATGCTCGTCAATGGAGCAAGTGCGCCTTTTGCCACGCTGGGAAAAGATGAACTGTTTGGCGAAATGGCACTTATCGACAACAGTTTTCGATCCGCCTCTGCAGTAGCAAAAACCGATGTAGAGCTGCTGGTTATTTCACGCGATTATATTGCACAAAAAATTGAGTTATCCGACCCAACCATTCGTATGCTACTTCAGGTTGTTCTGGAACGTTATCGTGATATTCATGCACGCCTGCACGAAGTTTCTGAGAGCCTGAAAGAACACGAAAGCACCTCTGCCGAGAGCACCATCAGCAGCTTCTTTAATCAATATCTCAAACTATCCAGCAAGCTCGCCTCAGCAATTACACGCCGACAGACAGACAGCCACACTTCCAGCAAAATTAACAAAGACATAGAGTCAACCAGTACTAGCATAACCAAAGAAAACAATCTTAGAAATGCGCTGAAAAATAATGAATTTGAACTCTATTACCAGCCTATCGTGAATATTCCGCAGGGCACCATTGCCGGCTGTGAAGCGCTGATCCGATGGAACAGTCCGACTCTGGGTTTCATTCCACCAGACCAGTTTATCGGCCTCGCAGAAAAAACTGGATTGATTATCCCAATGGGTAAATGGATTACTGAACAGGCCTGCACTGCAGCCAGGGAATTCAGGAAACACCGCGATATTTATATGAGCATTAATTTATCTGCTCTGCAATTTGAATCCGAATCATTCATGACAGATATAGAGAGTGCTGTAAAAAAGGCCAACATCAACAGTGACTGCATCAAACTTGAAATCACCGAAAGCATACTGATGTCACACCCCGAACTTGCCGAGTCGGCATTAAAACAATTAAAAGCTGCAGGCTTCAGCATTGCCATTGATGATTTCGGCACAGGTTATTCAAGTTTCAGCTACCTGCACCGTTTCCCCATCGACACGTTGAAAATAGACCAGTCATTTGTTAACGCCATGTTCAGCAATGAACGCAGCATGCAAATTGTTAAAACCCTGTCGATACTGGCAAAAAACCTGAACATGAAAACCATCGCCGAAGGCATTGAAGATAAAAATGAAAGTCAGCAACTGGATAGTTTTGGCTGTGATTATGGGCAGGGGTATATGTATTCGAGGCCGGTGCCATTTGGAGAGTTTTTGGAGTTGTTGAAATTTGATTCTTTGCCGGAGGAATAATGAGCCAAGAATTATTCACTCCCCCCACCTCGGCTGCAACTCATGCACCACTCCCAACTGATCCAGAATCTTCGCCACCACAAAATCCACCAGATCATCCACCGACTTCGGCTGGTTATAAAAACCTGGATTGGCATCAACAATCACCGCATCCATGCGCGATAACTTGAGCATATTTTCCAGATGTATATCGGAGTACGGGGTTTCTCGTGGCACAATGATTAATTTTTTACGTTCTTTTAAAACAACGTCTGCCGCACGTTCTAAAAGGTTATTACTGGCACCGCAGGCGATGGCAGACAATGCTCCCATGGAACAGGGGCAGACAACCATGGCGTTGACGTTATTGGAGCCACTGGCGACGGGGGCCGTCCATTCATCTTCACCAAAAACTTCTAACCTTTGGTGTTCAATATGCGGGTCATAGATACCGTATTTATTGATTAAAAATTTCTGAATATCACTGGCTCTACCCGGCAATGGTAATTCAGTCTCCATGCCGATGACCACCTGCGCGGCCTTGCTGATCATCAAATAAACTTTGCAGTCGGCTTTTAATAATTGTTCCAGCAGGCGAAAACTGTATTGCACACCGGAGGCGCCGGTGATGCCGAGTGCAATTACTTTTTTCGATGACGTATTATCAGACATAGAACGACCTATTTTTCCAGTGCGGTTAATAATTTAGAGTGAATAGCTTCGAAGCCGCCATTGCTCATGATGATAACGTGATCACCTTCGCGGGCATCGCTGCAAACTTTCTCGATAATTTTTTCCACGTCATCAAAAACCTGCGCGGGCTTTTGCGATTGTTGCACAACTTTATCCAGCGCCCAGTCCATGCCTTCGGGCTGATACAGATAAATTTCATCCGCAGCCTGCAACGAATTACTCAAACTGTCCTGGTGCACACCAAT
>Ga0224507_10001182_pt1 | contig 10452 bp, 5 predicted proteins | sample SF_Jan12_sed_USG_3_FD_170159 | JGI IMG/M metagenome (GOLD analysis project Ga0224507, IMG submission 170159) | Sediment microbial communities from San Francisco Bay, California, United States - SF_Jan12_sed_USGS_13 | ecosystem: Environmental > Aquatic > Marine > Sediment | place: USA: California...
GGCCGCCATTTCTGGATCCTGCGACCCCAGGTCATTGGCCCTGAGTATGGAGCGAATCACCTTTCTGGTCGCGATCGGGTTGTTCCTGATGAAATCCCTTCTCCCGAGAACCATACAGCAGTAGTATTGTGACCAGGGGCGGTCCACGTTCGTATCAACAAGCACCTGGCCAATACCCGCTGCCTTTAATTGCTGAGGGCCGGGAGGAAAGGAAAGGAAGGCGTCTATTTTGCCCCGCTTGAACAGCTCGATGGCCTCGTCCTTTGGAACCACGACGTATTCAACGTCGTTATCGGGATCAAGGCCAACGTACCCGATTAACGCCTTGAAGAAGATATTGGGGATGGCATTCACAGCGTATGCCGAGGTTGTACTTGCTCCCACCGCCCACACCTTCTTTCCCTTCAAATCACGAACGGATTTGATCCTGTCACTGCCAATAAGTGACCAACAACCTACATGGAGCCCTGAAATGAAGTCAATCGGACTGCCGGGATCAAACTTCATGAGAGACTGAGCGGTGAAATCCGCCGCAAAATCAACCTTTCCGGCAAGGATATCCTCTTCACCCTGAGATATTTTTTCATGCTTGATGTACTGAATATCCGTGAAGCCCTCTTCACGCAGCAGGGGTTCGGCCACCAGCTGCGGCACCCAGCAGGGAGCTTGAATCTTCTGAAAACGTACTGTCGTGGTCTCAGGCGGCGGTTCAACTGCTGCCAACCCCAAGTCGTTGCCTAGTCCAAGATACATTGCCGTACCTGTAAGGAATGTTTTTGAAAGGAATTCTCTTCGATTCAAGCCCTCAATAATATTTTTATGCATACTTCCTCCAGGAGGATGTTTTCGCTCGGTTGAACGAGGTGGCAGATTGTGCCTGTTACCATGTCATTGCCAACTCCTCTTTCAGGCTATTGAGAAAACTCCAGTCAGTGTGATTTTTGATAAAATCCTCAGGAAGGGTTTTCAGCATCCCTACTTCACGCAGGCGGAGGGCATAGAACCTGATTGTTTCTTCAGGATTATAGTCCCGCCATTTGTCATAGGGAATATCTTTAAGAGCCTGAAGGACATATTTTCTTTCAGATTCTTTCCTGATTTTCCTTTCCAGAAGAATACGTGTTGCCAACTCGGGATTCTGGGCGACGATATCGTTTGCCTTAAGGAGAGCGCGAAGCGCCCTCCTGGTAGCAATGGGGTTCTTTTTCACAAAGTCGCTTTGCCCGGAGATCATGCAGCAGAAGTATTGGGACCATGGTCGGTCAACATTAGTGTCAACAAGGAGGCGGCCAATACCTTTATCCATCAGTTCCTGAGGTCCTGGAGGAAAGGATATGAACGCATCAATTTTTCCTTTCTGAAACAATTGCATCGCTTCACTTTTATTCACCCAGAGATATTTGACATCAGTGTCCGGATTTAGACCTACATAGGATACGATGGTTTTGAAAAAAATATGCGGACCATTATCCTCGACGGACCCGGTCCAGACGGTCTTTCCCTTGAGGTCACGGACCGAGTTGATCCGTTCACTGCCGACAAGGGCATAACATCCGACATGCATTCCTGCGAGAAATGTGACCGGATGGTTGTTTTGTTCCAGATTAACCATATCAACTGGAGCGAATGAAGGGCTTAAATCAATCTCACCTCTCTCGTACATCTTGACAGATTCTGGTCCCGGCCCGCTCGGGTATTGTATATCTGTGAATCCTTCCTCACGCAAAAGCGGTTCGGCTACCCAAATAGGCGCCCAGCAGGCCGGTTGCCACTGCCGAATCCTCAGTCTCGTTGTTTCCGGAGGCGGTTCAGTTGCTGCCAATCCCAAGTCGTTGCCAATCCCAAGATACATTGCTGTTCCTGCAAGGAATGTTTTTGAAAGGAATTCTCTTCGGTTCAAGTCTTGAATAATTCTTCTATTCATATTTCCTCCTTACAAGTTTTTTTCTCATGGCAGAATTAGGTGGCAGGTTACGCCTGCAGCCATTTCAGTCCCAACTCCTGTTTCAACGATTCCAGATGGCTCCAGTCGGTGTGTTTTGCGATGAACTCTTCGGGACTTGTTTTAATCATACCTACTTCGTGGAGGCGTAGGGCGTAGAATCGAATCGTATCCTCAGGGTTGTATTCTCGCCATAGACCGTAAGGAATTTCCTTGAGTGCCTGGAGAATGTATTTTGTCTCGGTTTTCGTCCAGATTTTCTTCTCCATGAGCGTGCGCAATGCGAGTTCAGGATCGTTGGCTACGATGTCATTTGCCATAAGGATAGCGCGAAGAGCCCGCTTCGTGGCTATGGGGTTGTTTTTCACAAAATCTCTGCTTCCGGTGATTATGCAGCAGAAATACTGGGACCATGGCCTGTCGACGTTGGTGTCGAGGAGGAGTCGACCTATGCCTTGACCCATGAGCTCTTGCGGGCCAGGTGGAAAAGACATAAATGCATCGATCTTTCCTTGGTGAAAAAGTTGCATCGCCTCGTTTTTATTCCCCCAAAAATACTTGATATCCGTATCCGGGTTGAGCCCCACCCAGGACACAATGGCCTTAAAATAGATATGAGGACCGTTATCCTCTACCGATCCCGTCCATACTGTTTTTCCTTTGAGGTCCCGGACCGATTTTACCCGTTCACTGCCTACGAGGGCAAAGCATCCAACATGCAGTCCGGACAGGAATACGATAGGATGTTGATGTTCCTCAACCTGATACATATCCAACGCCGCGAACGAAGGGCTTAGATCAAGTGCACCCTCACGAAACATCTCTATTGTTTTAGGTCCAGGCCCTGTCAAATACTGTATATCGGTGAATCCTTCTTTGCGAAGCAGGGGTTCGGCGACGTGAAAAGGAGCCCAGCAGGCCGGTCGCCAGACGCGTAGCCTCAACGTTTTGGTCTCCGGCGGAGGAAGATCTATCGCGGCAACCCCCAGATCGGGCCTCCATCCGAGCATGGTCGCCGTTCCCGCTAATGCCATTCCTCCCAGGAACTCCCGTCTGTTCAGTCTGTCAAATGTCCAACCGTTCATTGCCCTCCTCCTCTTTCTTTAGCCTCGATGAAATATCTCAAATATCCTTATATTAGTGAGACTGGAAGAAGGATACTCTGCTGTCGAAGGTGAGGAAGATGAGTCAGCGAAGAAATATCCAACCCGCTCAAAATAAAACCTCTCCATGAAGTTAAAGACAATACCACGAGGAGGCTCAGGTAAAAAAATCAGGATAACACCTTGCACAGAATTTATATTTTTTGAAAAAGTATAATTCATAGCAATGGAGTGCTAAAGATTACTTGTTGCTATTGTATTCTTCATCCTTGATTCCCAGTAGTTATCTTCAGATGATTCATTTAAAACATCGAAAAACACATAATCAAATTCAGAAAATAAGCCTTCGGTAGCAAAGGCCTTTACCAGCTTGTTGTCCCTGACAATGATGTGGATGTAATAACTGTAATAGACACAGCAGTCATCGAGTTCTTCGTTGTTGTTGAAATATTGGAGAGTGAGGTAATTATCGTGGGTTGAAATTTTAGTTGGCGGATAATCTTTAATAATATCTCCAGCGAATTGATTTTCGATAATTTCCTTGTTGAACAGATAGTTTATTATCTGGTGATATTCGTTGCGGTGGCTGTATATAATTCTTTCATTATTTCCGTCATTATACCAAAGAATACAAATGGTTAAGATGCTGATTATCAATGCAATTGTAGCTGCAGCAGTTATCGGATTAAAGTTTTTCATGACTCCCGGCTACCAAAAATCTTGTCTAGAGTTTTCATAAGATCTGTTCGCCTCGATCGCGGATCATTTATACTTTCAAGGTATTACTTGACCTGGAAATTGTCCGATTTGCCAAATTATAGATTACAATAAACCGTTCTCCCAAAAAAAAGCCGAGCCACCTTTTATAAAGGCAACCCGGCTATCTGCTACAGACCCGTGGCTTTCCGTCCTGTTCCCCCACCACAGGTTGGCTTTTTCTTAGTTCATAATAAGCTATCGATCCTTTTGCTGAATTATACAATATGTATAAAATGAAAGTCAAATTGACTTGTTATTGTAACAATTTCAACCGGTGGCATACTTGAAGGATTGATGATATATCGTAACCAGATGTTGATTACCTTTTGCTTGAGAATAAATTATTTAGTGATCATATCACAGGAATAAACCCAAATTGAGATACTATTTATTCACCAAAGATATGACAATGAAAGTTCCAGTGGCAGTTACTTCACCTTCAGTATCCCTGAGCAAACTCCCCCAAAAAAACAGTCATGACCTGTGAGCATGTCCTTTGTCGGTTCGGGGATAACTTTTATACAAAAAAATAATTTCCATTTTCCGGGAAGTGATACAGGAGTTTGTTAATCTTCTGACAAATATGCAAGCAACAAACAAGGCTTTCAGTCATTCATGATGAGGAACACTTCAACCCAGGAATCGCTGCTTTCAGTACATCTTCAATCCGTTCGACAAAGATAAATTCCATTTCTTTTTGTACATTTTCAGGCAGATCGCGAAGATCTTTCTCGTTTTCTTTTGGGAGGATGACCCTGTTGATGCTTGCCCGACGTGCAGCAAGGAGCTTCTCCTTGATACCCCCCACCGGCAGGACAAGACCGCTCAAAGTAATTTCACCTGTCATCGCCATATCATTGCGGCAGGGTAAACCGGAATACAGCGATGCCAATGCAGCCGCCATGGTTATTCCAGCAGACGGACCGTCTTTGGGTATTGCTCCGGCAGGAACATGTATATGGACCGAACCTTTTGGTTGTTCAATATGAAAATCTTTACAATGGGAAATAACATAACTGTTAGCAGCAATAGCTGATTCTTTCATTACTTCGCCAAGATGCCCGGTGAGGGTAAATTTTTCTTCTTCCGGTAGTTCTATAGCTTCAATATAAAGAACATCTCCTCCGGCTTCGGTCCATGCCAGGCCGGTTGCAACCCCTGGCAGAAGATCTTTCCGGAGTTTTTCGATAAAAAATCTTTCCGGGCCGAGAAGATCAGGCAGATCGCGGCCCAATACCGTAACAGGTTCCTGGCGATCCTCGGCAAAGAGTATTGCCGCTTTACGCGCCAAACGTCCCAGCATCCTTTCAAGCTCACGAACGCCTGCCTCCCGTGTATAGCGCCGAATAATCGCTGCCACGATATCATCTGCAAGAAGTAACTGGTCTTCCCTGACCCCTGCTTCGCTTCTCTGCCTTGGGATAAGGTAATGATTGGCTATTTCCATCTTTTCTTCATCAGTGTATCCGCTCAGCCGTATTAATTCCATACGATCCAGCAATGGCTTGGGTATTGTATCTGTCGTGTTGGCGGTTGTTATAAAAAAGATTTTAGAAAGATCAAAGGGTAGATCTAAATAGTTGTCACGAAATGCACAGTTTTGAGCAGGATCGAGAATTTCCATCAAGGCTGCTGAAGGGTCGCCGCGAAAATCTTGTCCGAGTTTGTCAATTTCATCCAGCATCACAAGGGGATTGTTCACTTCAGCCCGTCGAAGGGCTTGAATAATACGACCGGGCATTGCGCCAATATACGTGCGGCGATGTCCACGCAATTCTGCTTCATCATGCATACCGCCAAGGCTGAAACGTTCAAATTTCCTACCCAGTGCCCTGGCAATTGAATGTCCCAAAGAGGTTTTGCCGACACCGGGAGGACCAGCAAAGCATAGAATCGGAGCCTTGGCTGTTGGATTCAGCTTCATAACCGCAAGTTGCTCTATGATTCGCTCTTTGACTTCTTTTAATCCATAATGATCTTCATCCAGAATCTGTCTGGCATTTTTCAGGTTAAGATTATCTGTTGTACTGCTATGCCATGGCAGTTCCAGGGTAAGTTCGAGGTGGGCACGTGCAACCTGGTATTCCGGAGAGATTTGGGGAATTTGTTCAAGTCGGTCTAATTCCCGCTCCACCTCTTTTTTTATATCACCAGGCAGACAGGCATCTTCCAGTTTTTTATGCAACTCGATGATTTCCTCGTCGGCAGGAGTCTTTTCGCCAAGCTCTTTCTGGATAGCCTGTAACTGCTGACGAAGAATATAGTTACGCTGTTCCTTGCTCATTTCAGATTTTGCTTTGTCAGTGATTTTCTTTCGAATCTCGAGAACCTGAATCTCATGATTCAGGAGGCCGCGAATAGTCTGCATAGCCGAAATCTGTGTGGGAGCTTCCAGGAGCATTTGCGCTTTTTTTGTGTCCAACGCCAGGAGCTGACCAAGGGCATAGACAAAATGCATAAAATCCTCCCCCGGAGAGACAAAGGGAGGAAAATCCAATTTTACTTCAGAATGAGTCAGGGAAAAGTATCTGCTCGCAAGATTCATTATTTCCCGCTGCATAGCTTCAACTTCTATGCCCTCTTCAATCAGTATAGGTAATGTTTTCACCCGTGCACTTAAATAATCCAATTTTGACTCAATTTCAGTAATTTCAACCCGTTCAACAGTTTGAATGATCATCTGGATAACAGAATCTGAGCGCGCAACCAGTTTAATAATTGCTGATGTACCGATATGATAAAGATCGCCAAAGCCGGGGTTTGCAATATCCGGGGCACGTTGGGTAAAAATAGCCACCATTTTATTTTCACTGGAGAGTGCCTTGTTTACCGCAGCAATTGCTGCGGGGTGGTTGACGGTCAGCGGCATGGTTACCTGAGGAAAAATAACAACGTACTTCGAAGATAGAATGGGAAGGACATATGTGCGGCTATATTCAATCACAAGATTAAACCCCTGAAATCAAGTCCTCTTAAGGTATCATATTGGGCAGGAAATGTACTTTTTCCATTCATTTTTTATATTCCAAACAATTGATTGTCAGGGCAAACAGCCTCTTTAACAGGATATAAAATAGATTAAGGAGCGAATTGCCAACATACAATATCAAAATAATATTATAATATTTATACTATTAAACTATTAAGGTACTGCAATAAGAATTTAAATAAGCGCGGAAATTTCAACCTGATGAGCTTCACGCCAAATTAAGATTTATCGTAATTATTATCAATGGTATGAGCAACAGTGAAATCAGGTTCTTGAGAATCACCGGAAACGATAGCCGTTGCCTCTAGTATTCTTAAATCGTATGATAATTCAATTTGAGCACCATAAAGATTTATAACTTCAGCAACTAGTAAATTTCGCTCAAGGAATTTTCTGCATAAACGGTGGTAGTGATTGTATCAATGATACCCGCATAGAGAATCTATGCTGATTATACCGGTAGTAAAAGTAACAAAGCAACGAATGGAACAACACCAGCAATGAAAGATTCTAATTTAGAGAGTTCACTATTTTTAGTTATTGTTACAATTTGAGGTTCATCACAAGTTGCAGCTTACCCGCCAATAAATACGGTCCGTAAAAGAAAAGGAATTTTTTATTTGGTTTCAGGATGCTGATCACCGGTTCATGTATTATCAAGCACATTCCGAATATTTTTCAGCAGGGTCTCAATTATTATCGGCTTTTCCATATACCCTGCAATTCCCATGGATTTCGCTTTTTCCTTGTTAATGAGTTCACTATAACCGGTACAGAGTACTATCTTGATATCAGGCCTGATTTCGAGAAGCTTCAGCGACAGTTCAATTCCGGTCATATACGGCATGGTCATGTCCGTAATAACGAGATCAAAATCACCGGGCCGCCTGGAGAAATCCTGTAATGCCTGTAAACCGTTATTATATGATGTTGTCCTATAGCCATAAAAATCAAGAGCTGTCTGCACATAGTTAACAATAGGTTCCTCATCATCTACAAAGAGTATCCTTTCTGTTCCATTGACAGCCACCTGATCTATGACTAACTCCTGAGAAGCATCATCCGCTTCAAGTTCAACAATTGGAAGATAAACATGAAAAGTTGTCCCCTGCCCGGGTTCACTGTATAAGGTGATGTGCCCCTTGTGTCCTTTGACAATGCCATGAACCACAGCAAGTCCAAGCCCCGTGCCTTCACCAGCCTCTTTTGTAGTAAAATATGGTTCGAATATTTTTTCCTGAAACTCCTTATCTATTCCTTTTCCGGTATCACTGACTTCCAGTTGAAGATATTCCCCCGGTATAATATCAGTCAAAGGATAGTCATTTTCAGTCAGCTTTACGTCTTTCAGGGAAACCGCTAAAATGCCCCCTGTATCACGCATGGATTGATATGCATTTGTACAAAGATTCATGATTATCTGATGAATTTGAGTAGGACTCGCTATTGTGGCATGATGTGATTGAATATCTTTTTTTATAGTTATAGTAGAGGGAAGTGTAGACCGTAACATCTTCAAAGTTTCCTTCAATATAGAGGAAACCTGAACGGTTTTTTCCTCCTCTTTTGTCTTGCGGCTGAAGGTCAGAATCTGTCTTACGAGATTTCGTGCTCGAATTCCACCAGCATGAATTTCTTCAAGATACTTAAGTATTTTCGGATTATCCTTTAATTCCAGAAGGGCAAGATCAGTATTCCCCAAAATAACAGTGAGAATATTATTAAAATCATGGGCTATACCGCCTGCCAGAGTGCCGACGGCTTCCATTTTCTGAGATTGAATCAATTCTTCTTCAATTGCTTTACGATCAGAAATTTCACGAACAACTGCCAGGACCCTGCACTCCCCGCCAATTTCCGTGCTTTTCAAGGCAACTTCAGTCCAGAATAAATCTCCATTCTTCCTCCGTGCCTGCCACTCGAAGACCTGGGGACCCTCCTCTACCGCCTTTTTAATGAACTGAAGCGCCTCTTTCGCGGTATAGGGAGGATTATTTGAACTCAGATCACCCAGGGTAAGATTGATGGTGTCCTTGCGGCTGTAGTCATACATCTCCAGCATGGTCTGATTCACATCAATGATATCGCCATTGGGGTACTCGTGGAGGAAAATTGCTTCATTGGTTGCGTTGTATATTTCCCGGTAATTCTGTAAACTTGTTCTCAGGGCTTCAGCAGTTATCGCCCGTCTCGCATTTTCCTCTCTTAACTCTTTATTTGTCCTTTTAAGCTCCTCCCGGGCATCTGATAAATTTGTCGTCATCTTTTTGAAGGCACCGGTCAGCTCTCCTATCTCGTCATTTGATGTTGAGTCGAGATTGACATCGAGCTTCCCCTTGGCGATATTAAACGCAGCATCCCTCAGTCTGAGAATTGGCTCTGAAATAAATTGGGATATGAAAAGGCTGATTCCAAGAACGATGAACAGTAAAACTACAATGGAGGCGAAGAGCGCTTTTTGTGCAAATTTCGTCTTCTCTTTGGCTGATTCAAGGGCCTTAAGGCTTCTGCTGAATTCCGTTTCAATATGCGGATTAACCGCCGAAAAAAAGTCATTCAAAACTTTATTTATTTTGTATTCAACCTGAATCAGTTCCTCTTCTGATTCGCCTTTACCAGGAACCAACAAAACAAATTCCGTTATATAACTGCTGAATCTCTGAATATGATCATCAATTTTTTCAGACCATAACGAGTCTTCACCGTGATAGAGCGTGTGCATGGTTTTGAAGGTACTCAGCCTTGACAGAGACTTCTCCACCTTTTGCCTGTCTTCTTTGTTCATTGTTTTTGCGTATCGATGAACCAGCAGTACAGCTCGATATAATTCTGTTGTCATCCTCGCCAAAGCTATGTTGCCCGGCATTATTTCCCCGCCGACTTTCTGGAAGCTTTGAATTGTATCCTCCTGGATTTTGTAGCCTGTACCATAGCTTATTCCCAGGGTCAGGAGAGATACCGCCAGAAAGCACCCCATGAGCTTTTGCTTGATTTTCATTTATTATTCCCCGAACCCATGCTTTATAAAAATGGATTGACTTTCATTCGCAACAAAATCGGAAAAAAGGACAGCGTTTTTTCTACTCTTTGTTGTCGCGAGCACGGCTATATGTATTTCTTCGACCTTGTTGATATCAGGAGGGATTTCAATCATCAGTAAATCCTTGGCTTCAGGCCATAAACTCATTTCAGACCAAATCAGGGAAGCATCGACTTCCTCTTGCAGCACTAAATCGAGCAACTCGTTTACAGTTGTAGCGGTTATGGCAATATTATTAATAAAATCATTTCTCCTCGGCGAAGCCTCGAAAATATCTTCTGATACTTTTCCAATGGCACACATTTCTTTATTGCCTATTGCTATTTTTACGCCTGGATTGAGCAAGTCTTCAAGCGACTTGATTTTATAAGGATTATCTTTTCGGACAGAAAAAACAGGTTTATGTTGAGTAACATGCTGGTGACTCAGCACAAGGTCGCCTGCCTCCTGAATATGGCTAATGGAACCGGGAATAAAAACATCTCCCTTTTGGGTTTTTTTTAAAGTTTCGAGAAGAGTTTCACTGCCGCCATAAATAATATTCACTTGAATATCTTTATATTTGTTTTCAAATCCAAGCTTGACATCCTCCATAGGTTTCATCAGGCCTTTACCCGAA
>Ga0224507_10001183_pt1 | contig 10450 bp, 13 predicted proteins | sample SF_Jan12_sed_USG_3_FD_170159 | JGI IMG/M metagenome (GOLD analysis project Ga0224507, IMG submission 170159) | Sediment microbial communities from San Francisco Bay, California, United States - SF_Jan12_sed_USGS_13 | ecosystem: Environmental > Aquatic > Marine > Sediment | place: USA...
TATTTATTTTAGTTTGAATATTTGGCTGTATCGTATCATGTGTTAATTTAACATCCAGTGTTCCTTTTTCAGTTGGCAAAGTTTGAGATTCTGCAAAAGCTGGAATGACTAATAATGGAATTAATAACAACATAAGAAATAATTTCATGTCTATATTTTGAAAATCGTAAATAAAAGTTGTACTTTATTTTCCTGCCTAAAAAAATTGTCATAAATAGAAATCCTATATCAGCTTTAAATATGGAATTGACACAATTTTTGTATTGCATAACAAGTTTGTATTATTAATTGTGATTATTGGTATTTTTACAATCCCTATTCTTCTTCCAAATGCATTTGCACATGGACTTGGAGGAGATCAAGCTGAGCCACTATCATTTGGTGATATGGAGGTAACTGTTCGTACAGAATTAAGTCCATCTGACATTACAGTAGGTGACGTTGATTCTGCTAATATGCAAATACGTTTCTTTGATACATTAACTGATGAAAATCTTGACAAAGTAACATATCGAATAGAAGTTTGGCAAAGTGGTGAACTTTTAGCCAGAAATTTATTTTATGATATGGATGGCAGATTAGATGTTAAAATTAAACCACAAACTGGATGTAATGAAACTAATCTCCATGAATGTTCAACTTATGGTGGTTCTGAGCACGTTAGTGCGCCTGGTGCTCTATTTGTACATGGAGCAGACTGTACCGATGATAATTTAGATATCTGTGGAAGACCATCAATTACAGGTCCAATATTTGTAAAAGGTGGATTATACAAAATTAGAGTTGACATTGAGGCTGCTACTAGCCCAAGGACTGTATTAGCTAATTTACTAAGTTATGAGACTTTTGTCAGTGTTGCACAAGAACAAAAGTTTTCTATCCAAACCGCAAATGCCGAAGAAATTCCAGTTATTGTAAAAACATATTATGATGACGTTGATAACTTTGAATTTGATACGTCTGATAATTCTATTTCATTTGATATGCCGTTTGATTGGAGTCCCGATTATGTTGATTTAGTACAGGTTGTACACGAAGAAGTTAGAGTTCCAAAAACATTTGCACCTTATGCAGAAGGAAAACAATTCAAAGGATATGTTAATGGTGTAGAAATTGATCAAAGGGCATTACTTAATGATCCTTACTCATATGATGATACCAATATTGTTCATTTTCTAATTACAAAAAATGAATTAGTAAAAATTAATGAGAAATTAGGTCCTGATAATTATGACAATTTACAGATGGATTTAAAATTAGTTCCATTAGCCGAAGTTTCAAAAAGTTCAACTGAATTTTGGCTCGTAGATGATCCTGTTAATCAAAACCAAATACCGACCACAGTAAATATTTCATGGGATGGAAATTATGGTGCAGGTGATGATGTGCCTTTTGAAATAACATTCTTTGATGAAAATAGAGATTTGATTAAAGATATCCATTATGGTATTACATTCATAGATATGAGTAATAATCAGGTATTGCAATCATTTACTGGAGATGATCCTCAGAGTATAGGCATTCTTTCTACGGAAGGAATTGATGTTCAAAAAATCTACATTCAATCACAAGGACAATACAGAATTGATATTCAAGTATTGGGAACAGGATTAGACTATAATCCAAAATATGCTGGAATTGGTTCAGGAATAATTGAAATTGGTCCAAGCTCTTCTGAAACTACGCAATCTGTACCTAAAAAAACACCAATTCCTGGTTGGATTAAAAATAACGCAGAATGGTGGGCAGCTGGACAAATTGATGACAATTCATTTGTTCAAGGTATTCAATTTTTGATTAAAGAAGATGTTCTAAAGATTCCTCCAACTACACAGGGTTCTGATTCTGGTTCAAATGATATTCCAGAATGGATTAAAAATAACGCGGGCTGGTGGGCCGAAGGAGCAATTGATGATGATTCTTTCATACAAGGCATTCAATTTTTAATTAAAGAAGGAATTATGAGAATTCAATCATAGGTTTTTAAATAAATTCAGTTAAGTGATAATGTAATGAAAGACATCAATGACATCATGCCAAAAGTACCTAACATGAGATGGGGAGCTTTGATGAACAAAGCACCTACTAGCGACAAAGTTGAAGAAATGAATAAAATTTTTCCAAGTAATGGCAAATGGCATACTGTTTTTGAAGAACAAGATCAAGTTACAGTTGACGGAAAAGAAATCCGAAAGAAAAATCCAGACAAGTGGACATAGATTGAAAAATTTATCGTTAATTGTATTCTTCATATTTTCTTGCATGTTGGTAATTGGGTTTGAGAATGTATATGGTCACGGTGTAGGAAGTGAAACTTTTCCTCCTGTAGATTTGGATGGGAAACTTGTAACTCTAGAAGTTTCATCTTCAAAAAGTGATCCTGATACAAGCGATGATCAACAAATATCTATCTCATTAATTGATTTTAATTCAAAAATTACTTTACGTGATGTGACATTTCTAATTAAATCACAACGTGGAGAACAATTTCTCTTTGAACAAGAATTTAAGGCAGATAATGGATTCATAGTTTTTAATTTTGTATCTGAAGAAACTGATTCTATTATGGTGGAGGAAGATAGCGGCGGTAGTCTTTTTGGTTCTTTATTGGGGCTTGAAAGTAGAATGATTCATGTCAAAGGACCTAAACTTAGCGAAGGCGGCTTATACAAATTAGATGTTAGTGTACTTACAGCAGATGGATATTCCAAAAAATTAGAAGTACCTCTGGTATTCAATGCAGGTATTTCTATTGCTCAAACATCTGTACATAATTTTATTGATCCAAATTTTGGAGAGCAAAACATCCATGTTGTAACGTATTATGATGAAATTTCAGATTTTCAATATGATTCAAACTCAAAAGAGATCAGATATTTTATGCCCTTTGATTGGAGTGAATCTAACATTGATCAAACATCTGTTGTTCATGAAGAACTTGTAATTCCAAAAAAATTTGGCGATTTACTGGTATCTGACTTTACAATGTCTATCAATGGTGTCAAATTATCTGAAGATGTTGTAACTATTGATGATTTTTTTTCTGATGAACGGGTTGTTCATTTTATAATATATCAAAGAGAATTGATGAACGTTTTTGAGAATAATCCAAATCAAAAGGGAATGGATTTTGTAATTAAACCCGACCGTGATTATATCCATTTAAGCTCAGTTACTGATAACGGGCAATTTAGAATTCTTACCTCTTGGGAACCAGAAAATTTAAAATCTAATTCAAATGCAAAAATAATTTTTGATGTAACGGATATTTTTTTAAAAAATAGACTTGTTTCTACAAATTATGAATTTTCAATGACTCAAAATGATAGAATTATTTTTGAACAAAATGGAATTAGTACTGATCAAAATGGTGAACACAATGTTATAGAATTCATGATTCCTGAAAATGTTTCGGGAATTGTAAATCTAAACTTTAAAAATCTAGCCAACAACAATCTTGCAAAGACATCTATTCCAATTGTCATTGATAGAATGATAGATCAAAATGATAAAATCTCAATACCTGATTGGATTAAAAATAATGCATTGTGGTGGTCTCAAGAACAAATTGATGATAGTACGTTCATTCAAGGGATTGAATATCTGATTAAAAATCAAATTATCATAATTCCTCAAACTCAACAAGAAACTTTAGAATCCAAAGAAATTCCATCTTGGATTAAAAATAATGCAGCTTGGTGGGCAGATGGCCAAATCGATGATGAGACATTTGTTCAAGGCTTGGAATTTTTAATCCAAAAAGGAGTCATTTGTGTTTGATCTATATCTATTCGAACAATGAACCAGTCGCTTTAAATCTGTAAAACTGTAAATTTCATTACATTGTTTAGGCCTGAAAGCATAGTTGAAAGAAAATCAACCCTGTTCTCTATTGTAGTTACTGGAGTTATAGCAGTTTTGGCTGTACCGATAATTGCCCCTTATCTTTTACATGGTTATCATTTAGCTCATATTTTTTTACATATTGGAGGAATTACACTTGCAGTTTTCATTTCAGCACTTGCAGGATTTGCATATTATAGATTAAGAACAAAACGACTTTTACTTAGTGCTATTGCATTTACAAATTTTATTGCAGCTGAAATTGTATTGCTTGTTGATGCTACATGGCCCTCTATCTACGATCTTGATCAAATGGCACTTTCAGAAGTAGGACATTTGTTGACATTTATGACATTAGGACTGTTGGCGTTAGGAGTGTTTAGAAATGACTGATAGGGATTCACAAATTCAACAAATTATTGAGCAAAACCCTGGAATTCAATTCCGTGAAATTATGCGTTCATCTGGTTTGAAAAATGGGGTACTAAGTCATTACTTGGGAAAATTAGAAAAAAATGGAGTCGTTAAAGTAATTCGTGGACCACGACAAGCAAGATTTTATCCGCCTCAAATCACTGAAGATGAATCTATTGCAATCAAAGCTTTACGAAAACAAACTCCACGTGATTTATTACTTGCACTAGTCAAGGACGATGGATTAGAATTCTCTGAATTAGTTAGAGAAGTTAAAAAATCTCCATCTACTGTTTCACTTTATCTTTCACAACTTGTTGAAGATGGATTGGTTGAAATTAGACTTGTTCAACTCAAAAAGAGATATCATATTAAAGCAAGAGATGTTATAGACAAATTAGTTGAAGACTATAGACCAGGCTTACTTGAGAAACCAACATCCGGATTTGAAGATATAATCAACTCATTCTAAGAATTCAGCCTCGAATAATTCCAAACTCTGAATTCTGTGAATAGAGTTTTTAAAACATTTCAATTTTTTTTATTAAAATAATTAAACACAATTTAATTTTTTAATATTTGCATTTCTACAGGTAGATTGTTAAAACGACTAATGATATATCGGTACAATTTACGAATGTACCATTTTGTTTTTATCTATTGAACACTAGTATTGTTATACAGGCCATAGTTAGGTGAGAAACGAAGGAGTCGTATTGGTACCAGTTTCTCATCTTATTTTTTTCAAAATTGAATAATCTTATTATACAATTTTTATTAAATTAAACCATCTATGTTTCCATTAAGAGATGAGAATCCACATCCTCCAGGATTCAAACCAAAAGTAACCTATGCTTTAATCATAGTAAATGTAATTATTTTTTTTATGGAGGTTGCATATACAGGTCAATTTCTTGATTTCACAAATCAAAATGCATTTACAATGTTTTACAATTGGGGTGCGGTACCTGCTTGTGTTACCGGAGAATTCAGCGGAATAGATACAGGTAATGGCATAATACAATGTCCTGCATTTTCAGAAATTACCCTATTAACATCTACATTCATGCATGGTGGCTTAATTCATCTTGGTGGCAATCTATTATTTTTATGGATATTTGGTGACAACATTGAACAAAAATTTGGAAAAATAAAGTATATTGGAATTTATTTAATGTGGGGAATTTCTGCAGGATTAATTCACATATTTGGAGACACTAGTAGTGCAGTTCCTGCAGTTGGTGCATCTGGTGCAATTTCTGGAGTGTTAGGTGCATATCTTATAATTTTCCCAAGAGCTAGAATTCAAACTTTCATGATGCTTGGTTTCTTTTGGAGAATGATGCATATTCAGGCAAAATGGTTCTTACCTTTCTGGTTAATTTTCCAAAATCTCCTTCCATACTTTACTCAAGGATTGGGATTTGGTATAGCTGCTGGTGGTGTAGCATATCTTGCTCATATTGGTGGGTTTGCAGTCGGTTTGGCAACTGGTTACATTTACAAAAAAACACACAGTTCAGACTTTACATATGGTACAAGATATGGGTACAGACCAGATTATTGAAAGAATAAATCACTGATTCTATTTAAAACTCTCATGCCTTTGATTACCGTATCAATGTATCCTGGTAGAACTCAGGAACAAAAAAATGAATATGCAAAAGCAATCACAAAATCAGCAGTTGAGATTCTAAAGACAAAAGAAAATCATGTTATTGTTGTTTTTGAAGACAATCCTAAAGAAAATTGGTTTTTAGCAGGAGACCAATTGTAAAAATTAGGCTTGCCAATCATTTTTCTCTTTTTTATTCATGCAAAAATTGGTTTTAATAAGTACAAAGAATAACGGGACATCTTTTTCAAGTATTACATTACAAGCAAAAAGTATTCAGAGTTTCAAAAGAGATAAACATAATTATAAAAATTTGTTATTGATTTTGTAGATCAAACTTATTTATCATGAATACTATTTTATGATATGAGTAAACCTTCAAACGAATCAAAGGATGTTTTTACAGAATGTAAAAAAAACACTGAAAAATTTTTTAATGAAATTGATAAATCTTCACCTGTTTACCATCAAATAGCAACTGATATTCAAAAAAGCTATCTTGATGCGTGGAAGAATGTAATTAATTCATCTATTGCTTTACAACAAGAATATGCTATCAAAACAGGTTTGAATCTTAACATGCCTGAAGAAACAATGAATGCAATTCAGAATATGATGGAAAGAGCAACAAATGCGTATCAAAATCAAAACAAAATTGTTTTTGATTCTACTGGAACATCAAAAAAAGTATTTGATGCATTTAGTGAAAACACCAAGATATTTGCTTCACTGAATAAAAATATGATGGAATTGATGGCATCTGGTATGAAAAACTATAAACAAAATCAAACTTAACACGTTCATTTTTTAAATGAGTTTTAGTAACCATTTTTTCATAATCCTCTTTAAGATGACGAATCATGTGTAATAGTTTAATTTAAAATTCCAATTCTTTAATATCATCCTCAAGATATGGGATGTTCTTATACCAAAATTCTTTTTTTGACATTTAATTTGAGAATTATTAATGAGTTTATAGATCTAACTCCTAGAATTATAATTTATACAGATTGAACATTGTATCAGATCTTAAGACCAAAAACGTTAGATTTTGGTGACAGCTCTAATACAAATATAGTTTAACAAATTTAGTATTTAGATTGTACTGAGAATTCATACTTTTGTTTTATGGATTTATAATTTAATTTCATTCATTTGTTATTTGAAATGTGTTCATATCTTAAAGAAATTTAGTAAAATCTATTAATTTGTTGCAGGAAATTAACTTTAATTATTTTTAAAAATAATTGACTGGAAAATATCCCTCCAGCCAGGGAATTACATACACACATGGTTGACTTGTATTTCTTTTAACAAATTTACATAATAAGAAAATGGTACATTTGTCAGTTGTACCACAAGTTTATCCTTTTATTGTCATTTGAATAATTAATTTTATGAAAGTTGCAGTAATTCAATTCAAAGCATCAACTAGCAAAGAAGTTAATTTAAAAAAAATTGTTACATACATTTCAAAAGCATCTTCTAAACATGCAATATTGTGTGCCTTCCCAGAATTTATGATGTTTTACACAAATTCATTTCAAACTCCTAAACAACTAGCAAGTTTAGCTGAAACAATTAACGGAAACTTTATCAGCACAATAGCAACAGCTGCAAAAAAAAATAAAATTCAAGTAATAGGCTCATTTTATGAGAAGAGTGAAAAAAAAGACCGTGTTTATGATACTGCATTTGTGATTGACAAATTAGGCAAAGTTATCTCCACATATAGAAAAATTCATCTTTATGATGCATTAGGATTTAAGGAATCTAATAAAATGATTTCAGGCGATAAAATTACAAAACCTGTTAAGACATCTATTGGAAAAATTGGCATGATGATCTGTTATGATTTAAGATTTCCAGAGATGTCTAGATCACTTGCAGCAGCAGGCTCTGAAGTCTTAGTAGCACCATCTGCTTGGGTTAAAGGTAATATGAAAGAAGAACATTGGATTACAATTAACAAAACAAGAGCAATTGAAAATGGATGTTATATAATTGCACCAGATCAAGTTGGAAATATTTATTGTGGAAGAAGTTTAGTAGTTGATCCATACGGAAAAATCTTACTTGATATGAAAAAAAAACAAGGAATAGGCTTTGCTAATATCGATTTGAATAAAGTAAAACAAACACGTAAAATCTTACCCCTACTTAAAAATAGAAGAATAGATGTTTATCCTATGTTGAAGGCTTAGTCTTTCTACTTTCACAATTAAAGTTTCCACATTGTTTGGTCCATTTTTGATTTCGTGAATAACGAAAAATTATCATTGGCCATTTGCATACATCACATGGTAATTTTGTTGCTCTCAGTCTTGCTTTTTGTAATAAAGGTGATGATGCTTTACACCCACCATAAAAATTTGAACATCCCATGAATCGTTTTCTAGTAGTTCTCGATCTAATCACCATTAATTCTCCAAGTTTACATTCAGGACATTGCATTAATCCATTTTTAGGAGAATTGGTTCCAAGAATAATATATTTTCTTTCTCTTGAGGACCATGAAAGATATCCGTTAGTATCCAAGTATTGAATAATTTCTTTTTTGAATATGATGGTTTTTGACTTTGTAGTTTTAACTACATGTCTTATTATGGGTTTTTTGATCTGAAGAGTTTTAAGATTAGTTTTCTTTAATCGCATTTTTTATACTGAATTTAGTAAAACAATTTTTATAGGGAAATGGGTCAGTGAGATTTGTGGAAAAGGTCTGTGTTCTTGGCGCTGGTAGCACAAAATATGGAAAATTACCCGATAGTATAGCTGATCTCACTACTCAGGCATCAGTTTCAGCCATAGAAAGTGCAGGAATTAGTCCAAAAGATATCAAAGCCTCCTACATTTCAAATGTTTTTGGAGTTGCTGACAAACAAGTGCATCTTGGTCCTGTCTTAATGAGTAGATTGGGAATTCCAGATAAACCATCATTATCAATAGAGTCTGCATGTGGAAGTGGCTCTGTAGCTTTTAGAGAGGCATATGCTAATGTTGCAGCCGGATTTTATGATTGTCTTGTTGTAACTGGTGTTGAAAAAGTAACCCATACCGGAACTGAATGGACTACAACTTACTTTGCATATTGTTCAGACTTTTTCTATGAAGGTCAAGCAGGTGCATCATTTCCAGGATTATTTGCATCAATGGCAAGAGCTTATTTGACAGAGTTTGATGCAACTGAAGAAGACTTTGCAAGAGTTGCAGTAAAAAATCATGAAAATGGGGTATTAAATCCAAAAGCTCACATGCAAAAGAAAATTACAATTGATGATGTAATGAAATCCCCAGTTGTTGCAAGTCCTCTAAAACTTTATGATTGCTGTCCATTTTCTGATGGTGCAAGTTCTGTTATTCTTTGTTCTGAAAAATTTGCAAAAGAACATGGTGGTAATTATGTTGAAGTAACTGGTTCAGGCAGAGGTGGTTCCCCTGCTGCATTACAAGGACGTGAACATATGACAACTATTCCAAGTACAAAGATTGCAGCTGAAGCTGCATACAACATGGCAGGTATTACTGCAAAAGATGTAGACTTTGCAGAAATACATGATTGTTTTACAATTGCAGAAGTAGTTGATACTGAAGATTTAGGATTCTTTGAAAAAGGAAAAGGTATTCAAGCTGTTCGTGAAGGCAGAACAAAATTAAATTCTGATATCTCTATTAACCCATCGGGAGGCCTTAAATCAAAAGGACATCCAATTGGAGCTACAGGTGTAGGACAAGTTGTTGAAGTATTTGATCAGCTAACTGGAAATGCTGGTGCAAGAACTGTTAAGGATGCAAAAATTGGTTTAACTCATAATTTTGGTGCAACTGGTGCAAGTTGTGCTGTTCATGTATTTCAGAGTGTATAAAATGTCTGTTGAAGAACAATTAAAGGAAATTGCAAAACAAGGCAAACTCTTAACTCATAAATGTACTAACTGTGGTTTTCTTCATCTATCTACAGCCTATTACTGCTTAAAATGTGGCAGTAAAGGCTTTGAGGATGTAATTTTAGATGGTACAGGTACCATTGCTACTTATACTATAATTACGGTGGCGCCTGCAGGCTTTGAAAAATATACGCCATATGCTTTTGCAGTGCTTAATCTAGACAATACAGATTTGAGGATTTCAGGGTTTATGGCAGGAATTGCTACACCTGCAGATCTGCCAGTTGGAACAAGAGCTAAAATGACTGGTTTTGATGAACGTGGAATACTCATCGAAAAACAGTAAAATAATTTGCTTGAATTATTAAAAAAAATCTAAATAGTTTCTTAATTATTTTGTATGTTTGATAATTTTCATGTCGGTAGAAATTACTTGTGGTAAATGTGGAGAAAAGATAACAAACATGAAAATGTTAAAGTCTCTAAAAGATGTCCTCAAATCATCTAATGGTAAGTGTCCATCTTGTGGACAGAAACTTTCTACATCAGAGTTTTCACTTGATGTCCAAGAAAATTAATCCAAAAAAAGATCTCTGAACAAGATCATTTTTACATTTTCAAAAAAAAAAATTGATCAAAAAGGGTAACAAATGATCTAGTCACAAGTCTTATTTACTCCTCAGACTTACAA
>Ga0224507_10001184_pt1 | contig 10446 bp, 8 predicted proteins | sample SF_Jan12_sed_USG_3_FD_170159 | JGI IMG/M metagenome (GOLD analysis project Ga0224507, IMG submission 170159) | Sediment microbial communities from San Francisco Bay, California, United States - SF_Jan12_sed_USGS_13 | ecosystem: Environmental > Aquatic > Marine > Sediment | place: USA: California...
ATATTTTCCGTTCATTTTCGTTGAATAGAATGACTATTCGCCTCAAATGAACGAAAAATCTGCTCTAAAATAACTTTTCTTCGCTACGGTTTCCATTCTCGGACAGGCTCCTAGCCTATTTAGATGCAATTTCCGACTGCCACCATATCTTTCCACATGGGCGATGAGGGGCCTTAACGATAAAGCTAAGCTGTCAGGTATCCCGTACCTTTTCGTTACCTCCTCTACATCGTTTAACTGCTTTACCACTTTCATTTCTGTGCTTCACCAACTGAGTTTCACGACAAAAGACTCATGTGGCAAGTCAAAGATTTTGCTTATCCTAAATGCATAATATAGAACCAATCTAAATATAATGCCTATCTACTGTTTATTTGGAATATTTGTTAAAGTTCAATACTAAATAATTGTTTTATTAGGTAGTATTGCATAACCTGCGTATAATCCGTTCTTTTAGCGCATGTATGTACGTTTTTTGACCATAAAAGGTCGGGTTCACGCATTCAAATCAGTTTTTTCACTTTGACCAACGTAAATAAAATACCCCAAACTATGACCAATACTTTTGACTCTCTAAATCTATCACCCGCCGTTTTAAAAGCCGTAACAGACGCCGGTTATGAAGCACCATCACCTATTCAGGCCGAGTGCATTCCCCATTTAATTGAAGGCCGTGACTTAATTGGCCAGGCGCAAACCGGCACAGGTAAAACAGCCGCTTTTGCATTGCCTCTTTTATCTCGTATAGACCTTAAGCAAAAAGACCCACAGGTGCTTGTACTGGCACCTACACGGGAACTCGCTATTCAGGTAGCCGAAGCATTTCAGCAATATGCGCGTCACATGAAGAATTTTCATGTGCTCCCTATTTACGGCGGCCAAGCATATGGCAACCAGTTACGCCAACTAAAGCACGGTGCCCATGTTGTAGTCGGCACACCTGGCCGTGTAATGGACCATATCACTAAGGGCACCCTTAAGCTTGATGGCTTAAAAACATTGGTGCTTGATGAAGCTGATGAAATGTTGCGTATGGGCTTTATAGATGATGTTGAATGGATTTTGGGCCACACGCCCAAAACTCGACAAATTGCATTGTTTTCTGCAACCATGCCTCCTGTCATTAAAAAAGTGGCGCAAAAGTATTTAAACAGTCCTGAAGAAATCAAGATCCAGTCTAAAACCAGTACCGCCAGCAATATTCGCCAGCGTTATTGGAAGGTAAGCGGCATGCATAAGCTTGATGCCCTTACCCGAATTATGGAAATGGAAACATTTGACGGGATGATCATTTTTGTTCGTACAAAAACAGCAACCGTTGATCTTGCTGAACGCCTTTCTGCTCGTGGCCATGCGTGTGAAGCATTAAATGGTGATATTGCACAAAACAGTAGAGAAAAAATTGTCGAGCGTTTACGAAATGGCAAACTGGACGTTTTGATCGCGACAGATGTTGTAGCACGAGGCCTGGATGTTGAGCGTATCAGTCATGTTGTGAATTACGACATACCCTACGATACTGAATCATATGTTCACCGAATTGGTAGAACAGGACGTGCCGGTCGTAAAGGTGATGCCATTCTTTTTATCGCACCACGTGAGCAACGTCAGTTAACCGCAATAGAAAAAGCGACGAAACAAAAAATTGAGCCAATGCAATTACCAACGGCTTCTGACATAAATAAAATTCGTGTAGGTCGATTTAAACAAAAAGTCGTTGATGCATTAGCGGCAGAGAACCTGGAATTTTTCTATCAATTAATGACAGAAGTTATGCAGGAACAAACCGTTGAACCGCTTGAAATAGCCGCTGCACTCGCTCTTTTAGCACAGGGCGACGACCCGTTATTATTAACTGAACGCCCTCAAAGACAACCCAGTGAATCACGACGCAGTGAGGGAAGTGACAGAGGACGTGACCGTAATAGAGAACGTGGTTCTAGTGACAGAGATTCACAAAAGCAAAAACGTCAAGGCTCTGAGCTTAAACATAAACGCAATATAAAAGACCTTGATGAAAATGCAAACCCATTAAGGGATTATCCTACCATCACAATGAAACGCTATCGAGTTGATGTTGGTCATACGCACAACGTAAAACCGGGCAACCTGGTTGGTGCGATTGCTAACGAAGGTGATTTGGATAGTTGTTATATTGGCGACATCAATATTTACGATGATTTTAGTACAGTAGACTTACCAGATGAAGTGCCATCATCTGTACTTAATGATTTGAAAAAAACCCGTGTAGCTGGTCAAAAACTCGAGATTCGCCAATATAAAAAGAGCGACAATACTGAACAAAGCGGGACAAGTGAAAAAGCGAGACCAAAATCAGGTGCAAGTACCATGGCGCCGAGGAGATCTAAGCCCAAAGACGGTGATAAACCACCAAAAAAGAGAACTTTTCGTAAGAATACCGATAAATAAATACGACATGTAATTGTATTCATCTAGAAGTATATTTATTTGAATTATTAGATATTGTGAACCGGGTACACTCATATGTACCCGGTTTCTTTTTTTGGAGTCCCTGTGACATTAAAGCATTCAGAAAAATCCATTAGACGAAGAGAAAATAACGACGAAAAAGCTACAAATTTTCCTCCAACAATCCCGCCTCTGCTTCAAAAAATTTATCAAAATCGTAGCGTATCTGATTTTTCAGAGATAGAAAAATCACTCAGCAAACTCCGTCCATACCACTCGTTAAAGGGAATAGATGACGCAACAAATCTTCTATACAAACACTTATGCGATCAATCACACATCGTTATTATTGGTGACTTTGACGCCGATGGTGCTACTAGCACAACCGTAGCTGTAAAATGTTTACGTATGCTTGGCGCAAGTTATGTCGACTTTTTGGTACCTGACCGATTTAAATACGGTTACGGCTTAACGCCTGAAATCGTAAAGGCTGCAAATGAAAAGTATTCACCAGATTTAATCGTTACTGTTGATAACGGTATTTCAAGCGTTGATGGTGTTGCTGCCGCGCTGGAGGCAAATATAGAGGTACTAGTTACCGATCATCATCTTGCGGGCAATACGCTGCCTAATGCTCACGCCATTGTGAACCCTAATCAGCCAGGTGATATTTTTCCAAGTAAAAACCTGGCAGGTGTTGGTGTCATATTTTATGTCATGCTTGCATTACGAAATAAATTAAGAGAAAGAAACTGGTTTCAGGAACGGAACATACCCCAGCCCAACTTGAGTAGTGTACTAGACATTGTCGCACTCGGCACAGTTGCCGATGTAGTGCCGCTAGACTTAAATAACCGTATTTTGGTAAATCAGGGATTGAAACGTGTCAGAGTCGGTGAAGCCTGCCCTGGCATTAAAGCACTTATTGAGATATCAGGTCGAAATGAAAGATCATTAGTTGCAACAGACTTTGGCTTTTCTTTAGGGCCACGTTTAAATGCCGCTGGTCGACTGGAAGATATGGCTATCGGTATTAACTGTTTACTGTCTGACAATTTACAACAAGCTCGAATGCTGGCATCGCAACTTGATGCGTTGAACAGCGAACGAAAAGAAATTGAGTCACAGATGCAACTTGGTGCACTTGAGACTCTTGCCCAACTGAATTTCGATGAGAACGAACTTCCCATGGGTATGTGTCTTTATGACGAAAGCTGGCATCAGGGCGTTATTGGCATTCTTGCGTCCCGCATCAAAGACAAACTACACCGTCCGGTTATAATTTTCGCTAAAGGCGATAACGGTGAAATTAAAGGCTCGGCAAGGTCAATACCGGGTATTCATATACGTGATATTTTAGACAGTGTTGCGACAAATAATCCCGGCTTAATTACAAAATTTGGTGGCCACGCCATGGCTGCTGGATTATCCATTTCCGAAAATGCTTTTCGCATATTTCAATCAAGCTTTGATGCAGAAGTATCACTGAAAATAAAACCAGAGTATCTGGAGCAGGTTATCTTAAGTGATGGCGAGCTAAAAGATAATGAACTGACACTTTCAATGGCGGAACTACTTAAAAATGCCGAGCCCTGGGGGCAGGCATTTCCTGAGCCGATTTTTGATGGAATATTTTCGGTAACTCAACGTCGAGTTGTGGGAGAAAAGCATTTAAAACTTCAATTACAACCGGCCAATTCAAACTTAAAACTGGAAGCAATTGCTTTCAATGCAATTGATCCACAAGATGCGGAAATTCCATTTGACGTCGGATCATCAATACAAGCAGCATACAAACTTGATGTTAATGAATTCAGAGGGAATCGAACTTTACAATTGATAATAGATTATCTAGAAGTAACTTAAGGGCGCCTAAGTGCACTTTAAATGTGCATAAAACTTCAAATCTTAATTTGAGAATACCCTTCAGGCAACATAAACAGGCGCTTCGGAAATATAATCATTTTTCGATAATCTACTAAAAAGCGCTGATAACCGTAAATGCTCCACTCTCGAATAGGGAAACCTTGATGTAAATGATTGAGTGGCGTGAAAACATTAACAGCTTCATAACACTCCTGGCCTTGCTGCCGCTTATATTGACTCATTAATTGATTTGCCAAAGCCTGTCTAAACTCACGTAAAGCTGCCAATGGTTTATCCATCCCTTGATCTAACGCCACAAGGTTATAACATTCTTTTTGATTAAGTTTGAGACTGTAATGTGTTGCACTTGCCGAATTTTGGTCATCGTTTTTTACTAACGCGTGACTGGTTTGAGATTCTACATTCCAGAGAATTGGAAAATCAGATTTCAGTTTCAAAAGGTGTGCTTCATCTTGAGAATCAATTACCATGATGCTTTTTTCTTCAGCGATAACGTTGTAAATGACTTTATTTGCCCGATCAAACAATACAAAATCTACAGACTTAGGGCCATCATCAATTCGCAAATAACCTTCTGTTACAATCATTCGAGAATTTGTTTCGGATTCGTCACCAATTTTTTCAGAGAAAGAAAGCATGTCACCGGCAAATTTTAACTTGTCAGTATTTTCATGTTTTTGGAGTTCAGCAGTATTCTTTCTATCAATTACGCTACAGGAAAAAAGGTTCATCCCTAAAAGTAAAGCAAGAAATATCTGTGTTATTTTGAACATTGATTTAGGTATTCCATTTCTCTTGCACTAAAACCGGCTTTCATTCGTGCAACTTCGTTAAAGGGCTGTCTGATTTTATCCACTGCGTACCGTTCAATCAAGTCTACAAAGGTTTGATGGGCATCTATTTCCCTTTTATTACACATATAATTAAACCAGCGGGTGCCAACTTCTACGTGACCTATTTCATCTCTGTATATAATGGACAATATTTCAGCAGCTTCATGATGACCGTGATGTTTGAATTTTTGAATAATATTCGGCGTTACATCTAATCCCCTGGCTTCAAGTACTCGCGGTACCAGTGCCATTCGTACCAGTACATCATAGCGTGTTTCCTCAACCATTTCCCACAGACCTTTATGAGCATCAAAACTACCATACTCATAATCTAGACTTTTGAGGTAATCATTAATTAATGTAAAGTGATACGCCTCTTCCTGTGCAATGCGCGACCAGTCATCATAATACTCCTCAGGCATATCAGGGAAGCGATAAACAGCGTCCCACGCAATATTAATTGCATTAAACTCAATATGCGCAAATGAATGCATCATAGAGGCATGACCTTTCAGACTACCAACGGTACGCTTAGGCAGTCTATTAAAGGCGACTAATTCAGGTTTTTCCGGCCAGCCGGCATCACAGTTATCGATAATTTCAAGGTCACGTTCAACGCTTAGCAAACCGTTTGTCCATTCTTCCCGTAGTTTTAGGGATTGCGCTACTTTTTCTTGTGGAGATTCCAGAAGTAAGCAGTGATATGCACGGGCATTTATCGAGTTTTTAAAATTTGTCGCTGTATTGTCTTGCATGTTTGGTATTATAACACTCAATTTATTTTACACTGATGTCGATAACCAGTCTTTACTGGCGCTTCCCAATTTACAGGAATTTATTAAAACTATGCAGCATTCAATTTTACTAGAAATCGTTATTTTACTGTCGATTTCAGTAATAAGTGTCGCACTGTTTCGCCGATTCCATCTTCCACCTGTTCTTGCTTATCTCCTAGTTGGCGTACTAGTCGGGCCTCATAGCTGGGGCTGGGTTTCTGATACCGAAAATACGCGTTTTTTAGCAGAATTCGGGGTCGTTTTTCTCATGTTTACCGTAGGCCTTGAATTTTCTTTTCCCAAATTAGTCGCTATGCGCAAAGAAGTATTTGGTATTGGCGCTGCACAGGTAAGCATAACAACACTTGCCGTTTCGCTTATTTTTATTGCAATAGGCGAATCGCTATCAGCGGCTTTTATCATCGGTGGCGTTATAGCTCTTTCTTCAACAGCCATTGTCATTAAACAATTAAACGAGCAAATGGAGATCCACTCTCGTCACGGACGACTTTCACTTGCCATTTTAATTTTCCAAGATCTCGCAGTCATCCCTTTTTTAATTATTATTCCTGCGCTAAATGTTGATTCTAATGGAAGCGTGGCAGTTGAACTTGCTTTTGCTGTAATCAAAGGCATTTTTGTTATCGGTATTATGCTAGCCATAGGGCACTGGCTTTTGCGACCAATGTTTCAGCAAATTGCGAAATTACATTCCTCTGAACTTTTTACACTTACTATTTTGTTGTTTTCTGTCGCAGCTGCCTGGATAACAGATATGGCAGGCTTATCGTTAGCGTTGGGTGCTTTTATCGCCGGTATGATGATGGCAGAAAGCGAGTTTAAACATCAGGTGGAAATTGACATTCGCCCATTCAGAGACGTATTGCTAGGGCTGTTTTTTATCACTATCGGTATGCTGTTAAACCTAAACTCTCTTATATTGCTTTTACCGTGGGTTATTTGCACTGTTGTTGGTATTATCGTTTTAAAGATTCTAATTATTATGGCAATTGGGCATTACGCAGGGGTTGAAAAAGGCGTTACATCAAGAACAGCTTTGTCTCTGGCACAAGGTGGTGAATTTGGTTTTGCCTTACTAGCGATTGCTTTTAATAATGGTATTCTCAGTGAAGAATTATCCCAGATTATTTTAGCCTCGGTCATATTAAGCATGGTCGTCAGTCCATTTATTATTAAACACAATGGGTATTTTGCCAAGCATTGGTTTGCTCACTCATACATACGCTCTCGAATAGAAAACATTAATACCATTCACCAGGAAACACGCGCGATTGAAGACCATGTTATCATTTGCGGTTATGGGAGGATTGGTCAAAATATTGGAAGACTTCTCAAGCAGGAAAATACAGATTATGTCGCTATAGACCTGGATCCTGTTATTGTGAAAGAAGCACATGATGCTGGTGAACACGTTTTTTATGGTGACTCGACTCACCGAAAAATACTGGAGGCTGCCAACATTTTAAAAGCACGTGTTCTGGTAATCAGTTATGACGACTTCCAGGCGGCCACGCTTATTATTCAACAAACAAAGATGTTACGACCGGATATCCCTATTCTTGTTCGAACGCGTGATGATTCACATTTAACTGAGTTACAAAATGCGGGAGCGACAGAAGTTGTACCTGAAACACTGGAAGCCAGTTTAACACTATCGACTCATCTTTTAATGTTACTAGAAGTACCCGCCCACAAAGTGACTAAAATAGTTAAAGACATTCGAGAATCCAGGTATCAATCGCTCCACGAGTTTTTTCATGGACAATCATCAATAGCTTTAAGCGAACCAGACTCCAGCCGGCAAGGATTACACAGCTATATTATTCCTGAAGGTGCTTTTTGTATTGGAAAACAAATTGAAGATCTGGAGTTGGAAAAAATAAATGTGGTGGTAACTGCATTGCGCCATGATGGCATTTGCCGCCAAAAGCCTGAGCCAAATTCAGTTATTGAAGCAGGAGATGTACTGGTCTTTTACACCAACCCCGAAGGATCAAAGCAAGCAGAAGCAAAATTACTAACCGGAAAATAAGAAAATTAGAATCAATAAAGCATGAATCAAGTAACTTTTATGTGCCACGGCTCAAATCGAACACCGAATGGATTTTTTTCATGGTAGCGAATACGGATGTAACCTAAGTCTTCGAGTCGTTTAAATTCCGAAGTTTCAGCAAAATCCAAACGGAAATTTCGATACCCGTACCCTACTTTTCCCACATCAAAATCTCCTGCCCCATGAAACGAATGCCCAGGAGGTGCAAGTGATCGAGAGGCCATCGATAGATTACCCTTTGAACGAACAGCCTTAGATAGAAAAAGATACATTTGTTTTACAACACCGCGGACACCCGATGTCAGAATGATTGATTTACCAACATCACGACGTATTTTTTCATATAAACGTAATGAGTCACCACGAAATACATAGTGCCCAGTATGAGGCACCTTAATTGTGTCTCTTTTTCGGATACCGTCAGTCAATTTAGTTGTGACTTTTTCACCGAAAAAACCGTAATCTCCAGCATTGGTGTAAAAAATTTCATCGAGAAAATCTATTTCTTCTTTTGTAAAGTCACCAATAGCTGAATAGTTTCTGGCGAATTTAAGCGCAGAATCAAACTAACCAGGCTGAAATTAGCATAACCAACCCAGCGTCGTAGCCGTTCTATGCGTTTGACGCTAGAAAGCAAAATTTTGTGTTGTTTGCCAGTGAGTACAATATCGTCAGCAAAGTGAGTATCGTAATTTTTTATCTTGCTAAGATAATCTTTCACTTCTTCGGCATGACCTTCTTTACCGGGCGCAGCCAAGGATATCGACGGGGTAACCCCTGCAACGGCGGAACCCAAAAATATCCCTTTTAATAGTGTTCGTCTATCCACAAAGTTTTCCTATATTATCTCTGGACATACAACTAATGTTCTGTTGATCTCAAGTTTAGTCTATATTGAGACCACCTACCTTGGATCACTAACTGTAAAACTTAACCTGAATAGGCACTTATTAGCCCCATTTGCGAGTTCTACTTTAAATTTATAGCGTCCAATTTACTTTTTTCTCATGCGTTTTTTTGCGTATTTGCTGATCTTTTTAACAATAACATGCTTTTTCTCTAGAGAGATAACAAATTTCGTCAAGCATTGACCTTACGAAGAATAGGTATTTTCTTATTACAGTCTATGCGGCCACACTTATCGGGGATAAATACAACGAGAGCGCATCCCTATACTGTTCATCGGCCACTTGAATTATTGAGTCGACTATCTTTTCTGATAACCCCGTCACTTTCCAGACATTTGGATCTATATATTCGTTGTATTCAAGTTTATGGCCAACACGCCCTGCTCGGTTCGCAACCGCATCAGCTAAATGAACAATTGCTGCATCCAATCGATAATCCCGGCATTTTACTGGCTGGTGATGGTATGCGACAGACTGACATATACTCACTGGCAAGCACCACAGGCGCAACAAGGCATAACTGACGGTAGCGTGTGTAAAACCAAGAATATGTTTTTCTGAAATGTATAGCTGCTCACCATTTGCTTCTGACATGAGAAAAACCACGTCCATTTCTTCCGGCATCACCTGATAAAGAGCCAAATGTCCGACGTCATGCAATAAACCACAGAGAAACAATCTATCTTTGTTAATAACACGACATTTTTCGGCAAGTAGACGTGCTACGGTTGCCGTGTATAAGCTATGGCGCCAGAATGTATCCATATCAACAAATTTATTAGTTAACCTAGCAAAACTGCTGATAGAACTTGTGGCCCATACGATATCTCTGAGCCCCTCTGTTCCTATTAACATTATTGCCCGATTTAAGTCATCGACTTTTTTTCCATAATTAAAAAAAGTGCTATTTGCTATTCGTAACACTCTTGCGGTTAAAGCAGCGTCAGTTTCTATCATTTCCTTGATGTCGTATGTTGTACTTTTTGGGTTATCCGCAAGCTGATTTATCTTGATGCACACGTCAGGAAGTGACGCGAGATCTTTTACTCTTGTTGCAACATCAATCGCCTTTATTGGCATTTTGCCTCCAACCACATGTATTTACAGATTTATCGATCATTCACGTAAATAACTTTATTGATTACAAATAATATAGGTCACAACTAATTTGTTCGAGTGTGGGGAAGTACAGCTTGTACCGCTAATTCACCGAAGCTCTTTGACAGTTGGCCTGAATGCCCCAACAAGTTAATAGCAACTTTCATCTGTAATTTTAGTAATAGAAAGCAACTTGCAAAAAGAACACCTGATTATATTTATTTTATAAATACCGTGTGTTGAGATCACTATTTAAGGTATTTTCTCTATATAGAGATATAGTCAAAATAACGTGTAAGCATTTGATTTTCAGGAACATATTATGATTTTCAGTCAATTTTTAGCTAATAGTAGTATCCAGAGTGAGAGAGACACCAATGAATGAAAAGTAGGAAAAATACCCATGAATTTAGTTTTCGTGGATAAATTTAGCCGCTTCT
>Ga0224507_10001185_pt1 | contig 10439 bp, 9 predicted proteins | sample SF_Jan12_sed_USG_3_FD_170159 | JGI IMG/M metagenome (GOLD analysis project Ga0224507, IMG submission 170159) | Sediment microbial communities from San Francisco Bay, California, United States - SF_Jan12_sed_USGS_13 | ecosystem: Environmental > Aquatic > Marine > Sediment | place: USA: California...
GCCGGTGAAGGACTTCCATCGACCAATCTGTTTGGAATGAGCATGAACGGTTATTCCGGATTCTACTTCTGTGCGGTTCTGCTTATTGTGGCATTCTTTATCTCATTAAAAATCTTCCGCTCACCTTATGGCATGAAGCTGCGCGCAATTAAATCGAATCAACGCCGGATGTCCTATACCGGATACAACACCCGTCCCTACCTCATCTCCGCATTTGTTATATCAGGAATGTTTGCTGGGCTTGCCGGTGCCTTGATGGTCGTCACTGATCCTCTTGCCGGTGCAGAACGTATGCAGTGGACCGCCTCTGGAGAGATCGTCTTAATGACCATTCTCGGTGGTGTTGGCACACTAATTGGTCCACTAATTGGTGTCGGTCTAATTAAATATTTCGAAAATATTTTTTCGGCATTTAACACTCAAACACTTCATGAGATCTTTTCATTCCTGCCCGATTGGCTTGAGAATATTATCGTTTCTATTACCGGTCACTTTGTTGGCGAAGGTTGGCATCTGACCCTTGGCGTACTCTTTATGGTCGTAGTTATCTTCCTGCCCGGCGGTATTATGCAAGGTGTTCAGCATTTGATGAATCGTTTTAAAGATGACGATAAAGGGGGAACATCTGCAAGCAGTGATGATCCTGCTCTGTCCCAACAGACTCAGGAGGGTTGATCTGATGGAAAATAATATCGTCCTGAATATTCAAAATGTAGAAAAAACCTTTGGTGGTCTACATGCCCTTAACAACGTCAATCTATCCATCGAAGAGGGAAAGGTTCATGCCATCATTGGCCCCAATGGTGCAGGCAAATCAACACTGCTTAATGTCTGCATTGGTCGCCTCCCTCCCGATAGCGGAACAGTCTCTTTCAATGGTGAAAACATTATTGGTAAAACCCCTTATGAAATTAATCAGGCCGGTATCGCTCGTGTATTTCAGACCCCCGAAATTTTCTCTGATCTGACATTGCTACAGAACGTGATGATCCCCGCCTTTGCCCGACGTGATGGGGCATTCAAACTTAATCCATTCAAGGCGATGTCCGCCGAGCGTGAAATTGAGGGTGAGGCCGAGCAGGTTCTGGAGGAGATGGGGCTCATCGAGCACAAAGATAACCATGCCGGCAGTATGTCGCGTGGCGACAAGCGCCGCCTTGAGATGGCGATGTGTTTAGTTCAACATCCACGCCTGTTGCTCCTTGATGAGCCAACAGCAGGAATGTCTCGTCACGATACCAACCGAACAATAGAGACCATGCAAAAAATTAAAGAGGGTGGCATGACCAAGATCATCATCGAACACGACATGCATGTGGTATTCAGTGTTGCCGACCACATCTCAGTACTGGCACAGGGTGCGATTATCGCTTCGGGTACACCTGAAGAGATCAAAGGCAGTCCTGTTGTTCAAGAAGCCTACCTGGGAGGAGCACATCTATGAGTGTTCAATCAACCGGCAAGCATGCCCCCGGCGCACCCATTGTCAAAAATCAGGGAGCTTCCCCTGCCTTCTTCTCTTGTTGGGATATGCACTCCTACTATGGTGAGAGTTATATCGTACAAGGTGTTAATTTTGATGTTCGCGAAGGTGAAATTATCGCCCTCCTCGGTCGTAACGGCGCCGGTAAAACCACCACTCTGCGCTCTATTGCACGAATGGATGATCCTCAAATGAACCACGGTGAAGTGTGGCTGGATCACCAACCACTACACACCATGAAATCTTATCAAGCGGCTCAACTCGGGGTAGCTCTGGTACCAGAAGATCGTAACATTATCCCTGGCCTGACCGTTGAAGAGAATCTACAACTCGCCCAAATCGAAGAACCGATCGGCTGGTCGATTGAGCGGATCTACGAGCACTTTCCAAAATTAGGCGAACGCCGTTTGCAAGAGGGCGTCACCCTATCCGGTGGAGAGCAACAGATGTTGGCTATTGGTCGCGCCCTTGCACGTGATATTAAACTGCTTCTTCTTGATGAACCTTATGAGGGGTTGGCGCCTGTTATTGTTCACGAAATTGAGAAGATACTCGAAAGCATCAAGGCACTCGGTATCACCACTATTATCGTTGAACAAAATGCTATCGCTGCACTACACTTGGCCGACCGTGCCATTATTCTCGATATGGGACATATCGTTTTTGACGGAACCGCTCAAGAGGTGCTCGATAATGAAGAGTTACGTCAACAGTATCTGGCAATTTAGTCACTTTTATTGACATTATCTATCATCGTTAACTACCTTATAACAACGAATTCAAACCATGGGTGAATATCCAAATGTCTAACAATAAACTCTACCCCGTCCCCGCCGCAGTGGCCGCCAATGCTTTTATCACCGATGCCCAGTATCAAGAAATGTATCGTGCGTCGATTGACACCCCTGAGGAGTTTTGGGCTGAAAAGGCCGAAGAATTCCTCGACTGGGACAAAAAATGGGATACGGTTTTAGATTGGTCTTTTGATAAGAAAGACCTCTATGTGAAGTGGTTTGAGGGGGGCAAACTCAACGTCTCCTACAACTGTATCGACCGTCATTTAGCGACCCGTGGAGATAAGGTCGCCATCATCTGGGAAGGTGATGACCCAGAGGTCTCAAAAGAGATCACCTATAACGAACTCTATGAGCAGGTGACCCGCCTTGCCAATGTACTGAAAGATCGTGGTGTCAAAAAAGGTGATCGCGTCTGTCTTTACATGCCGATGGTTCCTGAGGCCGCCTATGCCATGCTTGCTTGCACCCGTATCGGTGCAGTTCACTCTATTGTTTTTGGTGGGTTCTCTCCCGAGGCATTGAAAGATCGTATTCTCGACTCTGATTGTCAGGTAGTCATTACCGCTGATGAGGGGCTACGTGGAACCAAACCGATCCCACTTCGCGCCAATGTCGACAAAGCACTGGAGCAGTGTCCCAACGTGCATACCGTACTCACCGTTAAACGTACCGGTGGTGCCGTCAACTGGAATCCTGAGCGTGATGTCTGGTATCACGAGGCGATGGAGGGTGCATCAAACGATTGTCCCCCTGAGCCAATGGACTCTGAGGATCCCCTGTTTATCCTCTACACCTCCGGCTCAACTGGAAAACCCAAGGGTGTACTCCACACCACTGGTGGCTACCTGCTCTATGCAGCAATGACGACCAAATACACCTTCGATGTACACGAGGATGATATCTACTGGTGTACCGCCGATGTCGGCTGGGTCACCGGTCACAGCTATCTGGTCTATGGTCCGCTGGCCATCGGTGCAACCACCCTCTCTTTTGAGGGCGTGCCCAACTACCCTAACGCCTCACGCTTCTGGGAAGTTGTTGATAAACACAAAGTATCTATCTTCTATACGGCTCCCACCGCCCTGCGTGCACTGATGCGCGAGGGTGATGAGCCGGTCAAGAAAACCAGTCGTAAATCCCTGCGTATCCTCGGCACCGTCGGCGAGCCGATCAATCCTGAAGCGTGGGAGTGGTACTACCGCGTGGTGGGTGAAGAGCGTTGCCCAATTGTTGATACCTGGTGGCAGACCGAGACCGGTGGCCATATGTTGACTCCTCTACCCGGTGCTACAGCCTTGAAGCCCGGCTCAGCAACCCGTCCTTTCTTTGGGGTAGAGCCTGCGCTGGTCGATGCCCAGAGCGGTGAGATACTCGAAGGCGCTACTTCCGGCGCCTTGGTCATACTGCGCCCCTGGCCCGGTATGCTCAGAACCCTCTATGGCAATCACCAGCGTATGGTCGATACCTACTTCACCACCTATGAGGGCAAATACTTCTCCGGTGACGGTGCCCGCCGTGATGAAGATGGCTACTACTGGATTACTGGTCGTATGGATGATGTCATCAATGTCTCTGGTCACCGCATGGGTACCGCTGAAGTAGAATCTGCACTGGTACTGCACGAGACGGTAGCCGAAGCAGCCGTGGTCGGCTTCCCACATGATATCAAAGGAGAGGGAATCTACTGCTACGTAACCCTAGTAAAGGGTGTTGAACCTACAGACGAGTTAAAGAAAGAGCTTGTTAAGCAGGTACGTACCGAGATTGGCCCCATTGCCAGTCCAGATGTGATTCAATGGGCTCCAGGCCTACCCAAGACACGTTCAGGAAAAATTATGCGCCGTATCCTGCGTAAGATCGCCGCCAATGAGATTGATGCCTTGGGAGATACTTCAACTCTTGCTGATCCAGCGGTGGTTGAAGATCTGATCAATAATCGCGAACGCAGTTAAAAAGGCCTTTCTACAGAGACTATTGTTCTGTACTGGTCACCGCTTTTCTAATGGCATAAAAATCCATTTGATATGAATGGATAAAATGAGTGAAAACTAAATTTCACTCAAATCTGTTGATATGTTTAAAAGGAAAGTAATTAGCTCCCAGTTCATGAACACGTTAAAGAAATTTGCCCGTGATACTGATTGCACACAGATTCAATGGCAAACGCCTGAAGAGAATGAACGTGCGATTAACTTTTACTATAAGCAAAAGGCGATGAGTAAAAATAAGAAAAGATTTTTCCTATCCCTATGACTTATAAAAAATCATAATAACCATGCTCAACTCGGTGTTAACGATTCTGAAAAACATGCACCCGTTAGTTAAACTGTAATGTGTAACAAAGGAGCGCTTCATGGATAATCAAATAGCCCACTACGAAAAAAAATTGGCCTATGAATCTGACTCATGGGATCTATATGATGGCCTGTCAAATAGTAAAAACATTACCGTCATAGATGCCCGCTCTACAGAAGCCTACAATATGGAGCACATTCCCTCATCAATCAATATTCCTCATCGAACCATGTCAAAGGAATCAACCAAGGGGTTGGATAGAGAGGCTATGTATGTCACCTACTGCGATGGCATTGGCTGTAACGCCTCCACTAAAGGGGCTCTAAATATGGCACGGCTTGGATTTAAGGTAAAAGAGTTAATGGGTGGTCTCGATTGGTGGAAAAGAGATGGTTATGCCACAGAAGGAGCTAATGGTCAGAAAGGAAGAGCCGTTGTCTGCGGATGTTAGGCGCTACGATAATGAGAGGTTGTGAATTTTAAATGGGCAGTGATGCGCAGCTTGTCTGGGGTATGTTATTCGGTTCGATCGGACTTGGTTTTTTTATCTATGGCAAAAAACAGAGAGCTGTCGTACCGCTAATTATTGGTGTTTTACTGTTTATATTTCCCTATTTTATCTCTAATACATACATGCTGATAATTGTCGGTCTTATCTTAGTGGCAATACCCTATTTCGTAAGGCGTTGATAACAATTTCCAACGCTTTGGAGATACAGATAGCCCCTGTCAATATATGCTCACGGCTCTTTCGTTTATCTCCATCCAATTACAGAATTTTTTAACCCCTATTTTATAGACCCAATCGTTCATCTCGCTCTCCATGGAAACATCCGCACTTACACTCTTTATCGCAACTTTTTTTCTCGTTTCGGCAACTCCGGGCATGTGTATGACGCTCTCTATGAGCCTTGGCATGACCATCGGTTTGAGACGAACCCTATGGATGATGGGAGGTGAATTGGTTGGCGTTGGAATGGTGGTTATTTTTGCGGTCATCGGCGTAGCGACCTTTATGTTGCAATATCCCGATTTTTTCCAAATATTTAAATATATGGGCGGCGCCTATCTTGGTTATTTAGGATTACAACTCTGGACATCAAAAGGTCGATTAGCGATTTCTCACGGCGAGACTGAAGCACCTAGGGCAAGCCCGGCTGAGCTTGCCTATCAGGGTTTTATTACGGCTATTGCCAATCCAAAAGGGTGGGCCTTCTTTATCGCACTGCTCCCACCATTTATAGACCAACAACTCCCGCTGGCACCACAGATGTCGATACTTTTGAGTTTAATTTTGATCATAGAGTTCATCTGCTTGATACTCTACGCTGCCGGCGGAAAGGTGCTGAGTCACCTGCTACAAAAACGCGCTAACGTTAAATTAATCAATCGATTAGCGGGGCTTCTAATGCTATGCGTTGGATTATGGCTGGTTTTAGGCTAACCCACTTCGATGCGGAAAGCCTACTCTCAGCCATCAAATAATTTATGCCACTTGCTGATGAATATCTAGTTGCGGATAGGGTATTGAAATGCCCTGCTCATCAAATGCCAATTTGATATTTTCGTGGGTATCCGAGTAGATTGCCCAGTAATCGGCTGTTTTACACCATGGACGCACATTGAAGTTGACACTGCTATCTGCCAATTCACCAACGACAATGGACGCGGCAGGATCTTTTAATATCCGCTCATCGGCATCAAGAATACTTTGAATAAGGCTCTTGGCCTTTTTCAGATCATCGTCATAACCAATACCAAAGACCATATCTACGCGACGTGTTTCACGTTTAGAGTAGTTGGTTATTGTGCCGCCAAATATTTCACCATTAGGCACAATGATTTCACGATTGTCACCTGTACGCAGGGTTGTAGTGAATATATCAATGGTTTCGACCGTGCCGGTTACACCTGCGGCTTCTATAAAATCACCATCCTTGAAGGGGCGAAAAATAATCAACATAACCCCTGAAGCAAAATTTTGCAGTGTCCCCTGTAGAGCTAAACCAATCGCCAATCCTGCGGCACCGACTAAAGCGATAAGCGATGTCGTATCGACCCCAAGTTGATTCAACGAAGCGATAACGACAAATAGAAGCATCACTGATTTAATAATAGATGCTATAAAATTGACCAGCAAGGCATCTACTTTTGCCTTGAGCATTAATTTTTTTGTTACATTAATTAAAATTCCAATCACGATTTTACCAACAATAAATATCGCCAGTGCCATCACAATATTAATGCCCCATGGGATGATGTATGTATCTAGGAACTCTTGAGCATTGATATTTTCAAGCATAACTTACTCCTTACCATATAGTATTCAACTGTCCAGATGCTATACCATTTATAGAGCATAGTGATAGTAAAATAATGCTCTCGCTGGACTATTTAATGGATTGGTTAAACCACCTTATCTTCTCTTTCATTGGCATGGATTTGATCCAAAGTTCGATTGAATAATTGAAACCGAAACTTGACTCAATAGCTGCTGCCAATAATTCACCCATAAATATCGCTAGAGTATATATCGTGGTAGAGTAGGTACTCTTTTATAATAGTTGTTGCATGGCAATATATGCCGACTTTGTGCAATAGCATGGGCTATGTTCTCCATTGGAATTGATACAATTTATATAAAGATATCTTGATGATTCGACTCCCTATATTTTTATTTATAGCACTCTTTTTTCCTATGATATTAGAGGGCAGCCCTGTAATCGCAGCAGAGAAATCTGAGGAGATTATTGTCTGGAATCGACTGATCGACAATCCGGTCGCCTATCGCGTTTTAACCCTCGCCCTAGATCAGAGTGTGCCCGAGTTTGGTCCCTATCGTCTCACTTCCTCCACCCCCATGGAACAAGGACGGATGGTGGCCGAGCTTGAACACAACAATAGCATCCATGTGGCGAGCTTTGCCCCCAATGCAGAGCGTGAAAGCCGACTGCTGCCTGTCCGCATTCCAGTCACCAAAGGATTACTCGGTATCCGCGTATGTCTCATCCGTAAAGGGACTCAAGAGTTATTCAATGGTGTTCAATCCCTGGAGGAATGGCGCGAACGAGGGCTAACTATCGGTCAAGGAACCCACTGGCCTGACACCACAATCCTTGAGCACAACGGCCTCACTGTACGCAAAACAGCCAAGTACGAATCACTCTTTAAAATGCTTATCAGCAAGCGCTTCCACTGCTTTTCACGCAGCGTCTCAGAAGTATTACCTGAGCTAGACCGCTATGCTGAACAGGGAATAGAACTTGAACGTAACCTCGCGCTGGTCTATCGCTTACCCACCTTCTTTTTCGTTAGCCGTGATAATCCTCGTCTAGCCAGACGCTTGAATCGAGGGATGCAGTTAGCTCAGCAGGATGGAAGTTTTGACCGTCTGATCAACGAAAACTATGCGCCCCAGTTTAAACAGTTGGGATTAAGTCAGCGCACAGCGATCCCGCTCGACAATCCTCTGTTAAGTAATGAAACTCGCGCAATTGTTGATAATAAAGAGCTCTGGCTGGATCCCTTCCAAGAGTGAACAAAACTACCCATCACTCCTCTGGCGCAGTCTCAAGACTCGACTACCGAATCACCGTTTGGGTACTACTATTCAGTACGCTACTCACACTGGCCGCCACCGCAGTTCAGCTCACTTTCGACTATCAGGAAGAGTTGTCGAATGTTCGCCTGCATATTGACCAGGCACATCGCGGCAATGCCGAAGGCCTCGCCACCGGCTTGTGGGAACTCAACCGCCAGCAGTTGGATGCCCAAATCAAGGGAATGGTTCAACTACCTGACATCCGTTATGTCGAGATCCAGGCACAAGATATTGCTCCCATTAGCGCAGGAACCCCTGTAGATCACACCGCATCATCAGAAGATGTGATCACCAGCGAGTTTGAGCTTCGATATACCGTTGATGGAGTCTCTTCACTGCTGGGTACGCTACATATAGATGCCAATCTTAATGAGGTCTACCAACGGCTACGCGATCGGGCCGTGGTGGTGCTTACTTCTCAGGCAATCGTCATCTTTCTACTATCCGCCTTTCTGTTGCTGCTGGTACGACGAATGGTGACTCGATGGCTAATTATTATGGCTCGTTTCTTCAAACATGTAGACGATAGCAGTATCGGTGAGAAGCTGAATCTTTCTCGCAGCCATTATGGCGGCGATGATGAGATCGATCTACTGAGTGACTCCATCAACAAGACGATTACCAATCTGGCGAACTCACAAACCGCATTGCATCGTAGTCAGACCACTCTTGAGAGAAAGGTCGAGGAGCGTACTGCCGAGCTGATCCTTGCCAAGGATCAGGCAGAAGCGGCTACCCGCTCAAAAAGTGAATTTCTCGCCAACATGAGTCATGAGATCCGCACGCCAATGAATGCGGTGATCAATCTCTCTCGCCTGGCACTCCAGACCGAACTTAATGAACAGCAAAATGATTATATTGCGAAAGTGTTGCGTTCTGGTGAGAACCTGCTCGGTATTATTAATGACATACTCGACTTCTCAAAGATTGAAGCCGGCCAGTTAACGTTAGAGAACACCCCTTTTTCCTTCGAACAGCTAATTATCGATACCCGAGATGTGGTCGCACATCGTGCAGATGAGAAGAGTTTGAGCCTTATTTTTAATATGCCCACCCATCTTAATGATCAACTCATGGGAGATCGGCTACGCATCGCCCAAGTGCTCATTAACCTCATCAACAATGCAGTAAAATTTACAGAGCATGGCTCGGTGGAGGTCATCATTAAGTCGCAGCCTAAGGGTAACGACCTATGTAATATAGCGTTCAGCGTCAAAGATACCGGAATTGGGATAACGGCTGAACAGCAGGAACGTCTATTTACTGCCTTTGAGCAGGCCGATGGCTCTACCACCCGAAAATATGGCGGGACAGGTCTAGGGCTTACCATCAGTCGTCAACTGGTTGAGTTAATGGGGGGGACGTTGAAAGTAACGAGTGTCGCCGGCGAGGGAAGCTGTTTCAGTTTCAGTCTGGAACTGCCCATTAGTGATGAACAGCTGCCACACAACAAACAGACGCAAGCCCTGTCCGATACGCAGGAAGAGACGGTATCAATAGAGGAACGTCTTAACGCCATTCGTGGTGCGCGGGTACTACTGGTAGAAGATAATGATATCAATCAGATGATTGCTGAAGAGCTGCTACAGGTCGCTGGTCTGAAGGTAGAGATTGCTGATAATGGAGCAGAGGCTCTAAAACTATTGAAGCCAGATTACTTCGATCTGGTATTGATGGATCTACAAATGCCGGTGATGGATGGCTATGAGGCGACCCGACAGATCCGCGCTAACCAAAATTACAACAAGCTACCCATTGTTGCGATGACCGCTCATGCGCTGGTAGAGGAACGCGAAAAATGTCTAGCTACGGGAATGAATGACCACGTCGCTAAACCAATTGATATTGAAGCACTACATGCAGCACTGGTGCACTGGATTGAACCTTGTAACAACCCAATGTAACAGCACTGACAATAGATTATCTCTCTTAGAAGAGCCCTATTTAAAATATTTCCCTAACATCCTACCTAAAAGCCCCTTCTCTACAGGCTTATTGCAATAAGGTACGTAGTCCTGATCTTCATTTTTAATATGGTTACCCAACCAGACAACGAGCTCACCTGAAAGCTTACGGGCAACATCTTCACCGCCTTCATGCCGGCGCTGGTAAGCAGCGACATGATCAATAAAGGTGTCATGAACCTTTTTATGAGGTGCTGCCAATGGATAACCGTGCTGTCGATGGAGGTCTTCCTCAAAGGCAAAGTGGGAGATGGTGTAGTTAACTAACCCTGCAAGAACCTCGCCTACACCATCATGAT
>Ga0224507_10001192_pt1 | contig 10423 bp, 8 predicted proteins | sample SF_Jan12_sed_USG_3_FD_170159 | JGI IMG/M metagenome (GOLD analysis project Ga0224507, IMG submission 170159) | Sediment microbial communities from San Francisco Bay, California, United States - SF_Jan12_sed_USGS_13 | ecosystem: Environmental > Aquatic > Marine > Sediment | place: USA: California...
ACCGACTCTGATAAGTAACAATAACCAGGGTAATAAGGGTAAAAATAACAATATGTCCCAAATCCCACACGGCCTGAAAAGAACGGGTCGAATGATATCCTGGCCCACCTACGAAAAAAAACGGCGAACAGGCCAAAATTACAAGAAGCGTAAGTTTGATCCCCAACCTACTCATAATGATTACGACCTATCTAATGTAGCCTTGTTCTTCAAGATAAAGCAATATCTCCTGTACTGCCTCGGCAGGTGTCATGGTTGAAGTATCTATTGATAGTTCCGGTTTCGAGGGTGGAATATAGGGATCGGACACTCCGGTAACTCCCTTTATCAGGCCAGCCCTGGCTTTAGCATAAAGCCCTTTTCGATCCCGCTGCTCACACACTTCCAGAGGAGTTGAAACATGTACCTCTACATAGCCTCCATATCGACTAATAAGTCGCCTATTTTCTTGCCTGGACTCCTCATAAGGCGCAATGGGTGCACAAAGAGCAATGCCGCCATTTTTAGTAATTTCACTAGCCACATACCCTATTCTCGTGACATTGAGATTACGATGTTCCTTGGAAAAATTAAGCTCCGATGAAAGATTTTTTCGCACAATATCTCCATCGAGCAAAGTCACCGGGCGTCCCCGCATTTCCATAAATTTTACCATGAGAACTTTGGCAATAGTTGACTTGCCCGACCCAGACAAACCGGAAAGAAAAACGGTAAATCCTTGCTGGTATCGAGGAGGAAAAGCTCTATGCAGTTCATTTACCACCTCGGGATAGGAAAACCAGCTAGGAATTTCCAAATCCCATTCAAGTCTTTTTTTAAGCTCCTCGGATGAAATATTTTTTACAATTTCATCTTGCACGTCTTTAAGAAACACATATTGATCTTTTTCCTCTACATAACCCATGGGTTGCTCAGGAACCATTTCAATGCCAATTTGCTCACCCAATTCCTTCACCAACTGCTGGGCTGCCTTTCTGGGATAAAAAAGTTTATTCCCTGAACCGGCAAAAGGATCACCATGGTCCTCAGCCACCATAAAATGACTACAACCATAATTTTTTCGGATAATAGAATGAAGGAGTGCTTCCCTAGGGCCTGCATTACGATCAGCAAGCGGAGTTATGCCCAAAGCGATCATATTTTTAGGAAAATATTTTGTTATTTCCTGATAGCAATAAACATGAGTGTAATGATCCATATTGCCCGGATGCTCCAAGCCCACTACAGGATGAAGAAAAACCGCAGCTCCAACCTCCCTAGCAGCGGCAAGCACCATACAACGATGAGCACAGTGTAAATATTCCCTGGTATGAAATCCAAGTACCCGCCGCCAACCATATTGAGTAAAACGGCGATTAGCCTCAGCCGGAGTTAATCGATATTCCCTAAAATCGTAGTGAATAGGCAGGGTCAATCCCTGAACAGTGCCACCGACGTACCAATCTTCAACCTCTTCATAGAGATATTTAACACCGGGATGAAGTTCTGGATCAGCAGTACCGTAGACATGTTTCGCCTCCAGAGTTTTGTCAGGTCTCCACACTTCTTCGACAGTAAGCTGCGCCAGTAGAAACCCCTCCTGATCATTTAAGGAAACACGTTGACCAACCTGCAAGGTGCTGGCAAGTTTTTCTGGGAGATCCAAACAAATGGGAATAGGCCAGACCGTATTATCCTTCAAGCACATATCACTGAGCACGGATTGATAATCATCTTTGGTTAAAAATCCGGTTAGGGGATAATAAGCCCTATTGAGGAGAAGTTCTAAATCACATAGTTGACGAATGTTAAGATCAAGGGATACACAATCTATCGCCTCCTTGCGGAGCTGTTCAGCACGCCTAAAATGAACAACCAAACTCTCTGAATGATCTCCCCCCTTTTCGGGCCGGGAAAATGAATGTTGCATTAAAATATAGCTTATCTCTTAAAGGTTATGAATTTCGCAAAAATAGGCAAATAAATTTAATTAATTTATCTCCCCTGCACTCCTAACAACTAAAAACACAGGTAACTGCATTAAAATTAGCAGCTGTAACCTCTTATTAGATAGCAATGTCTTAATTCAGTTGGTTACAAACCCTGTTACCAGATACTCAAAAACAGTCCTATCTATTCTCATACTATATGCTAGTTACCTTAAAAAAGCACCAATTGGAATAAGCTCCAAGTAACATCACAGCTACATGCCATGTGACTGATCTATTTACGATTACAACAACTCGACATCCTATTTTCCCATATCAGCAACCCTACTAAACGGTTACCAAATAAACAACCCAAGACCCACGCTAGATAAAAATAGTAATCGATACTATATAACCATTAGATTTTCCAGCAAAATATCACGATTAAAAGTTGACTTTATCTATTGTTCAAGTTTATAAGAATAGATAATTGAATTTTCCATAACAACAACATGTTAAAAGGAGATTATTATGAATAAGTTCTATTTATCTTTTCTACTACTGCTCTTAATGGTGTCTACGGCATTTGCACAAGTAAATGTTAACACAGCTAATGTAGATGAACTTAGCACATTAAAGGGAATCGGCCCAGCAAAGGCGCAGGCAATCGTTGATTACCGGGAAAAAAACGGTCCATTCAAATTTGGAGAAGATTTGACAAAAGTCAAGGGGGTCGGTCCTAAAATTATGGAAAAAATTAAAGATGAGATTTCGGTCTCTGCCTCAGAAACAGAAAATAATAAAAATAAGTAAAAGTATTTCATTAACGGAAAATTCGATGCTGGTCAAAGGGTTTACAACTAACTTAATTATATTTACGCAAGATAGTAAGTAGCCACTGGTACCTCAGATTTATACAGTTGCCTCTGCTCGCTATAGCCCCTTCTATGCGGGCAAGAGCAACCGCCTTAAATTTAGGAAGTTGTAACCACATCGAAAATTCTTCTAAAGAATCTACCACTCTCCTGCTATTAAGGTCGCGAACAATAATAACTATATAATAATTCAATATATATTTAGTTATTCCGCATTCACAACCTCTCTCTCCAAGCAATGACCCGTCATAATGTGCTTTTTTCTATAACATGACGGCTTTTTCTTTTTTCACACAGCACAAGCAATTGACAGTTTTTAAGGTTAACGAAAACCCATTTCAGGTTATTCTGAAATTAACAAAGATCAATTAATAAATCTTTTCCATCAATACCAAACCATGCACCACCACAACATAACCAATTGGAAATATATATGGAAACCACTTTGGGCATAGCCTTACTGCTCGGTGTAGGATTATTATTTGCCAAAATTGCCCAACTCATCCGCCTACCTTCGGTAACCGGATACATTTTGGCGGGGCTTGCCATGGGACCTTCTTGGCTTGGGATCCTGACATTTGATACCGTCGGTAATCAACTGGATCATTTTACCCAAATTGCCCTTATGCTTATTGCCTTCGGCATAGGTGAACATATTGAAATCCGAAGACTGGGCGGTGTTGCAAAAGATGTGGGCTATATAAGCATTGTCCAGGCTATCGGTGCCTTTATTTGTGTTTTTTGTGCAGTACTATTTACCGCCGCCCTTACGGGTGGATACGGTACCCAGTTTTCCGATAGCTTGGTCCTTTCCCTATTACTCGGTGCCGTGGCTGTGGCAACAGCACCAGCCGCTATTTTACACGTGGTTCGAGAACTTGGAGCTCGAGGGGTGTTAACCTCTACATTAATGGCAGTGGTCGCGGTAGATGACGGGATCGCTATTATGATGTTCGGCATGGCTGTTTCCGTTGCTCACCAGATTGTCGGTTCCAGCGGGGGGACATACTGGGAAGCCGTTTTCATCTGTGTTCGAGAAATAATACTTTCATTGGCCATGGGTATCTCCGCTGGTTTCATAATCGATATCCTCCTCCATAAACTACGTAACCGTGGAGAAATGCTAACCGGTGGATTAGCTATTTTACTTTTATGCGGCGAGGTCACACGATTACTTCATCTCTCCTCCTTGTTGGCCGGAATGGCTGCCGGGTTTACCATTATCAACCGTGATGAGCGCGATGTACGTCTCTTTCGCACCATCAACTCCTTTGAACCGCCGATTTATGTCTTATTTTTTACCCTGGCTGGAGTACATCTTGATATTGCATCCTTAAATATAGCGGGCTGGATTGGCCTGGTTTACTTTGGATCGCGGATCATCGGTAAATACGGCGGCACCTGGCTGGGTGGAGTAATCTCCAAGGCTCAACCTCTAGTACGCAATTACCTCGGCCTGGCATTAATCCCTCAAGCCGGGGTAGCTATCGGCCTTACTTTTATAATCAGTGGGGATCCCCTATTAAAACCATGGGCCAACATCATTACGCCGGTGGTCCTAGCCGGAGTTGTCCTTTCAGAATTAATCGGTCCGCTGTTAGCCCGTCATGCCTTACAACATGCGGGCGAAACAAAAAACACGCAGGATTCCCGCCCAGAATGCAAAGGGCTCACCGATAAAGCCTGTGATCTTTGGCTACGCAGTCCGGAAGGTATTTCTTTGGCACCCTGGCTTGAAGACAAATTCCACCCCGTTGCCAATAGCAAAGGAGAAGTTGTTTTCGGAGCCTACCACTATGCAACAGTACGCGGCTTGGCGCGAATCGCCACCATTTTAGCTCACCACTATCATGCCACACCATTAGCGGTAAGAGTTCTTGATCCCGAGGAGAAAGCACGCTTTTCAAAAGAAGAACTTAACGCGCTTTTTCTACCAGAAATTGATGAAGTTCACAGTCTTGGTTATCAACTTAGAACCGAAGTACTTTTTGATTCACCGGCAGCAGGCTTGGTATCGGCAGTGGAATATAATCATGCACATGTTGTAGTGTTGGGCTACCCGGTAGGACGCAACATGTTTTCTTTTCAACGAGTATTAGAACGAGTTTCAGCAAATGTCATGTGCCCAATAATTGCCGTGCATTTTGCAGGCACTGTCGCTTTTGACCGAATCCTAATACCATTTATTCATCCTCATGAACTCACAGAACTGTTCCCGATAATAGAATCACTTATCACCGCCTGTCACCCCAGGATCTATTTTTATCAACTTTTACATTCTGACGGTTCAAGACAGGAACTGATCAATGCTGAACTGGAGCTCAAACAATGGCGGGAAGATAGATTTTTTGATATTCAAACCGATCATCGAGTGGAGTTAGTGGAATCTCGCTTGGAATCCATTTTAAAGGAAAGCAAATATCATGATTTAACCATTATGGCTGCACCAAAACACTACGGACTAAAAAGAATGTTTTTCGGTTGCCTCGCCACCAGCGTGGTGCAGAATTCCAATCGTCCGATGATTGTTGTTCATACCCCAGAAATAGTCCAATCAATACCATCGTCCAACGCTAAGTAGTCACAAAGAGCCTCACGCCACCGCGCCCCATAGATGAGTTATAACGAACAACGACAACAGCTTAAATATGTGGGAACTGTGACCTGCTACATCCAACTATGTAAAGGATCAATTGCACTATGCATATGGAAATAGAGAGAAAATTTTTAATTAACACTCAAAGATTACCGAGAAAACCCCGCGGAAAACATTGTGTACAAGGATATCTTTGCACCGGCAAAGGGGTAACTACTCGGGTCAGAATTATGGGAAAGCAGGGGTTCCTGACCATCAAGGGAAAAACTAAAAATTTCTCGAAACCGGAATATGAGTATGAAATTCCAAAAACTGAAGCCCATGAAATTTTACATACTCTTTGTGTTCAACCCTTGATTGAAAAGATACGCTACCAAATTACCGTGACTGGAGCAATATGGATAATAGATGAGTTTCTGGGAGAAAATAAGGGATTAGTGTTGGCTGAAATAGAATTACAGAGCGAGGATCAACCCATTATTCTACCTGATTGGGTGGAAACTGAGGTCACCGGAGACCCGCGCTATTACAATGTGCAATTAGTGGAAAATCCTTACTCGAAATGGAATAAAGAAAATGGGCAAAACGGGTAACGGGACTAAATATCAATCTCAAGGAAGAGCTATTTTAGTCTTAAAGTCCAGAGTATTTAAATCTAAATCCCTGTTTAGAGCATCACCGATCATTGTCCCAAAATGGTGAGCCTCTTTAATTTGCTTTCTATTATGTCCGTATTTACGGTAATACCTAGAGATAAATGAGTTTTTCTCTGGTGTTTTACCAGCCAACTTTAAAAACACACCAATGGTACGCCAAGGCTCGGATGTAGGGTGAGAGAAAATAATAGGATTAAGAAGTGAAGCACCATTTTTTTTCAGTAGCCTTTTAAGACCATACCAGTGCATTCGCCAATATCCACGACAGGAGATAAGAGGTAGTACCACCTTACCGTTAAAAAGCTTCGCTCCATCCCGATCTAGAAGTGAAAGAACAGCACCACTGGGATTATATGACCAAGTGGGACCAGCAAGGATAATAAAATCAAAATGATTAAAACAGTGCTGGGAAACAGGTTTGATTTTTACTCGTTTGCGAAAAAAAGTCTGGAGCATTATGGAAACAGTGGCAGTGATGGAGCCGATGGGAAAACGCAGAGTTTCATCAGGCTCAAGACGTTCTTCTAAGACTTCAACCTGCTGTTCCCGTAGTCCGTCCATAAGAGCATGAACCAAGTTTTTGGTTTGACTGCTAAGAGAAAAATAAATCAGTAGAATACGTCTATTATTGGTTTGTTTATCCTCCATACCACAGAACCTATCAAGAAAATATTTAGGTATTTTTGTGCAGATACAACATTAGCAAAATCAAAGAAAAGCCCCGAACCTAAAGGTCCCGGGCTTTTCTTATGTACTGCATCATCAGCCGATATACGAAAAGAGTTTAATTCTCTATTTCGTGTTCAACTCCAACGGCTATTTTATAGAGAATGGTGAGGATGAAAAACCCCGTGCTCCATACGCCGATGGTTATCATGATTTCATTGAGGCTCGGAGTGTACTCAACGATTTCATGGAGGGGATTGGGTACAAACCCACCCAGTACAAAACCAATACCTTTATCAAGCCATAGGGCGATAAAAATCATTAAACAACCAAGACCGAGGGTAAACTCGTTTTGTTTTCTTGTGTATGGGATGGCCAGCAAAATGATACCACCAATACAGAGGACAACAAAGCCCCACATAAACGGTACAAGATTATTATACATATGTCCGTGATGTTCAAGACCAAAGAACAGGTATTGAAGAGTATGCATATGGCCAGGAATATTGGAATAGTAACCTACAAAAAATTCCAGTCCAACAAAGAATGCATTAATAAGAGCGGCATAAAGAATAATAGTTACCATCTTATTAAGTGCCTCTTTACCGGCATCAAAATTGGCCACTCTTTTCAGAATCAAAGCAATGAAAACAATCAAAGCCGGTCCAGCGGCGAATGCTGACGCAAGGAAGCGCGGTGCGATAATGGCAGAAAGCCAAAAATGCCTTCCGGGCAAACCGCAATAAAGCATAGCGGTAACAGTATGAATAGAAATGGCGAACGGAATGGAAGTATATACGAATATATAAATCCATTTCGGTGGTTTAACACCCTTACGCTCAGCAGTGAGAATAACCCAGCCACAGAGGATATTTAAGAAAAGATATCCATTGAGCACGATCATGTCCCAAAAGAGCATGGAATGGGGTGTCGGATGCAACATAACATTTAGCGCACGAATGGGTTGTCCCAAATCCGCCATGATAAACATCAGACACATGAGAAGAGCTGCAATAGCTAGAAACTCACCTAGAATGGTTATCTTACCAAATGCTTTATAATTATGAATATAATAGGGAAGGACCAGCATTACACCTCCAGCCGCAACACCGACTAAAAAGGTGAATTGGGAGATATAAAGACCCCAAGAAATGTCCCTTCCCATACCTGTGGTTCCAAGACCGGTATTAAATTGATGGATATAGCACAATCCACCAATGGCCATGAACACGCCGAGTATGGCGAGCCATATCCTATAATTCGTATTTCCTTTAAGCGCTTTTTCAAACATGGCTACCTCATACGATATAAAAAACTGAAGGGTTAGTCCCTAAAGAAGGTTTGCGTTGGATCGTAAAGTTTTCTTTGAGAACCTTTCTGATTTCGGAATTAGGATCGTTCAAATCACCAAAAATCATAGCACCGGAATGACCGGCCGCTGCAACACATGCAGGTTTCTCTCCCAAGGCGAGACGATCAGCACAGAAATTACATTTCTCAACAACACCGCGCATCCTTCGTGGATAATCAGGGTTGGTGGGTGTAGGCAAGATAGTTTTTGGTTCCAACCAGTTAAAACTTCTAGCACCATAAGGGCAAGCTGCCATACAAAAACGACAACCAATGCAACGATGGAAATCCATCATAACGATGCCGTCTTTATTTTTAAAGGTAGCCTTGGTGGGACAAGCACGAACACAAGGTGGATTTTCGCAATGGTTGCAAGTCACCAATACCTTATTATCTGCCGTGTCTTTATCTTTAAATTGTTGGCTATGTTCAGGGAAGGCGTTTTCGTGATTAGTGAGCCAAATCCATTTGATCTCATTCTTATCGCCTTTGGGAAACTCAGGAACGTTGTGCATTTTGTGACACGCGTCCACACATTTAACACCAAGTTTAGGGTTGGCATTGAACTGACGAGTATCAATGACCATGCCGTAACGAGTTCCAGTTTTTTCCTCTTTATGGCTCTCTGTGTTTCCCTCACCATGATGCTCAGTGGGCTCTGCTCCATGATGTCCGGCTGCACCACCGGAGGCGAATACTTCTCCTTCACCTTTACCACTGATAACCCGGTCTACAATGGCCGGCGCTCCCAAGCCCGCAAGGGTGGAAATACCGGCAACCTTAAGGAAATTTCTTCTATTCTTATCCATTAGTTCATATCCCCCTTAGCAGCAGGCTCTACCGGAGCCACATGGCAATCCCAACAATATGGCGTTACCGATGCGTATTCATGGCAAGTGTCACAAAATTTCTTCTTGCTGGTATGGCATTTCATACAGGTTTTCTGAAGGCTTTTTTGGTACATTTTACCATCAGCCTCAACGTTGAATGCTCGATCTCCATCCCTGAGAACATCATCACGCCACTGATTTAACAGTTGCATGTGCGTAGCCTTCATTTCAGCAACAGGCGCCACACATTCCTTAGCATTTTCCACTTTTTGCGGATCAGGTAGTGTGCCCGCATCCAAGTGGTTATACCATATGGGAAATGTGATAAACAGGACGAAAATTATCAGCCCCGTATATATCTTACCACTATTGTATATCATTATTGAATCCTCCACTCCTCGCGGGTAGTTAAATCAAAGTTCTAAGACCTTCATCAAGGCCTTCCGGCCGATTTTCACCAGTCATGACCAAAGCGTTTCCAACAAGTTCACTGAGACCGCATACGTTCACATCCGGCGACCAATAAGACATGAGCCCGGAAAGGGTCGCTCTATCAATGGCGCATACACAGGAGAGCATATTTACTCCGTGTTTATCGCGAACATGTTTTACCGCATTGGCCCGAGGAAAACCTGCTCTCATTCTGAGTTCCATGATTTCATCGGTGTTCAAACCAGTTCCAGAACCACAACAGAAAGTTTGTTCCCGTATGGTGTTCTCCGGCATCTCATGCCACTTTGGAACTACATGATCAAGAATATATCTCGGCTCATCCATCAAGCCCATAGCACGGGAGGTGTTGCAAGAGTCGTGGAAAGTAGGGATAATATCAGCATTACGACTCTTATCTAATTTTAATTTTTTATGTTTGATAAGATCGGCCGTAAACTCACTTATATGTACCATCTTAGTAGAGGCGGCATTATCAAAAGTGGTACCAGTAATGGGCGACTTAGGAACCTCCATAAAATCCGCCGGACCGTTCATAGTATCCATATACTGATGAACAACCCTCCACATATGACCACACTCACCACCCAAAATCCATTTAGAACCTAGTCGTTGTGCTTCCGCATACATCTTGGCGTTGAGTTTTTTCATGAGTTGGTTATTGGTAAACAGACCAAAGTTACCACCTTCTGAGGCATAGGTTGACCACGTGTAGTCAAGGCCTATCTCATGAAACAATAGGAGGTAGCCCATGGCCGTATAAAGGCCAGGCTCGGCAAATACATCTGCCGAAGGAGTAATAAACAGAACCTCGGCACCCTTACGGTTAAAGGTAGGCTCAACCCGTATACCGGTGAGATTTTCGATATCATCGGTAAGGAAGTCTACATTATCTCTAAACGTATGGGGCTGAAGGCCCATATGATTACCAGTCCGGTTGGAATTAGAAGCTGGTTCCAAAATCCAGTTGATACCCACACCAACGAGATGAAGAAGCTCCCGGACCATCATGGTGATCTCAGCGGTATCAATACCGTAGGGGCAGAACACGGAACAACGTCTACACTCGGTGCACTGATAAGAGTACATGCAT
>Ga0224507_10001194_pt1 | contig 10419 bp, 11 predicted proteins | sample SF_Jan12_sed_USG_3_FD_170159 | JGI IMG/M metagenome (GOLD analysis project Ga0224507, IMG submission 170159) | Sediment microbial communities from San Francisco Bay, California, United States - SF_Jan12_sed_USGS_13 | ecosystem: Environmental > Aquatic > Marine > Sediment | place: USA...
CTTTCCATATTCTGTGTTGCAGCAACAATTAAATAACCCAGCTACGCACCTGTTGCCAAGCTTTGAAAAACAATACGATGCGATCTTAACTTATTATATTTCTTGCAAGTTCCTTGTATTTAATCTAAAAAATACCAAATAAAACCACTGCCTGATACTAAAAAACAGTAATAACCAAACCAATCCAACCGTCCTCTTCGCACTATTTTCAATAATAAAATAATCGCAAAATATCCTGAAATAGCGGAGGCAATCGTTCCTGCGAAGATAAAGGAGAATTCTTCGACAGAGGGTGTAGAATCAATTAAGTCTCGCATATCTAGAACCACAGCACCGAGTATGGCAGGGATAGACATGATAAACGAAAAGCGAGCTGCTGTCTCGCGTTTCAATCCCAATAAAAGACCAACAAAAATAGTGCAGCCACTTCGCGATAAACCAGGCAGTATGGCCATAGCTTGCGCTGTTCCAATGATTAGGCTATTAGCTGGAGCAAGGGCAGTTGCCTTCTCAGATAATCGCCTAGTAAATATCATCAACACACCAGTAATAAATAACATTGAAAAGGTAACGAGTATATTGTCAAAAATAGCATCAATCTTATCTTTTAAAAATAAACCAACAACCACAGCTGGTAATGTAGCTAATACAATATAAAAGTTCCACCGAAAGGATTCCCCTAAAACTGGGTCTGCTTGTCGAATCGTTGAAGAGGTAAACAAAGATCGTATCATTAATAGGAGATCACGTCGATAGACCAGTAACACAGCACAGAGACTACCTAAATGAAGGAAAATCTCAAAAGTAATCCCCTCATGGTGAAAGTTCAGCAGCTCTGAGGTAATAACCAAGTGACCGGAACTAGAAATAGGAAGAAATTCGGTCAAACCTTGTACTATTCCCAAAATAACGGCTTTGAATATGAGCATGTAATCTCCACAAATATAAAAAATAGCTTCAACCCACGAATGACGTGAGCAAAACGTAAACGTTCACCAGCACCACCTCTGCATGCGATCGGCCGGATCCACATAAGATTAACTATAGTTCACCACCCTGCTTGCACATATCCGTAGCACTGGCAAACGCTTACTATACTGATGTTATGGTACTTTTCTTTTTGTCCCTGTTAACGGTTACAGCAAGACGAAATAACTAGTGTAGTAAGCAAAAGGTATCAGAACGAAAGAATACCAATCCAAAAATGCTCTTCAATAAAAAAAGGCCGATTGATGAAACATCAACCAGCCCTTATAAGCAAGAAAAAAAAGAAAATGAATCTTAGCAGCCTTCCAGGGCTTTATCTTTTTTCTTCTTAACGGTAACTTTATCACCTACAGTCAATTTGTCTGCTTTTTCACAGGTCATGGTTACTTTATCGCCATCAACACTGTCAACAGTACATTTTACCTTAGCGGCCACAACAACACCAGCACTCAACGCGATGGCCAGAGCGGTAGCAATTACAAATACTTTTTTCATGGCTTTCTCCTTTTGCACATTTTTTCTAATTTCATAGTCATATTTTCTATTATCTCTCATAAAGAAAGGTAACCGTAACTAAAAAAATTAAGCTATAATCTGATAGATGTCAACCCGAAACGGTTTTGCCTACACCTTCTAGGGTAAAATCAACTCAATATCATGGGCCAACACTCCGTGAGACACATAACCAACATAACTTTTTACAACATTACCCTTTTCATTAACCAAAAAACTCGTGGGCACACCAGCAATCCCGCCAAAACCACTCACGGTTTCTTGATCACTCATTAATACAGGATAGTTAACCTTCTCTTGTCGAACCAGCCTACTCACCACCTTTGCCCCTCCCTGATCAATAGAAAAGGCTAAAACTGAAAAATTTTTAGCACCATACTTCTCATGCAATTTAATCAGGGAAGGTATTTCTTGACGACAAGGCGGACACCAAGTTGCAAAAAAAGTAACCAACAATGTTTTTCCTTTAAACTCTTCACTTGTAACCTTTTTCCCCTCCACGACTTCCTGCAAAGAAAAAGCTGGCATTCTCATTGTCGCTTGGGATACCTGAGCCAAAAATAGCTGAACTAATACAGCAAATAGCATTATACCTACCAATGCCGAACTTCTATTAACTAATATTTTCATTTCAATTCCTTAGTCGATTTGGACAATTTTATAAAAATAACCATTTCAAAAAATATTACATCACTAACCCATCTATTATCAAATCATGCTGAAATAAAACGTAGATTACCTAAAAACAGGATTCATTTATAAAAATGTTAGTTATTATCATCGGTGAATTAACCTATAAAAACTAAGTATTACCAATGCAAATAATCAATTTAAAATGAGAAATAATTTACATAAATAGTAACCATTCACTGGGCTGGAACTATAGAAAATTCCATATGAATCTGGAATGATCACGAGCAGAGGTTATACTAATAAATGCTATCCAAAAGTCTACTCAACGGTCGCAGAAAAAGATAGAACTTACCAGATAATCAGCCCAAAGATATTTTGGTAAGCCGCAGTTCATGATTAACCTCTAACAGTAACATAAACTAACGCAAGTATGAAACAACCGACATACTATTTTTTGTAACCGCTCACCGGGTTGAAAAGAAAAGTTCTATTTTATCGGCACGGTAAGTATTCACCAGTGCTGCGAATGTGGGTTATCAGGCCGGTGAACTATAGATATTCCTATATGAACCCGTCCTGATCGCGCGAAGACGTGGTACCAGTAAACGCTTACTATTTTTTAATATCAAGCACGCTCTGCATCAACTCATCTTCGCTGTCAATAGTTTGCAAATTTGCCTCATATGACCGAACAGCTGTTATGACATCAACTAACTCTCGACCATAATCCACGTTTGACATTTCAGTTAGATGTAATCCATTACCACCTTGCTCTGGCGCAAAATAACCGTGGCTGACATCCTTAATGACATGGGCATCCACACCCGTCGGCTGCGCACTATGGAGGATCACTCGATCACGCTTATATCCCTGAGAAGACGCATTAGCTATATTATTTGCCCCGACTTGCAAGACAAGGCCATAAGCACTAAGGGCAGACAATGCCGCTGAGCTACCTTGTATCATAAATAACACCTCATGCTAGAAGCTGGTCTATAAGTTAATGATATGCAATAATCAAACCAAACAAAAATTAATTCACATTGGTTCTATTTTACTTTTCATCGGAAAACCATTGCTACTTTCATTGGTAATTAGTAGATATATCAAGACTCACAAAAAAACTTGGGCATACCAGAAATATAACAGACACAGACAACATCTCCACATGAAAACTTCACACTTGCTTTGGGCAACACTTTTTCTATTTACTGTATTATCAGTTTCAGCCAAAGGAGAGATCCTAGACGCCACAGTTGCTATTATCAACGATGAAATAATAACCCGCTCAGAATTAAATCAATCCACTCACAATATTCTAGAAAACATTAAATTACAACACAGTGGCCAAGAACTGGACAAGGCCCTAAGGGCCGCTGAAAAAGACATCCTCAATAAATTAATAACTAAGAAAATTATTGAACAAGAAGCAAAAAGACGTGGCCTATCAGTGAGCGATCAAGAAATCCAGCTCGCACTACAACGCCACTTACAACAGAACAAAACCAACGAACAACAACTTCGTAAAGAACTAAAACAGGCTGGCCTCACCGAAGAGCAATACCTTACCGACTTACACCATCAAATCCTAATATCTAAACTTGTTAGTTCTGATATTCGTTCTAAAATAGTCATCCCAGAAGAACAAATTAAACAGTATTACGAAACTAATTACACCCAAACACTTGCCAAGGATGAATACTTCATTCTGCAAATTGGCTGCACCTGGCAACCCGACTCACCTGAAAAATCAAAGAAAGTCGCCTTGCAACGAATTGAACAGATAAGAATGCTTGCTGTTAGCGGCAAAGATTTCGCCAAGCTTGCCAAAAAATATTCCGATTTACCTTCTGCCAAGGACGGCGGCAACATTGGCATCTTAAAACGATCTGAAATTGCCCCAATAATGTACGAGGCCATCTCCCAACTCAAACCACAAGATATCAGCTCTATTATTGAAACATCAAACACTTACCAAGTACTAAAACTTATTGCCAGCAGCAAAAACCAAACCGTATCCATCATCCCTTACGAAACGGCTCATGCGCAAATTCACGAAATTCTCTTTAAACAAAAAATAGACTCCGCTTTCGAGCAATGGTTTCAAGATCTACAAAAGAAATCCTTCATAAAGATCTTAATTGATAACTAATAACCTCTCGGCTAAATAAACATATTCATATTTAATTTCCTTTTGTTTTTGAAGCGCGACCACATACTCATCACTGAGTTTTTCATGCAGTTGTCGTAAAGAAAAATCAGATTAGACAAACAATTAGATAAAAAAAACACGGAAAAACAAATTTTACACAGTTTAAAAACTGCATTCACCTGCGCTTGGTTTATTTCTCTTTCAAGTCACAGCAATAATCCTATGGCTGGGTCTAAAATATTACTGTAACATAAAAATCGTAATAAAATTCAAGTAAAATTAACATGTTACCTTTTCCAAGTTTCTAGACATAACTGTCATGATAGTTTGTTTAACCTGAGCTCCTAAACTTCTACCCCAAAACACGTGGACCATGAGCAAAAAACATCTGGAACAAAGCGACGAGCAGAATCAAAATGACAATCTTGAGACACCTGAGGATATAGGACATCATCTCCGCAACCTGCGCATAAAACAAGGATTGGAAATAAAAGAAGCTACACGTGAAACTAAAATTTCAACCGTCAACATTATTTCTATTGAAGACCAAGAATACTCAGCTCTCCCCGCTGACACCTTTACTCGCGGTTTGGTTACATTGTATGCCAATTACCTTGGAGAGAATGGGCAAAAAATGGCGGAACTCTTTCTCCAAGCCCGCAACAACTTCGTAACCGAAAGCGTCCATCATAAAAAAAATAAGAAGCCCAGTGGACTCTTCGATCCGTCCAAATACGCTGAACGAACCCATTTACCTCCCGCCATTATTGCAGCCTTCGTGCTCATAGCCTCCATAATTTTTCTCTTTATATTATACAGCTATACTTCTTGGAATCCTCTTCGCTCCACCCTTAACACCCCAGATAGCAACGACCAAATGATTCCACCCTCTGAGTCAATCTACACTCCAGAATCTCAAGACACACAACATATCGACACAGCAGATGAACATCTCAATAATTCGACCAATTCTCGCACAAATGACAATTCTAACTCCGAATCAATCGTGACTATTGAGACAACGACTGATCAAGAAACCACTCAATTATCGGTAGAAAAACTCGTCGATGTAAATACTACAAACGCTTTAGATACAAATGAACCTACACCGACACAACAACCTACTATCAATGAAATTATCAATAATAACTCGATAAAAAATCTTGAAATAAATGAGTTACCAACCCAAACTGATACCTACTCCGATACGGAACCTGCACAGCCTACCAGTCCGAAATACGTGCTCACCCTCAGCTTCACAAAAGACACATGGGTGGATATCAGCCGGGATAACGGTCAACTTATAAGGCACATCGCGGACAAAGGCGACTATCGCATTATTAAGGCCGACAAATGGATTGAGCTAAGTTTTAACAAGCCGAACTGTGCCCGTATCCAGCTTAACGGTATCGATGTTGATTTCCCGGTAGCCAATGATGATGACGAATATTACTCTTTATCAATTCCAGAAGACGTACTAGACTAACCAGCATTACCGGATGAAATCAACCAGGCTCATCCAGCTATTATGTATTAAAGTTGGTAAGTGGTCACAGGCACCTAAGACATCAGCCACCTCAAGAGACCTTCATTGAAAAACAAGACGTGGAAACAGAAAGCATAATACTACGAATCAATGATTACGCAGAATCCGACAAAATAGTTACTTTTTTCAGCCCTCACATCGGACGTGCAACAGCCATTGCCAAAGGAGCAAAAAGGAGCAAAAAACGTTTCGTAAACAAATTAGAACCATTTACCCACTTACGGATAAACTGTCGTCCCCCAAAAAAGGGTAGTCTATTTTTCCTCAGCAATGCAGATTTAGAAAACGCATTCCTCACACTACGTCATCACTATCAACGTTATACCACCGCCGCCTTCATCAGTGAACTAGTGCTTCTCTTTACCAGAGACCATGATTGCGAGCCCAGACTCTTCGAACTTCTTCGTTGGGCCTATTACTCCCTGGATAGGGGACGCTCCTCGTCCACCACTCTAGCGATCTTCATGATCAAACTGCTACAGTATACCGGATACCAACCTGAACTAAGCCGATGTGCAAAGTGCAAAACCATCGTCTACCCAAAACAGCGTTATTACTTCCTTCCTGAAAGTGGCTTAACATGTAACAGTTGTCGAAGCGGAGAAGACACGACAGGATATCATTTTACCATCGCTATTAGAACGATACGGCTACTTCATACCACTCAACGAATGTCCATTTCCCATCTTAATCGACTCCATCTTCCAAAATCATCTTCTATGGAAGCGGTTTTTGCACTATCACGTTTTTGTCGTAATATTTTACAACAAGATCTTCATGCGTTAGAACAAGTACGAACCGCCAGTAACCCATTTCCAATGACAGCCTAAAATCAAATTTATAATTTATTCAAATATCAAGAAGCATCATCAATATAAATGATCTCGCCAGCATATTCCGTTATACAGGTTCCGTCTTCCAGGAGCATCACAAGCCCTCCTTCCTCATTTACCTCCTTAACCACAGCCCGATAAAGCGGTTTTTTCTGTACATCAAAGCCATAACAGACCCGCCTTCCCACGGTATCACTTAGCTCAAGCCATCTTTTTAGAATAAAATTTTCCCAAATTTGATCGCCTACTTTTAATAGACATTCTTCTTGGTAATGAAGCAAACCAATATTCCAGCCAAGTTTACCAAGTAAACGATATGCAACATCAGTCACATTCGCTTTCTCTCCGCTAAAGCCACGCAAACATTCGGCAGTGCCATTCAATTCGACGGGAAACTGTTGATTATTAATATTAATGCCAATTCCAATAACAAAATATTTATCTCCATAAACCGGGCTTTTCATGGTCTCACAAAGTACTCCGGCGATTTTTTTATTCTGGAAACAAAGATCATTTACCCATTTAAGAGACGCCCTCACCCCCATCTCACGTATGGTTTCACAACAAGCTATACCGGCGACAAACGGGAGCAAGCGTGATATCTCAGGGATAAATGTATCAGCCAAGGCCAAGGCTAGCCACAAACCACCCTCTGGAGCATGCCAAGAACGATCAAAGCGACCGGAGCCATTTTCCAGCGCATCAGCAATAACAACAGTTCCACTGAGCGGAACCTTCCCTTCAGTTTCGTAATCTAGGAAAATATCAGAAATTCGATGCATGCAGCGACCAAGGCGCTGATGATGTTCAATGAGGCAGCCGATCGGTGCCCCGTAACGGACAATCTTGTCCCTGACTGCAGGTGCAAAAAGGGAAGCTCTAGCTGTTGACTCAACATGACTGAGTCGATGAGCAATAAGATCGGAAGAGAAATTCACAACTAATTACTTAAAAAATATCTACTCTAATACACACAAACGTAATTATTATTCCCACTCTGCCTTTACCCTGGTAATAATTTTCTGAATCAATGGTAATTTATCTTTAGCGCATATCCCTATCAAAGGTGCTCCCTGATCCACAGACTCGCCAGGCTTAAAATAAACAGAATGAATAATACCCTCTTCTCCTTCATAAAACACTGGAGTATCCCTTTTCATCAAAGACATGGTCAACACCTCATCCCCGGGATGTACCATTACCGAGCGAGCTCCTTTCTGTTCAATTCTGGACTGGATATCCATAGCAAAATAATAACGAGCCCGCTCAGGGGCATGAAATACAAAGAGCACTTCCTGAAGAATTGACTCGATAATCTCCTTCTTTTTCAGCGGATGCCTGATAGTAAGCAATTTCTCATCAGCTTCCACAAACTTACCATCCAACTCCTTACGTAAGGAAAGAATCGTACCATTGGTCAGCGAAGTGATCTCCTTAGTATTTCTCTCCCGGGTGATTTCATAAAGCTTGTTACCAGCAATATGCTTCCATTCTCCAGACGGCCCTTCGACCTCATCACCTTCTTCGACCAAAAAACGTATCTTACCGGTATGCATAGCATACATATCGACATAGTCATAAGGATCAGACCGATATCGACTTATAATTTCATCAAAATGTATATTATCAGACACGATTTCATTACCCTAATAATTATTAACGGACAGTCTTCAGCCGTTATATTAATAATTTTGCCCCACCTGCCTTGAAATATTTTCAAATTCACCTGGCAAACGAAGATAACCAGTATCTTTTTTTAACAACTTAAATAAAAAGAGGTGAGTATAACCAACATCACCACGGAGCCAAAAATACTCAAAATAGAAATTATCAATTTTCTAAAAAAGCATAAAGCAATGTTAGCATGTCCTTCCCAAGACATACTTTACTCCTTGGATAATTCGAATCTATTATAATTACCCATATCACAGCATTTTTATACTTTCAGTTTGACAAGATGGCAAGGCTATTTTACATCTTGTCCGACAAGATAATTTGCACACGTTCACCAGTAACACGTCTGCGCACGATCAGGCCGGATTCACATCAGATTAACTATATCTCTCCGGCCGTATCTGGTCACATGGTTTATAACTAACCGATTTAATACAACGTGAGATAGCAAGTGGTCATTAGCACCTCATCTTCATGCGGTAGCCCCTGCCCACATAGATGGGCTATAGCAAGCAGCTACAACTGGCTAAATATAAGGCACCTGTGACCACTTACCACCGGCCTGCTTGCACACATCCGCAGCACAGGTAAATGCTTACTAGACCTAGGTTGTGGAACTTTTCTTTTTAACCCGGTGAACGTTTACAATCATTTCATAAAAAATATCAAATGAACCAAGATAAAATATTCCACATCCAATCTATCAAAGAAGATTTCGCCTTTAACGAGCAAGTAGCGGAAGTATTCGACGATATGCTTAACCGCTCCGTCCCCTTTTACGGCGCAGTCATTGAGGCCATTGCCGGATTACTTAAAAATTATGCCCCAAAAGGTGGTACAGTCTACGATCTGGGCTGTTCTACTGGAGGGACCCTTCTAGAGCTCGGCCGTCGCCTTAGCAATATGGAGATGACTCTCATCGGGGTGGACAATTCTCCAGCCATGCTTAAAAAAGCCAAGAAGAAAGCGGAAATGTTCTCCAAATCAAAGTTAATTACCTTTCTGGAGGCCGACATCCTTACCCATGATTTTTCCGATGCCAATGTAATAATTTGTAATTATATCCTTCAATTTTTACGTCCCATGGTCCGCCCTGATTTTATAAGTAAACTCTACAGCTCTCTTCCCGAAGGCGGAATTCTTATCATCAGCGAAAAAACCATTAGCCATGACCCTAGTCTCAACCGAGAATTCATTGCAATGCACCATCAATATAAAAGAGATCGCGGTTACTCTGAGCTGGAAATAGCAGCCAAAAGAGAAGCCCTGGAAAACGTGCTCATTCCATTTTCCAAAACTGAAAACATCGAACTACTAAAAAGAACAGGATTTTCAAGTATAGAAACCTTTTTCCAATGGTTTAATTTTTGCTCTTTTATTGCTATCAAATAATATATATTATATTCGGATTTAGGGGATCCATGTAAAATTGGTTTTCCAAATAGAAAATTTCAGGACCTTAAATTGTTTTCAATCAACTATATTTCTCTTTTTCTGATTAGATCAAAGGTAGTAAGAATTTACCAGCATCACATCTGCGAGCAATCAGGACGGATTCACATATGATTAACTATTGCTCTCTGGCCTGATCGCACACATCCGCAGCACTGGTGAACGGTTACCAAAGATACACTCAAACACATTCAACTCATCGTTGTTTTGTTACCTTAGGGTGATCCCCTATAATTACCTTTCTTATTGAACCTGAACATATCACCTAAATAATTATGCAAAATTTTCTGATGAATAAGCCAGATGCCTGCTGCCGATCACCCCTAAGCATGTTACCTGGCTCTCCTACATTAGAAAAATCCAAATCAATATTTTACTAGCCCGTGCATACAGACCTTTTACACAACGAAACAATAAGGAACACAGAAAAATAGACTTAGTTAAGAGCAGTTTCTGATCTTTACACTATTTTTCCATTCCGAGCCCCTTACCAGATCGAAACTATATTATACTTTACCATGTAAACGCTCAGCACTACACCCAGAATAACCCAATAAATTTTTATTAATCATATGAATTATCGTTCCCACTTTCCAAACGCTCTCTGGAGTCAACTTGAGCCACTTATT
>Ga0224507_10001195_pt1 | contig 10416 bp, 5 predicted proteins | sample SF_Jan12_sed_USG_3_FD_170159 | JGI IMG/M metagenome (GOLD analysis project Ga0224507, IMG submission 170159) | Sediment microbial communities from San Francisco Bay, California, United States - SF_Jan12_sed_USGS_13 | ecosystem: Environmental > Aquatic > Marine > Sediment | place: USA: California...
CGGTACAACCGTAACATTAACTAACGCTAACACCGCGACACCAACTTTTACAGCGCCAAGTACAGCAGGTGCACTATCCTTTCAATTAACAACCACTGACAATAGTACTTACACTGCGTCAGATAGCGTCATCGTAATCGTTAATCCAGCACCGACTGCTAACGCAGGTGTTGATCAGGTCGTTTCTACAAATAACACAGTATCTTTAACTGGTGCAGCAAGTACAGCCGTAGTTGGTAGTATTGTGTCTTATGCCTGGAACCAAACTTCAGGAACAGCAGTTACCCTAACTAATGGCGCAACTAAAACACCAACGTTTACTGCACCTTCTACCGCTGGCACTTTAGTTTTCGACTTAACAGTGACTGATACAAACGGTGCAACAGCAACTGACTCAGTAATAATTACGGTTGCTGGTTCATTAACGGTTGATGTTGGTCTAGATCAAACGGTTAACCCTGGCGCTACTGTAAACCTAAATGGTGCAGCTAGCGGCTCGGCTGGCAATATAAATTCATATGCCTGGACTCAAACTTCGGGTACTACCGTAACGTTGAATAACGCCACTACAACTGCTGCAAATTTTACCGCACCACTTGCTGCCGGTGTACTAACTTTTCAGATGACGGCAAGTGACGACCTGCTAGCAAGCGGATCTGATATCCTAAACGTGACGGTAAATAACATCGCACCTGTATTAGCAACAATCAGCAATGTGTCAATTAATGTAGGCGCTAGTGTTAACTTCACTATTAGTGCGACCGATGCAAATGGCGTGGCTCCGACACTGGAAGTGAGTGGCCTACAAACTGGTATAGCATTTAATGCAGCTACCGGTGAATTTAATTGGTCAAACGTTCCGACTGCTGGCACTTACACATTTACTGCGCGTGCAATAGATGCACAAGACAGCGCAATCGTTGATGAGCAAATATTTACAATAACCGTTGCCTCGTCAGGTACGCTCGGCTTCAGCGTTTCTACTTTAACTTTAAATGAAAGTGACTCTGCAACGACAATTACTGTTAACAGAACGTCAGGTTCAGCAGGAATAGTAACTGTTAATTACGCAGCATCAAACGGAACGGCGTCTAGCGGAAGCGACTTTACAGCTGTTAGCGGTACGTTAACATTTGCTGATGGCGTAACTAGCCAAACATTCACTGTTAGCCCAATAGATGATTCAATCTATGAAGAAAGTGAAACTTTCACACTGAACTTAAGCGGCGCAACTGGCTATGCTTCGATTACTGGTGGTTCAATAGCAGTTACTATTAACGACAATGACACCGCTGTTGTTGGTTCATTAACACTCAGCGCATCTACTTATAGTGTTTCAGAAAATGCAGGCATCAAAGTTATTACGGTAAACCGCGTAGGCGGCAGTGATACTGCGATTTCTGTAGACTATGCAACATCGAATGGAACTGCGCTTGCTGGCAGTGATTACACTGCAACGTCTGGCACTCTGAGTTTCGCTCATGGTGATACCAGTAAAACGTTCTCTATCACGATATTGGACAACAGTGTTTACGAAGGTAACGAAGATCTAAATATTACACTGAGCAATCCAACAACTGGTGTGATAATCAATACGTCAACTGCTGTGTTATCTATCATTGAAAATGATGCAGCAATTGTTGGCTCACTTGGTTTAGATGCGTCTAGCTACAGCATCGCTGAAAATGGTGGAAGTAAAACCATTACAGTTAATCGTACTGGCGGATCTGATACTGCTATCTCTATTGATTACGCAACATCTAATGGAATAGCAACTGCGGGTAGTGATTATACTGCGGCAAGCGGCACCTTAAACTTTGCGCATGGCGTTACTAGTCAAACCTTTACCATTGCTATACTAAACGACAGTAATTACGAAGGGGACGAAACATTAACAATCACCCTGAGTAATGCTACATCGGGTGTAGCGGTTAACACTTCAAGTGCCAGCTTATCTATCACTGAAGATGATGTTGCAGTTGTTGGCTCACTGACTTTAAGTGCGTCAACTTACGCTGTTGCTGAAGACGGTGGAAGCAAAATAATCACTGTTAATCGTGTAGGCGGAAGTGATACTGCAATTTCAGTAAACTATACAACTTCAGACGGAACAGCGCTTGCTGGCAGTGATTACACAGCAGCGTCTGGCACTCTGAATTTCGCCCAGGGCGATACCAGTAAAACGTTCTCTATCACGATATTGGACAACAGTGTTTACGAAGGTAACGAAGACCTGAATATTACACTGAGCAATCCAACAACTGGCGTGACAATCACTACGTCAACTGCTGTATTGTCTATCACTGAAAATGATGCAGCAATTGTTGGCTCACTTGGTTTAGATGCGTCTAGCTACAGCATCGCTGAAAATGGTGGAAGTAAAACCATTACAGTTAATCGTACTGGCGGATCTGATACTGCTATCTCTATTGATTACGCAACATCTAATGGAACTGCAACTGCGGGTAGTGATTATACTTCAGCAACTGGTACATTAAACTTTGCGGATGGGGTTACTAGTCAAACCTTTACCATTACCATACTAAACGACAGTAATTACGAAGGGGACGAAACATTAACAATCACCCTAAGCAATGCTACATCGGGTGTAACGGTTAACACTTCAAATGCCGGCTTAACTATCACTGAAGATGATGTTGCAGTTGTTGGCTCACTGACTTTAAGTGCATCAACTTACGCTGTTGCTGAAGATGGTATGAGCAAAATAATCACTGTTAATCGTGTAGGCGGAAGTGATACTGCGATTTCAGTAAACTATACAACATCAGACGGAACAGCAACCGCGGGCAGTGATTATTCTGCAACTACCGGAACGTTGAATTTTGCTGACGGCGTTATCAGCCAAACTTTTTCCTTACCAATTTTGGACGATACAAGCTATGAAGGAGACGAGGCATTAACCTTGACTCTTAGTAATCCTACAAGCGGGGTTTTAATTAGTACTTCTAGCGCAAGTTTGACAATTACTGAAAATGATGCGCCGGTTCCTGGTTCACTTACCTTAAGTGCCACAAATTATAGCGTTGCTGAAAATGGTGTGAGCCAAACAATCACTGTTAATCGCGTAGGCGGAAGTAATGGCGCAGTAACTGTTGATTATGCAACATCAAACGGTACTGCAACTGCGGGTAGTGATTATACTTCAGCAAGTGGCACATTAAACTTTGCCGATGGCGTTACTAGTCAAACTTTCCTAATTGCTATTATTGATGATGTTAATTACGAAGGTAATGAAGCATTAACAATTACCTTAAGTAACCCAACATCAGGAACAACGTTAGGCACTTCAAGTGCAAGCTTAACTGTTACAGAAGATGATGCGGCAATTGTTGGGTCACTATCCTTTAGTGCAACAAGTTACAGTGTTGCTGAGAATGTTGTCAGCCAAATAATCACTGTTAATCGTGTCGGCGGAAGTGATACTGCGATCTCAGTTGCGTATTCAACATCAAATGCAACTGCAACCGCAGGTAATGATTATACCGCAGCAAGTGGTGCGTTGAATTTTGCTGACGGTGTTACCAGCCAGACATTTACCGTACTTATTTTGGATGATACAAACTATGAAGGTGATGAAAACATCAATGTTTCATTAGTGAATCCTACTAATGGTGCGACCTTAAATGTGAGTAACACAAGTATTGTGATACTCGATAATGATCTGGCGCCACAACCAGGCTCATTAACTTTAAGCCAACCAACTTATACAGTAGCTGAAAATGGAACCAATGTTTCTATCGCTGTAAATCGAGTAGGTGGATCTGATGGTACTGTCTCTGTCGATTATCAGATAGCTGATGGTAGTGCCGCGATTAATGCAGATTACTTAGCTAAAAACGGCTCATTAGTCTTCACAGATGGTGTAATGACTCAAAGTTTTGTTATCACTATTTTAGATGATACAAGCCAAGAAGGTGATGAAACGGTGATGATTAGTCTAACTAATATTTCAGCTAATTCATCGCTAGATACCGCTAGCGCAACACTTACTATTACCGATGATGAAACAGCACCAATTACAGGAAACCAGCCACCTGGTGCACCAGTTTTACTTTCACCATCAAATGGCGCTACAGGTCTTAATCCAGCTCTTGCAATTTTTGACTGGAGAGAAGTGACAGACCCAGACGGTGATGCGGTTACTTATGTGATGGAACGCTGTTTAAATGCTAATTTCTCAAACTGTAATGTGGCACCAGCTGCTGGAAAACTGGAATCATCTACAGTTGTAGGTCTTGGTGGCGGAGCTGGTGTGGGTCTCGCGTTACTTGGCTTAATGGGCTCATCTTCACGTAGACAGCGATTTATTCAAATTGCAGCGATGATTGCATTGTCTTTAATCATGTCTGCTTGTGGTACTAACATACCAATTGCTAATGGTGATGGAACGGTATCTCAGACTGAAACAGGCCTGAAGAATGGCACCACTTATTATTGGAGAGTGACGGCAACCGATAGTAAAGGTCTATCATCAACAAGTGAAGAATGGAGCTTTACTACACGTTAATATGAAATAGAAAAAGGGCGTGGCTTGAGAAAGCCACGCCCTTTTTTATTGGCCGTTGAAAATTGAATAGCAAATTAAAAACGAATCTTAAACTGAGTATAAAATATGGCGTAATCATTAACGCCCTGCGCTGGAGGCAAAGCAAAAAAATTGATCCCAACCTGGTCATATTGATAATCAAGATAAGCAATAGGTGCTATCAAACGTAAAGGAGCACGTTCGGTACGACCATATTCACCGACTAACATGCCGGCTTTGAGTCTCAGGTTATAAAAAGAGGCAATATCAGTGGAGGCCGTCAGGTACTGAAATGGGCGATCGAGACTATTGGTAAACTCTCCCGCTGCAAGCGTGTATTGCTTCTTTTTGCATTCAACACCAAACCCGGGGTGAGTTTGTCTTTTGTAGCGCGTGAACTCAGTTGGCTTATACACTTCAACGTGCTTGGATACACCAGCAACATGAAACCAGACCTGATCACAAGCAGCCGCGAAAGAACTAAGAGGAAGAAGCAATAAAAGTGAAAGGATGAGACCGAAACTTACTCTTTTCATGCGTAGCCCCTAATCAGTTACAGTAAACAGCACAATACTTGGCTTCGCTTAAACAATGCTTTAGGCATGCCAAATAACACTTGATGAGGTCAATCCATTGCATCCTCAACCCTGCCGCCAAACTTGCAGCACCCTCTTTCCATTCAGTCCCTTTTTATGCTCCCTTTTTACACTCCTTTTTTACACTCCTTGTTTCACACTCCTTTTTTCACACTTTCAGGGCACTTTCCGCCGCGAAGCGGGAATCAGTCTCACCATGAAGTCTGGAATACTGTATAATTCGTGCTCAAATTTTGCGCGTAGCTAGCCTGTAGCTGGTCTGTAGCAAAGAATACAGAGGAATCACCATGATATTTTCATCTTTAGACCTTGCACCCGATATTCAAAAAGCCCTAGATGCCTGTGGCTACAGCCAAATGACCCCTATTCAAGAGCGGGCCATTGTCCCTGCGCGGCGCGGTAAAGACCTGTTAGCCAGTGCCCAAACAGGCACAGGAAAGACCGCTGCCTTCGCTGTGCCTATTTTGCAGCAAATGCACGACCGCCCAAAACCGACATTACCCGGCAACGCCCGCGCTCTGATACTTACGCCCACACGCGAACTTGCAGAACAGGTAGCAGAAACAGTAAAGCGCTACGCTCAGTTTTTACCATTAACGGTTACCGCATTGTATGGCGGCGTTAAAATGAGTGGCCAGGAGAAAAAACTAAAAGCTGGGACTGACATAATAGTATCCACCCCAGGTCGTCTGCTTGAGCATATGGAACAGGGTAATGTGAAGCTTTCAAATGTTGAGTTTGTAGTTTTAGATGAAGCCGACAGAATGCTGGATATGGGTTTTATCGCTGATGTTCACACTTTATTACAAAAAACACTCAAAAAACGACAAACCCTACTTTTTTCCGCCACGCTTTCTCAACCTGTAAAAGAACTAGCGAACAAACTTCTTTTTAGTCATCAAGTCGTTAGCGTAGCAAAACAAAATGCCATCGCCGAAACCGTAGAACACGTGGTTTATCCAGTAGAAGAACGCCGCAAAGCAGACTTGTTTATGGAGTTACTTGACGAGAAAAACTGGTTCAAGGTACTGGTTTTTACCAGCACCAAGGCTCAGGCAGATGAACTCATGCGTAAACTCAAACCTGCGCGCATTGAAGTTGCACTATGTCACGGCGATAAAAGCCAGGGCTCACGCCGCCGGGCCATAGCCGACTTTAAATCAGCAAAAGTTCAGGTTCTCATCGCAACTGAAGTAGCCGCCCGCGGATTAGACATTGAAGGACTGGAGTACGTTGTAAATTACAATTTACCCTACCTAGCAGAAGACTACGTACACCGCGTTGGCCGCACAGGCCGCGCCGGCTCAACAGGTCAGGCAATCTCGTTTGTTAGCCGTGAAGAAGAACGTTCCCTAGATAGCATCGAGCGCTTGATTGGTGGCCGTATTCATCGCATTAATCAAGCGGGTTACGGAGTAGGAAGCCGGGACACAATACTAAAAAATATCGAACAACGCGGTCACCGAGCACCACGCACTAACAAAGTCACTCAGACGCAGATTGTTCGCAACAAAGTCACCAAAGAAAAAGCAGGGAGCAAGAAAAAAAATAACATCCGTGCAACAAAATAACGAGAAGGTAAGCATTACCGTAACGGGTTAAACCTAGAATCCGCAGTTAGATTCGACTTTATAGTGCAATATATTGATGTGCATAGTGAATTTAAAAAATGCGTGGTCACCTTATTGGTGATCAGCAGTTTTTTAAATTGACTAGGTGCATCAAGAGCTTGTGCTAGAAATCGCGATCTAACTGCGGAATCTAGGTTAAAGTTAACATCCCAATCTCCGTACTTTCTACACTTTCTATCTTTTAGGTGAGAGCATGGAGATTTTTTTAAAAGCAGAAGTAACTACGCCGACTCAAACAAATAACCATTCATCCCACGCTTATTGTTTCACATCGCTAGGTTTCACATCGCTAGTATCTAGGTCAGGAATATAACGACTAACGACACTACCCGATAAAAACCCAAAGACCAGCCGACGAGATTTATACCAATAAGTACCAAAGTAAATAACAAACAGACCTAAGCCCACTAATATATAAATCATCGTATCCTGAGTGTTATTATCATTATTTTGCAGTAGTTGTGTAAGCGCATAAATCATATACAGCTGCGTTGAAATCAACATAACTCTTCTGTCAATCAGTAGCGAAAGCAAAAAGAAAACAACGAAAAAAATAATCATCAGTATTTCTATATTCATCGAATGAATCCACGTCTCATTACTCATAAACAATGAAATCATAACGCCATGAACAATTAATGGTGATGCGAGCAAATATAACCAAAATGCATTATCACTCAAGTGCGTTAGTCTTTTTGTATCTTGCGAATCAAACCACAGTGCAGCAACAAAAATAAGCAAACCGAGGCTCACAAAAAGAGCTGGGGTTTCAAATACACTTAAGCCAATCATTGCAACTGGTAAAGCCACCAGCCCCAACGAAAATGGTAATAGACTAAATGGCATTTTATAACGTATATAAAATAATAAACTGGTCAAACTCAACGCACTAAATCCCAAAATCATTGCGTTTTCATTTCCAAAAGGAATAGCTTTACTCACAAAAAATATAATTGAGATTAAAATAGCAATGCCCGGCAGAGCCAAGCGGCGCACCCGCACTAGCCATTCGGCCAGCCCTACAAAACCAGCCGCGGGAATTAAATAATAGTAACCTGGTAGATTTGCTAAATTAATTGCTACCACCAACAAAACAATGCCTAATGTGATAAACATATCGCCAAAACTACGCACAAATTTTATTGGCTGCTCACCACCACCTAACAGGGGATCAGGAAGCGCATCAGTTTTTTGATTTTGAATAAACTGGAAGAGCGGCTCAATTTGCTCAGCCGCGATAATATTTTCCTGAGCCGCTTGCTCTAAAGTCGATTTTAAAATCAAAGTAACTCCATCATTTGTTGTTTTCTTTCCTTACTTGCAAAACTTGCTTCAATACTATTTTTCACTATACTTATCGCCTGATCTTTACTCATATCAAGTGATTCAGCTAGGGCCACAAAATTTTCTGTCATATAACCACCAAAATACGCTGGGTCATCTGAGCTAACCGTAACGCAAACACCCTGTTCCAGCATTGCTAAAATATTATGCTGGGACATATCGTCAAATACACACAACTTAGTATTTGATAAAGGGCAAACCGTTAATGGCATCCTGGTTTCAATAAGGTATTTCATTAATTTAGGGTCATCGGTAGAGCGAACACCATGATCTACACGTGACACTTTTAAATCATTTATTGCCGTCCACACATATTCGGCTGGTCCTTCTTCACCAGCATGGGCAACTGTTAACAATCCTAACTCACGCGCTTTGGCAAAAACTCGACTGAATTTTTGAGGTGGCTGCCCGAGTTCAGAACTATCTAAACCGACACCGATAATCAAATCAAGAAATGGCTCAGCCTGAGCCAAGGTTTTAAAAGCTTCATCTTCACTAAGATGACGCAAAAAACACATAATAAGTTTACTGCTAATACCCAACTGGGATTCCGCATCTTTTAACGCTCGCGAAATACCCTTCACAACAGTTCCGAATGGAACACCTCTATCGGTGTGTGTTTGGGGATCGAAAAATGGCTCAACATGTATTACATTTTGCTCGTGGCATTTTGTCAAATAGGCCCATGTCAGATCATAAAAATCATCTTCCTCCAACAGTACGTTGGCCCCTTGGTAATAAATATCTAAAAAATCCTGCAAATTACTAAACTGATAAGCCTGCCTCACCTGCTCTACAGATTCAAAAGGTAAAGTGATCTGATTTTTTTGTGCCAACTTAAACATCAACTCAGGCTCCAAACTACCTTCCAAATGCAAGTGTAGCTCTACCTTGTGTAGTTTATTTAACCAATCTCTGCTTACAGTGTTCATATAGCTCTTCTCATATCAGTTGAATATTTCATCACGTTCTTTATGCAGTTTTTATGCAGTTTTCTGATTATCTCACCGGGGTTTCGCCCTTGTTATTTAGCAAATACGAAATCCGCCTCTAGTGAGGCCAATAATGACCACAAATAGTAAGTGACGATTAAAAAACAATCTTAAGCGATTGAACTCAAATTACGATAATAATACATCAAGGGCATATTCACTTGCTCTACCAATAGCTGGGCCCGACTCTTCAAAACATCATTTCCAATCTGAGTCGGATTTTTTTGACAAAATAAAACCCAATTACCATTAATCACACTACAAACTGAAATATTTTCAAAAAGCGAGTGAAGTATTCGCATCAGCGACAATTCAGCCTCTGGTTCAGTATGTAAATTTAACACCAAGCAACCATGAGCAGTCAGCACATTGTGACAACTTTTAATAAAATGTTCCTGGCTCTGTAACTCTGCTGCTTCATTTTTTTCGAATAGATCACTAAATATCAAGTCAGTGCTTTCAGGACTTGAGTCGGATAAATATAAATAAGCGTCGCTTTGCACAACATTTAAAGACGCATCTCGCGGCAACAAAAACCATTCATAGGCAACATCAATCACTGCTTGTCTCAACTCAACCACTTGAATGTTCAACTCAGCAAAAAAATGCCTCAGACAAATTGCCAGGCTTCCACCGCCCAGTCCGAGTAAGGTAACGTGTTTGGCATCAACAAAAATCAATCCCAGCAACATAACTTGAGTATAATTGTATACAAGATAATAAGGCTTTTTTATGTAAACTGCGCTTTGCTCCATAGCAGAGCCAAAACTCAGTACGCGCTTATCCCCACGCTGGGTAACCACTACCACACCGAATTCATCTTCTGTGCGATAGATCTCTTTACCCTGGCCAGTAGTCGTATAAATTGACGAACTGTGTTGAATGTTTTTCAATTGACCTCTTAGGTATATTCGTTGAATTTATTGTTTAGATTAAAGTAGTTGTATTAAGCTGAGATAAACACAGTATAAAGACTGCTACAATCTCGAGCAATACACTTAAAAGTTCGCGCATACTCAACTCAAGCCACTGAACGCTTCCGCAATATATTCTCTGAAGGAAAAAGTACTACCGTACAATAGTACATTTTAACGGATAGAAAACAACCACCCTCCTCATCGGAAATCTATCAAAGGTATTTGAACAGTGCTATTCTATTATCAACGTGCAAAATCACTGAATTGAGAGTTTAGAGTTAAGAATTGAGAGCGGCGGTCAGATTTTTTAATATTTCCACACGCCTTCTTATGTTCTCCGTAAATGCCGACAAAAACGCCGACAATTGGCTGGCTACATAAAGGACTAGA
>Ga0224507_10001196_pt1 | contig 10415 bp, 18 predicted proteins | sample SF_Jan12_sed_USG_3_FD_170159 | JGI IMG/M metagenome (GOLD analysis project Ga0224507, IMG submission 170159) | Sediment microbial communities from San Francisco Bay, California, United States - SF_Jan12_sed_USGS_13 | ecosystem: Environmental > Aquatic > Marine > Sediment | place: USA...
CAACGCCCCGGGTAGAATTTTTGTTGAGTCAACTTTTTTATATTTTAAAAACTCCATTATCATCTCTTTATATTAAAAGAACATTGTTCTTTTTTAAACTTTCCCTGAATAATCATAAGTCGGAAACATTTTTATATCCAATCGCCATCGGAAAGTCATGAAAGAAGAAGTGATAATGTCTCGTTTTAATAAAATTCTTGCAGATATAAAATCTGTAAAAATACAAGGAGCAGAGAATGTTGCGAAGGCAGGAATAATGGCATTTCTTTTATCCCCAACAAAATCTTCTGCAAAAAAAATAGTGTCAATTAGACCAACAGAGCCACTTCTCCAAAACGCAATAAGTGCATTATTGAATTCAAAAAAACCAGCACTATCTGCAAAATTTTTTCTATCAAATTTAAATAAATCGCATAATAAAATAGCTAAAAAAGGAGCAAGTCTGATTAAAAATAATATGAATATATACAGTCATTGCCATTCTTCGACGGTCATGGATATTTTGAAATATGCCAAGAAAGTTCAGAAGAAAAAATTCACAGTATATACAACCGAAGTAGAGCCATTATTGCAAGGACGAACAACAGCAAAAGATTTAGCAAAGTCAAAAATAAAAGTAGTCATCTCGCCAGATCTTGCAGCAGAGCAATCAATAAAAAAATGTGACTTATTTTTATTTGGAGCAGACGCATTTACAAAATCAGTAGTAGCAAATAAAATTGGAACAAGTACATTAGTTAAGCTTGCAAAACTTCATGGCGTTCCAAGGTACTCTTGTGGAGTCGCCCTAAAATTTACAAAAAAAATCAAAATCAAATTACGTTCTCCATTAGAAGTTTGGAATCAGAGAAATAAAAATATAGAAGTAATAAATCCTCCTTTTGACAAAACAAAATTAAGTCAACTTTCAGGAGTTATTTCTGAATTTGGAATTCTTCCACCAAAACAATTTGTTAAAAAAGCAGAAGAGAAGTTGAAAAAATTATAACATCTAATCTTCAGGAATAATCTTTCCGTCATCAATCCATTTCTCAAACTCTTCAATATTTTTCCACATCACCTTAAAAGAATCACCATCCCCATTTCTCTCACAGTTTTCAGCAGAGTAATCCCGACATATCTGAGGTCGTTTTTCATAGTAAGAACACATCTTATCCTTTAACTTAGTGCATGGTCGATTTACCTGCATGTTCCAACTATCATCGTTATCAATAAAAATCCAAATATCATCGTGAAGAAGGAACCATCGGATCTGGTCAAATTCTTTTTTCGTTTCAGGCTCATCAATCTCAACAGCGACGTGCCGACAACATAAATCACAACCATCACACGGATTTTTTTCTTCCATCATAGAAAATAAGATTTATGTTTTTTAAGTCTATTGTAGAAATAATCCCCTGAGCTTAGGCAACCTTTAAGACCTTTCTTAAAATCATAGAAGCAATAACGCTGTATCCTATATAATACCAAATCCAAGAGCTACCTATTAAAGGAACATATATGCTTCTTAGCCAACTAAATAAAATCAAAAATGGAATAATAGTAACGAACATCGGTTTCATCGAGGACTTAAACATAATTCCAGTAAGTTGCAATAATTCAGCATTAAGCTCTTTCATCGCATCCCCATCTTTGCATTTTTTCAATTCTTTTTGGATTTCCTTCTGTCTCTCTTTTAAGCTCTTTAGGTGTTCCTGATTAGTTAGCCACTTCTGTGTTAATGTCGAAACTAGAGTCACAATTACTGAAAAAACAGCAATAGAAACCTTCGGGTTAGCAGTCATCACCTCTGTTAAAGCCATAATCATAATTATAAATTAACCTATATAAACTTACGCCCCAAACAATCCCTTAACGCGAAAGCAACGAGCGAAGTGAGGCGACCATGGATTCGAACGCCTGGAAATGGTTTGCCATTTCAGTGAGGGGATTTTACGCCCCAAAAAATCCCTTAACGCAAAGACCGAAGGTCTGCGGCTTCGAGCTATCAAAATTTATCTATAAATTTAAGCGAGGGGATTTTTTACGCCCCAAAAAATCCCTTTAGTGCAGGATTCATATCAACAGCATGCTGTTGAGCGATGTCTTGATATAGTTGGTACATAATCATAATTGCTAAAAGAATTGCAGTTCCGCCAACCAATGCTCCAAGTAAGTTTGCAATTGATGCTAACAAACCAATTGCGATACCACCCATAATTGTTAATGGCCCAACATATCTCTTCAAAATAGACTCTAACACTCTCTCATCTTTTCTGAAACCAGGCATACTCATTCCAGAATTAACAATTTTATTTGCCTGACTCCGTGCATCCATTCCAGAAGTGCTTGTCCAGAAAATAGCAAAGACAACAGAGAATACAACATAAAATAAAACATGGAAGAAAGCCTGTCCGGCATAAACCCACCTAAAACTTCCAGTAACAATTGCGCTCAATAGAGGAGTAGAGTGAATCCAGAAAGATAATCCAGAGACAGGTTGCCCGCCTCCTGCAAATCCACCGAGGAAAGTTGCATGTCCTAGCCAATTTTGTAATAATGAAGCAAATAACTGTATGTTAGCAGAAAGAGCCGAAACTAGAATAACAGGAATAACACCTACATAAAAAAATTGCAATGGCCATTTTACTGAATGACCCCTGACTCTGTCAAATGCTAACGGAATCTCAACCTTTAAACTCTGAGCAAATACAACTGCTAAGAATAAAACAGCTGTGGTAATAATCGGGAAAAGTGCCTGAGCAACACCAGTGCCATCACCAATAATAACGGAGGAAACTATTGCTAATACTTTACCACTTGCTTCAAAAGTTCCTTGTGGTCCAATAAACTGGAACAATTGAGAGAATAATCTCCAGCCAATACCTGCTGCAATAAATAAAGAAACACCTGATCCGAATCCCCACTTTTGAATAACCTCATCCATAAATACAATCAAAAGTCCACCAACACACATCTGGAAAATAACAAGCCCAGTAAACCCAGGTTCAGCAGCAATACCTTTCATTAGAACATAAACCATAGACTCAAAGATTACAAATGCAAATGTCAAAACTTTCTGCATAGCTTGAAAAAATTTCTTACCTTCTTCGGTGTTGGTATCAATATTCAAAATCTGCGCACCATTCAACAATTGTAAAATAATAGAAGCCATAACGATAGGTCCAATACCTAAAGTAATAATTGAACCAAAAGAAGTTCCAAGTAAAATAGCTAAATATTCAAATCTTGAAAGAGAACCCTCACTGATACCGAAAAGCGGAATGTTCGCCAATATAAAATACCCAACCAAAATAGCCAAAGTCCATTTAAGCTTAACATTAAAACTAACATTCTTTTCCGTTGGTCCACGAACCTCAGGAAGGTTATGCAATAAGTCTCTTAATCCCATGTTTTATGAACATAAAATTGTTTTATAAAGATTGCCCCAACCTTAATTTATTAAATATCGTGAGGGTAAAGTTTTGTAGAATTAATCAATTACTTTTTCTTCTCAGCCTTGTCTTCTTTCTTAGGTGCTTCTTTCACAATATGTTGCTTAACAGCCTCTTTCGCAACAGGTAAAATAATCTTACCACCAGCCTTTTCCATTTTTTCAATAGCAGAAGCAGTTGCAGCTAAAGCCTTAATTTCAGCCTTAAATCCGTCACCATGTCCAAGAATTTTATGTTTGGAGAAATCAATCTTATCTCCATCCTTTTTGAAAAAATTAGCCTTAATATCACTTAAATTAATCTTCTCATATTTTTTAATAGCCGTTCCCCTTGATGTTACACCCTGCTTACCAAAATATCTTTTCTTTTTTCTGGTGTCAGATTCTAGTGCAGTCTGTTTCTTATGATCGCCCCTCTTACCAGTTCCAGCCATACCAAACCCACCTTTGTTTCCATGTCCCTTATGTTTTTGTCTAAATCCCCAACCAACAGTTCGAGCTCCACGAATTCTAGAGTTTTTTGTTCTTTTGTGTGTCTTTACCATTATAACATCCTTCCTGTCAATTTAACAATATCTTCATGTCTTCCCAAAATTCCTTTTGGTGTTGGTAATCTGGAACTCTTCTTGAACCCGCCCCTTGGAGGATGTAAAAAGTAAACACCTTCCTTCGATTCTCTCTTTGAGTTCAGTTCTTTAACAAAAGCATCATCTACCTTCCCATAGGCAACCATGTGTCCAACAGCCCTAACCATTCCCATTCTGATAGCATCATCATCTTCAACCAAGATCGCAGTGAACTTTTTATTCATCTTTAATCTCTTTAAAGTCTCATTGTCTTTAATCTTGTTCTTAACCTGCCCTGCGATCCTTACAACTAAAGTTACCATCAGTATTGAACCTCCCCAATCTGATTTAGAGCAGCCATGCAAGCTTTTCCAGCATTGAATGTAGTCCGGATTTTCCCAGAACACTTACTATAAACATCCTTAATTCCAGCAGCCCTCAATATTTTCTTAAGTTCATCATTGATAACTAGACCAGTACCCTGCGGTGCAGGCATTAATCTAACAACAGTTGAAGAACATTTCCCTGTAACTGCAACTGGAATACTATGTTCCTCTTCACAGGAGCAATCAAAAGAAGCACATCCTCTTCCAATTCTAACAATATTAAGCTTAGCTTTTCTAACCGCTTTTTCTTTAGCTGGTAAAGTTTCAGCAGCCCGACCATATCCAACACCAACATGTCCATGCCCATCGCCAACAACAGCCATAACACCGAAAGTTAAAACATTTCCTTCCTTAGTTTTCTTTTGAGTCTGTCTAAAAGCCCTTCTCTTCCCGCCACCGAACTTACCTTTGGCCTGTCCAATAAATAAAGTGTCAGTCTTTAATCCAGGAACCAGCAAATCAACAATTTCAGGTTCCATAATTTTTCTTCCAGCATTAAGAACTTCATCAATATCATTTACTTTTCCAGCTCGAACAGCTTTTCCTAATTCAGTTTTTGGTACCCAATTGTCTAATTTTTCTTTTTGTTCTCGAGCGATCTTTTCTTCAAAAGATTCCCTCTTGAATCCAGATCGTCCCTCTTGAACTTTAGCATTAGCATCGAATTCTTTAGAAACTTTCTCTTCTTTAGCCTGCTCCTTAGCTTCAACTACTTCACTCATTTCTTTCAATTGTTCTTCTGGTGTTTTTTCTGTTTTTTCTTCCATATTCTTACCGACCTTGTCCATATCGACCTTATCCGCTGTTTCTGCCATTATGCCAATCCCCCTTTAACTTTTGCAATCATATTTTTAACATCATCCTTTAAATGATCCCCACTCAATCTTTCTTCTGACGGAAAAACTTTTTCATTTGCTGGAACATCTAATCCGCCGTCAATCAAGCCCTTAACTACAGCAAATACTCTTGAACCTTTAAGTGTCCTAGTCATTCCTAAATCTACAATGTATTTCCCCTTGCCCGATGAAGCTAATAATTTTTTAGCCATCAGTATTCCTGTCAAGTATCCAGCAGGAATTGATTTTAAACTTCCGCCCATTTTTGTATCCCAGCCATTTTTCAAAAGATCCTTAGATGTAATTGTAGCAATAACCTTATCTTGTGCTTCGTGGCTTTCAACAGCCTGAATGATAAAGTATTTATTTGTTCTTCGCACAACTATTCTTGGTACACCTGATGTCAGCAAGATCCTTCTCGCCTTATAGTCAGTTCTATTTTCTCTTCTTCTTCGTTTTAATGTTCTTAGTCCCATATTATAATTCCTCCAAACTCTCCTTTAAGTGTCTTTTGCTCTTGAATTTTCGAGCCCGAATTTGCTTTCTAACTTCTCTGTTTCTTTCTTTGTCAATCGCACCAGTTCGAACCAGCCCCCTGACGAACTTCCTCAACTTTCTCGTGATAATTACATACTCTGCTTTTCTGGTATTAACCTTCTTCTTGATTTTTCCAACCCTTCTTCTATTTTTTCTTTTAACAATTTTCTTTCGACCCTTAACTTCTTTAATTTGGATTGCTCCACTTTTATGTAAATCCATCATATCCATTCTGGTAATTGCTTCTTTAATTTCAGGCAGATGCTCTTCTACAAATACAATTCGATTTTTTCCAACCTTCAAAACCTTCGCTGCCAATTCTTTCTTCTTTGCTAATTGCATTATGCTTTAACCTCTGTGGTTTTTCTGTATTTATTTAAAATTTTAATCTTCATCTCATTTGCTTTTGCAATAATTTCAGACTTCTTTTTGGCCCCAACTTTTGCAATAATAATTCCAGCACCTTTACTAACAGCTTCCATGTCTTTAACATTTTCACCCTAATAGCTTCCATTCCACTAACGAAATCTTTAACTTTAGTATCAGCACCCCATCCAATTTTCGGTCTTTGCATTCTGCCTTTTCGATTAAGTCTTAATTTGTTCTGCCGACCTTTAGCCCCATGCCATTTTTGATTTTTCTTTACTCCTTTCCCAAGTCTAATCTTTTTATGCCAATCAGTCCTTAAAAATTTCGGCTTACTTCTCTTTGTAGTTGTTTTTGCTTCTTCTGCCATTAAATAGCTCTCCCACATTTATTTGTAATGAAAATTCCATCCTGAAAGATTCTTCTATCTCTTCCTGTTAATCGAGTAGCCTTTTCTAAATTAGCTGCAGTCTGCCCAGCATCCTCTATATTACTCGAGCTAACAGTAATTTGGCTTCCTTTAATATCAACCTTTACTCCTGGCACGATTTTTGCCACTCTTTGTGTAGTCTCGCCCAAAAAGGATTTGATTGTAATTTTGTCTCCATCGGCTTTAATATTCATAGGAAAATGGACATTGCAAACTTCAAGCTCATAAACAAAGTCTTCATTGACGCCCTTAACCATATTTTTTAAATGAGCCCAGACTGTACCCATCATTTTAGATTCTCTTCGGGTTGCATCTTTGGCCAGTAAAACAACTTTGTCATCTTTGATTTCAGTTTTAATTTTACCTATGTCAAATTTTCTAGTTAATTCTTTTCCGTTACCCTTAACAATAAATTCATTACCATTAACACTAACTTCAATCCCTTCAGGAATTTCAACAAATCTTTCCAAATCTTTCTTCATTTTAATAGAAATAAGCGATAACGCTTCCTCCCACATTATTTTTAATTGCATCTTTGTGACCCAATAGACCCATATTTGTTGATATAACCAAAGTCCCAAAGTTTCTTGAAGGTAAAAACCGCCTCAAATATTTATCAATTGCATCAACACTAGCATAATATCTTGGCTTAACTGCCTTACACTTGTTTAGCTTAATTATTGTAACCTTAACGATTTTTTCTTCCTCATTAACTTCATAGTCAATGTGACCCTTAGACTTCATCATTTCAAACAAATTTAACAAAACTTTAGAGTATCGTCTAATTACGAACTCTCTCTTCTCTATTTGCTTTGCATTCATTATTTGGTTTAATCCATCTGCTACTATATCTTGACTCATTTTGTCCTCCTAACTGTATTTTTTGAACCCAAGTTCAACAGCCAACTCCCTGAAACAGTGTCGGCATAAATTTAGATTATACGATGAAATGTGTGCGCCATGTCTTCCGCAAACTTCACATTTTTGAGCGGCAACTCCAAACGCTCGAGCCTTAGGCTTATTGTGCTTTAAGAACTTCTTAAGCACAGCTGGTTTTCCTCTAAGCTGCCTGGTTATTTTTCTCCAATCACTTGCTGTCATTATTCTTCGTCCTCAACACTACGTTTTTGCTTTCGCAAAATTTCTGTATTAAATTTAGTTATAAGATAATTTTCAATTTCTTCTCGCGTAACAGTTAATCTACGAGATTTTCCCCTTTTAACCTTTTTTGTTTCAACAGATTTTCCAGCCCTAGAGAACACAACAGTAACTTCGAATCCCATAATACCAACTTCCCGAATGTATTCAATACCTGGAATTTCAATATATTCATGAATACCAAAAGAAAAGCAGTTATTTTGGATTTGTTTTTCCTTTAATGTGTTATCAATAGCTGGCAATAATTTCTTAATCATTTCAAGAGCTTCCTTTCCTCTTAATGTAACTTTAGCTCCGACTTCTAATCCTGGCCTAACATTCCATGTAGGAATTCTTCTAGTTGCCTTAACCTTAGCAGGTTTCTTTCCACTAACAGCTTCAAGTAAGATAACTCCTTTGTCCAGTTTGTCAGCTACTCCACCAATATTCAAAACAACCTTTTCCAATTTTATTTCTCTCATTTTATTTTCAGTCTTGTTTTCTTCTGCCATTTTATGCAATTACTAAGATAGTTTTGTAAGGCAAACTTACAGTCTTATCTTTTAATTTAATTTGATAATTTCTACCTCTAACCAATTCTTCAAAGCCAACCAATTCGCCTTCTTCACCAGCATGCTTACCTGCAACAATTTCAACCTTAGCGCCCTTTTTCAAAGGTAAGATTTTAACAATTTTATCTTCTACAGTATTCAACACAACAGAGTCTCCAACGGAAAATTTTTCCTTACTAATAATATTTTGTCCATCATCAAGATTCATCTGAATCTTTTTGCCTTTGATGATTTTCTTTCCAGTAATCTTAACGATTTTTGTCTCCGCATCCTTAGCAGAAATTTCAATTAATTGGAATTTTTTATTGACAATTTCTAATTGGTAGTTTAACTTTGCCTTATCTAAGCTCAAAACACCACGAACCTGAACTGGGAAATTTTCATCTTTTCTAATTTTATTATTAACCTTAACCATGCCATTCAGAGTCATGTATTTTGCTTCCTTCTTGGTTTTCGCAATTTTCAAAACATCTCTAAGTAAGAATAGTACTGAAATTCCTTTTGATCCACCATGACTAGGCACAGCTATAAATCTCTTTCCTCGACCCTTCCTTGGAACTGGCCATGATTTCGGCATTACCGTTTTCTTTATATGCATTTTATTCTTCCTTTTTTGTAACCTTCTTGGCTACCTTTTTAGTTGTTTTTTTAGTCTCAGTCTTCTTTTCTTTGCCGACCTTGTCCGCATCAGCGGATGCCATCTGGGCAGAAGGTACACCCTTGGGTGCCTTTTCTACTTTCTTACCAGATTTTAGTCTTCTCTGATCGTCTGTATTTAAAACGATAATCTTAACATTCGATGGATTGAACCAAGTAATCAATTTTTCTCCGCCAGCCTTAGATCTTTGAACTCCATCAATTTGAATTCTACAATTTTGAACATCAGAAGTCCCAACCTTACCTTGCTTACCCTTAAATTTCCCTCTCATAATCTTAACTTCGTCGCCCTTTCTAACTTCAATAGTTCTTCTTCCATATTTTTCTCGAAGAGATTTGTCTAAAGTAGATCCCATAAATACTCTCTTGATATGATTAGGCGCGTTAGCTCTAAACTTAACTTGCTTTCTCGGTTGTTTACTCGAATTCCACGATTTATTAAATTCTGATTTCATATTAATATACACTACTCGCTATTTTAGCGACTTCCCTCCATCTTTCTTGAACCTCTCTTGCTACTGCACCCTTAATCTGAGTACCTTTTGGATTTCCTTTTTCATCTTTCAAAAGTGCAACTGCATTATCACTAAAGCAAACCCTCTCTCCAGTTTTTCTCTTCCATGGCTTCTTTTGTCTAACAACAATAGCATCGAAAACTTCACCCTTCATTTTAGGATCCCCTTTTCTAACTGAAACTTTAACCCAATCAGCAATTTTTGCATAACCCTGTCGGCCCTTTGTTGTCTTACCATGTTTGATTGAAACGATTTTACAAATTCTAGCTCCACTATTGTCAGTTGCTTCAAGTAAGCTTCCAATGTTTAAACTTCGTGTTGGTGTTGCACTTACTGCCTTCATTCTGCCTTTACCTCCAATTTTCTAATAACCTTACTTACAACAAAATGAATCATTTTGCTAATCGGTCTAGTTTCCGCAATTTGAATTAAGTCACCAACTACAATATCATCCTTCATACAATCAGGTAATCTTGCGTGAATCTTAGTTTTTCGTTTTTCATAACGCTCATATTTTGGCAATTTAAGCATTCTCTCAAACTGAATTGTAACTCGACCAGGTAACTTCTTGATTACATTACCCTCAAAAGTTCTACCCCTTAGCTTTAGCTTATTGTCTCCATGCTTAGGGCAAAGCCTATCTTTACAATCCGTTACTTTTTCAGTTTTCTTTGTTATTTTGTCTTTAGCCATTTTATTGTTTATTCTTCAATCTGATCTTCACTGAAGCCTTCTGAAACCAAAATTGGTTTTATGAAGCCTCTGTGATTTCCTTGTAATTCGATAACTTTGTTTTTGACCGTACCGCCACAAGCCCTTTTTATTTTGAGCTTTTTTGCGATATTTTTAATATCAACACCATCATCAAATCCACTTATCATCGTGTTAACTTTTCCGAAACGCCTTTTTTCTGTTTTTACAGAAATCTGCTGTTGTGTCTTAGCAATTTCACCGCAAACACACGCAGCCTCGGGCAATCC
>Ga0224507_10001197_pt1 | contig 10407 bp, 7 predicted proteins | sample SF_Jan12_sed_USG_3_FD_170159 | JGI IMG/M metagenome (GOLD analysis project Ga0224507, IMG submission 170159) | Sediment microbial communities from San Francisco Bay, California, United States - SF_Jan12_sed_USGS_13 | ecosystem: Environmental > Aquatic > Marine > Sediment | place: USA: California...
ACCTGACCACTTTTTCAAACTGTCGTGCCGGAAGCGGCGGATTTTCAATCCTTGCCTACCTGAGTCGCTTACGCGACCCCGCTACCTGGCCACTTTTTCAAACTGTCTTGATGATAGGCCAAAGGCAATCATCAAGGGCGCGTATTAAACCGGGACTGCGGCCCACAGTCAAGCCAAAAGCGGCTATTGGGGCCGTCCGGGCAAACCACGCCCGGGTATTCTACTCCTCTGGCGTGAATCCTTCAGGTTTGGTGGAACCACCGAAGAAGAAAAATTTCTCCATTTCTTCTTCCAGGAATTTGCGAGCCTTGGGTTCGATGGGAGTCAGGCGATACTCGTTGATGAGCATGGTCTGATGAGCCAGCCAACGCTGCCAGGCCTCTTTGGAGACGTTGTCGTACAGCCGCTTCCCCAGCTCTCCGGGATAGGGGACCCAGTCCAGGCCCTCGGCCTCGCGACCCAGCAACACACATTTCACCATTCTGGCCATGCCTATTTCCTCATCTTGTCTTTGACACAGGACTGTCCTGATCCAGCCTCTCCAGCAAGCGCTGGACCGGCGCAGCCAGTCCCAACTGAGCTGACAGGCCGTGTTTATACCAGACCCGCTCCGCCTCGGCCACGTTGCGTCCCGATACAACCCCCATATTCAACAGCACCGGGGAGATATCCAGGTGAAAATGGCTGAATGTGTGCCGGAAGCCGTCCAACTGACTGACCCCGTCCGGACTGGCTCCCAGGTGCTCAAGGCTCCAGTCCTCCGGCGCCTGCTCCTGTGGCGGCTCGGGCAGGCACCACAGCCCGCCCCACAATCCCGATGGGGGACGCTTATGCAACAGTACCGCACCGTCCTCACGCCTGGCCACCAACCACCGGGCCTGGCGAACGGGCAGGACTTTCTTCGGTCTCCTGCCCGGGAACTCGGCGATCCTGTCCTGGACCAGGGCCTGGCAGGTTCCGCTGAACGGACACTGTTCACACAGTGGCTTGCTGCGCCGACACACCGTCGCCCCCAGGTCCATGATGGCCTGGGTATAGGTTTCCACCTCCACGGTCGGGGTGCAGGCATCCGACAGCGCCCAAAGTCGCTGTTCCACGGCCCGCTGCCCCGCCCAGCCTTCCACCGCAAAATGCCGAGCCAACACCCGCTTCACGTTGCCGTCCAGGATCGGGTGGCGCTGACCCGAAGACAGGGCAAGAATGGCCCCGGCGGTGGATCGGCCTATCCCCGGCAGGGCCTGCATTTGCTCTATATCTGTCGGGAACACGCCATCAAAGTCATTCACCACCACCCGGGCCGCCTTGTGCAGGTTGCGGGCCCGGGCGTAATAGCCCAGGCCGGACCACAGCCCCAGCACCTGGTCTTCCGGGACCCGGGCCAGGGACTGCACGTCGGGGAAGCGGGCCATGAATCGCTCAAAATACGGGATGACCGTGGCCACCTGGGTCTGCTGGAGCATGATCTCCGAGATCCAGACTCGGTAGGGGGCCTTGTCGGTTTGCCACGGCAGGTCATGGCGACCGAAGCGTGCGTGCCAGTTCACCAGGCGTTGTGAGAATGAATCAGATGCCATTACCAATCAGTCCGGTGATAAATGCGCCACGTCCAGTTCCCGGGCTGCCGCCTCAAGCCGCTGCAGCGCGTCCTTGCCGCCCTTGATCAGCACATAGCGAATGATCGGCGGACCGATCAGCGGGGGAATCCAGAACTTGGGCGTCAACTCCATGCGATAAACCAGGCGTGTGTTCTCGCCGTCGGCGGTGAGCACCCACTCGGTCACCCCCTGCTCCAGGTTGCTGAACTGGGGAATGACCGTGGCCACGATTCTCTGGTTAGACCGGGTGTCCAGGCGCTCGACTTTTTCCACGTTGCGGCAGACGAAGAGCATGCAGCCCTGGGCCAGGGTATACACCCGTGGCGCTCCATCTGGACCGGGCGCCAGGTACCGACTTTCCTCGTAGACGCTGCTCAGCCTGGTGAAGTTGTCGTAATCCAGCAGAACCTGGTAGACCGACGGCACACTCGCCTCCAGGATGCTCTCGGACACCATAAAATACCGGTCGTCGGTATTTGAGACCTGGATATCAAGCAGTTCGGCGGCGGAGGCAAGGCCTGGACAGAACACCGTTCCTGCCAGTAACGCAAACACCACCGACCAGGCTGAAAACCTGTCTTTACGCAATATGCCCAAGCCTAGTTACCAAACAACTTTTTCTTCCACTCATCGACCTTTTCTTCGATCTTCTCCTTGGCCTTTTCCTTGATGACGTCCTCAACATCTACCGTGATCTTGGGCTCACTCAAGGTGCCGCCAATACGCAGGGGAATGGTGGCCCCGCGAAGATCACCCAGGTCCTGGGTGGCATCGGCGGGGGGCGCTTCATGCACCCTGGCCTTCAGGCGGTAATCCAGTGTCTGCTTCGCCAGGTCTACCCCGCCCGCACCGGTGATCTTCATCACCGGGTTGGAAATATTCAGGTCATTACTGCTGATCACGCCATCTTTCACCGTGGCGCTGATCTTCATGGCATCAAACGGCGTGCGCTTCTCGCCGCTGCGAGCCACCGGCGCCTGCTTGGCCAACAGTGACTGTGCCCGCTGAAGCTCGTATACCAGGTCCACCCCTTCCAGGGCTCCCTCGCTCACTGCCAGGTCCAGGTTGCCTGACAGCGAGGCCAGCATGCCTTTCACGGTTTTTCCGGTGGCTGACAGGGTGAAACCGCCGCCGGCCGCCCCGGAAATAAACTCGTGGTCAGACAGCACCTTCATCACCGGGGCCAGTTGCACCCCGGTGAGACGTTCATTCAGGGACAGGCGCGCCTGGTCCCCCGTGGCGTCAAGGCGCACATCGCCCTCGTACTGCCCGCCATAGAATTTGGTCTTCAGCGGATGCAGCCTGAGCACGCCCCCGGCGGCATTGACCGTCACCAGGGCATCGGTGAACACCAGGCCCGACAGGCGCAACTCACCCGCCTTCAGCTGTCCCTTGGCATTCAGGGTCTTGAGCCCCGACAGGTCCAGTTCCTCATCGGTGGCGGCGTCTCCGCTGTCGCGGTCCGCATCATCCTCGGCAGGCGGCAGGTAGCGATCCAGGTCAATCCCATCCACGACCAGGTCAAAGGTCATGGCCTGGCGATCCAGGTCAACGACACTGAAGCGGCCATCCAGGCGGGTTTGATCCAGGACCGCCTTCAGGTCACTGAGTACCACTGACTTGCCGTCTAAGGCCAGGGCGGCATCCAGCGCGAAGGAAGACATGGCCTGGGGATCACCGGTGACCACGGGGCTTCCAGCCTTGCCAAGAACCTCCCTAAGATTCATCTCAGGGACCTTGATCTTGCCCTTGATACGGGGTGTATCAGAGGTCACACCGGTGCCGGTCAGCTCCGCTTCCAGCCTGGCGCCCAACGCCCGGGCCGCCAGTCCTTTCACCGACAGCGCACCGTCATCCAAATCCAGGGTCAGCGATTCGATAGCGCTTTTCACGTCTATCGAGCCACCCGGTAATCCAGGGCCAGAGAACTTCATATCCAGGGCCAGGCCCCTCGCGGCAATCGCGCTGAAACCGCTGGCGATTTCCAGGTTGGTGGCCAGGTTCAACCGCATGCTCTGTTTCTTGTCCAGGTCCAGGGCAAAACTCACCGCCAGGCCCACCGGCTCGGCGAGGCTTACAGACCCGGTGGCCAGGTTGAAATTTGTCAACTCCATGCTGCGTCCGGACTGCCGGTCATCCCACAGCAGGGCGGCATTACTGATGACGATGCTGCCGATCGACAAGGCATCAAGGTCGGGCCCGGCGCCATCCAAACCCGCGTCGGGGGTCTGATCACCGCCCTCACCTGCCAGGTCTGCCCAGTTCGTCTTTCCCTGCTTGTCTGTGATCAACCGCAGGCGCAGTCCATCCAGGCGCAACTCGCTGATTTCCACACGTCGGCTCAGCAGGGGCAGCAAGCGAATTCCCGCCCGTGCGCCCTGGATTTCGGCAAACGGCTGGGCACCAAATCCCGGCGCGTCTGACAAGCGGGCCGGGCCCACCTCCACCGCCAGCCAGGGGAAGATGCTTAGCTTGAGATCACCGTCTATTTCAAGCTCCCTGCCCGACTGCTCCTGGACCTGGGTCGCCAGTTCGTCACGGTAGTCATTGGGATCAAAAAACAGCGAAACTGCCAGGCCTATAAGCAAAAACAGGCCTATCAAGCCACCAATAACCACTCCAACAACTTTTACGGCTTTCATGAGTCTCCACCCAGTGTGTACATTCCTGAATCGCCATTATCACCCCAATGTCACAAAGATTTCGCATTTGTGCGAAAATCAGATTCGATCCTCAAGGCGTTGCCCGGGGGTTGGAAATGGATTGATAACACCTAGGAGACAGCGGAATGTTCAAGAGAATCAAAGCCGTCGCATTGGTCCTGGCCGCCCTTGCCGGTGCCAGCCTGGTGGCTGGTTGCGCCGTCAATCCGGTGACCTCTGACTACGACAGCTCGGCCGATTTCACCAACTACCGTAGCTTCAATTTCGTAGCCCGACAGTCGGCGGACGGTGAGCCTTACAAGAGCCTGCTGGACAAGCGACTGGAGGCAGCAATCACCAGCGAGATGCAAGCCCGTGGATACAAGCTTGTTGAGGCTGGCGCCGCGGCAGACCTGGCGGTTGACTACCACGCCCATGTTGAAGACAAGCAAAAAATCGTTTCTTCTCCGGAACCCGTACACTGGGGCCGTAGCTGGTACGATCCCTGGCCCGCCTACAACAACAACGTGCGCACAGTGGATTACAAACAGGGGACCCTGATCATCAACCTGGTCGATGCCGCCAGCAAACAAATGGTTTGGCAGGGAACGATGCAAGGCACCGTGAAACGCAGCGATCTGGAAAATCCCAGTGCAGCGGTCGCGGCAGCAGTGGCCAAGATGTTCAACGAATATCCGTTCCGCGCCGGCCCGGGAAACTAAAACACATAAACCTGATCAGTAAATCAAAAGGGGCCGTCTGAACGGCCCCTTTTCCGTTAACTGAAAATCAGTCTTCCCTGGTGGTAGGCCTCATCTTTACTATGTTGGAACCCTGTTGTGTCGGGTCCCCGTGACGGTTCCATGCAGGAGCCACCTTGAGGAAGCGTTGGGGCGGCACCGCCGGACTGATAAGAAAACCCTGCACCGAGTCACAATTCATTTCACCAAGTAACGCCAGGGCTTCCGAGCTTTCCACGCCCTCGGCACAAACCTGCATGCCAAGTTTTTTTGCCATCACCACAAGCGTTTCCACAATCGTGTGGGCTTCGGCGTCCTGCACTATTTCACGCACAAAAGACGAATCGATCTTCAGCTCACTGAAAGGCATGCGGTACAACTGGGCCAGGGATGAAAATCCGGTACCGAAATCATCCACCGACAGGCCAAAGTTTTTCAGCCTGAGCCGGGTCAGGATATCCATCGTAAGCTGGGGATCCAACATGGCCGCGCTTTCGGTGAGTTCCACCACCATCATCGCCGGGTCCACGTCGAATTCTTTCAGGAAGCCGGCCAGCCTGTCCGGGAAGAGCAAATCATTAATCAGGGCAACAGAGCAATTCACTGCCACTTTGAAAGAATGCCCCTCGTCTTGCCAGGCGCTGATCTGCCGGGCCACCTCGCGAAATACGAAATCAGTCAGGGGGCCAATCACACCACTGGATTCCGCAAGAGGAATAAATTCGTTGGGAAGCATCAAGCCAAATTTTGGATGACGCCAGCGCACCAAGGCTTCTGCGGCATCCACCCGCCAACCGGTCGCGATGCGCCGCGCCTTGGGCTGGTAATACACCTGGATCTGACCCAACTCCAGGGCCAAGGTCAAATCAGACGAGCTAATTGAACGCCCATGGGAAACAGCCTTTTCCAGGGTGGCTTCAAGGTCTTCAAGCATGATGGGTTTGGATAATATGCCGAGCATCGTCAAGCCCAGTGATTTGCCCAGGTGCTCGGCCGTGGACAGTACCCGCGCATCCATGCCGCTGATCAGCACAATCTGTGCCCGGCAATCCAGGGAAGCCAGCTCACGCAACAGCTCAATGCCATCGATATCAGGCATCTGCAGATCCATGACGATAATCGTGGGATCGAAATCCTTGAACTCAGCCCTGAAGTCTTCAACCCGGGTCGTCAGGCGAGCGCTGTAACCCAGGTCTGTGGCTACCTCGGCAACGAATTCACATATTCCCTCTTCGTCATCAATAACCAGCAGACGATTTGAGTTTTGTTCGATCATCTGGAACTTCCTTATCGAGCATCAAGCGAATTTTCATCGCCAACTCTTCATTCCTGTATGGCTTGGGCAGCATCTCGGCACCGGCCACCATATCACTGCTTTGCATGGTATTGCTTTCAGCATATCCGGAGGTAAACATTACTCTGATATCGGGCTTGATTTTCCTGACCAGTTTGGCCAGTGCCGGGCCATGTAGTCCACCCGGCATACGAACATCACTAAGCAACATGTCGATGTTGTCGGTATTTTTTACTATCTCCAGTGCTGCAGGGCCATTAGCGGCTTCCAGAGTCTTGTATCCTAACTCGTGAAGCAAGGCAATTACGGTCTCCCGCACATCATCCTCGTCATCCACTACCAGGATGAGTTCTTCGCCACCGGGCATGAAGCGGTGCACGGCGGTTTCTTCCAACTGGTCTGGCACTATCGATTCCGCCCTGGGCAGATAAATAGTGACCGAGGTACCCATATGGAGTTCGCTCTCAACCGTCACGCCACCGCCTGACTGCTCCGCAAACCCGTAGACCATGGACAGGCCCAGGCCACTGCCCTTGCCCACTTCCTTGGTAGTGAAAAAGGGTTCGAACACCTGCCTGGCAACTTCCTGGGTCATGCCGCAACCGGTGTCCATGACCGTTACTGAAACATAATCGCCCGGAACCAGGCCACCGATATCGCGGCACTGAGCCGCATCCAGCGAGGCATTGCCTGCTACAAGGCGAAGCGAGCCGCCGCTTTGCATGGCATCCCTGGCATTGATCGCCAGATTCAAAATCGCGGTCTCCAACTGACTGGGATCAACCATGGTCGGCCACAGTTTTTCAGGGAATTCAGAAATGATATCGATACCCTCACCCAGGGTCCGACGAATTAGTTCATCAAGATTGCCCACCAGGCGATGCAAGTCCACGACCTTGGGCTCCAGCATCTGCCGCCGAGAGAACGCCAGCAGTCGGCGGGTTAGGTCCGCACCGCGCATTGCCGCGCGGGTTGCGGTCTTGACCTTGCGATGCAATTTTTCATCTGACCGTAATGGCCTTTCCAGTAATTGAAGGTTACCCAGGATAACGCCAAGCAGGTTGTTGAAATCGTGAGCAAGTCCGCCGGTTAGCTGGCCCACGGCTTCCATCTTCTGAGCCTGGACAAGCTTGGTTTCCAACTCACGGTATTCAGTCATGTCCTGGACTACCGAGAAGAAACCCAGGATCTCCCCTGAGCGGGAAACATGAGGAAGGTAATGGACCGCCAGCCTCGCCTGCACACCATCCCGGTCAATGTTGGTCTGAAAACTGATGGACTCACCGGCCAGGGCCCGTTGCATATACGGCCGCGCTTCGGCGTACCCCTCGGGAGACATGATTTCCTTCACGTGCTTGCCATGCATGTCGCGACGCTTGGTTTTGAACCATTCCTCGTAACTGACGTTCGCGTAACCGATTTGTTTTTGGCAATTAATATGGGCAATTCGGATAGGCACGGAATTCAGGATGAGTTCATAGAAGTCCCGGTTATCCCGCAACTTACGCTGCTGAAGCACTCTCTCGGTAACATCCTGGTACGTACCGGTGACCACAAATCCGGATCCGGCCCTTTGCTGAGGCCGCCCGATGACCCGCACCCAAATCGTTCGATCTGTTTCGGTAACTAATCGCAATTCCAGGTCAAAGCTTCGCCCGTCCCGGGTGGCTCCTTGCATTGCCTGTCGGAAAACCTCGTTCGCACTGCCATGGAAATACTTCGTTATCGAGTCGGTCGTGATCGCCGTTCCAGGCTGCATGTCGTGAATTCTGAATACTTCATCAGTCCATACGACCGTGCCACTGTCCGGGTGTAATTCCCAACCGCCGATGTGACCCATTTCCTGGGTCACTCGCAGCAAATTACTTGTGCGATTACTCTCGGTAATATCGGTAAATGTCAGCACCGAGCCTTTGAGCTCTCCGTCACTGATGACAGGGATACAGGCGTGCTTGACCGCGAAGCTGCTGCCATCAGCCCTGAAGAAATACTCGCCGTGCCCATCGTGGGCCTCACCCATGCGAATCGCCTTGAGAATTCCGCTACTTCCCGGATTGTTAGGCATACCGTCTGCTTGACTATGATGAATCGCCGCGTGATATTGCCTGCCGACCAGGGCCTCGGGCTCTGTGCCCAGCATGTTAGCCGCGGCCGAATTGGCAAACTGAATCACGCCGCCCTTATCCACTTCCAGAATGCCGTCTGCAGCCGCATTCAGAATCATTTTCGAGCGCTGGCTTTCCAACTCCAGCGCGGCAAAAACATCACCGCGGAGACTGCGGTTATACAACGAAATGATTCGACCAAATGCAACGACAAGCAATACCGCGGCGACACTTCGCATGAACACCAGGTTGATATTCAGAGCGCCGAACTGAATACCGTCCGAACCCTGTGTCAGAAACAAATCCGAGCTGCCGCTGGCGCCCAGCATTGCATAGGCTGTCATGCTTACGGCAGCCAACAGCGTGTAGACAAAGGCCTCTTTTGGTCTAAAGTTCTTACGTAACATTAGCCCCGTGACAAGCAGACCAGCGGCCGCTATCAAAGCAACCGCAAGTCCAAGAAAGGAGGTCACTCGGGCCTGGGCGCTGGCCGCAGCTTCCGGGGCAACCAGCAAGAACGCTACGACCATCAGCAACACGCCGGCATGCAACAAGGGGCCCCACAGATAGCGCAGATCGTTGACAAAATCTTCGCGATTCAGGACTACCAACCAGATCCGACGCCCGAACTCCAGCAACGCTCCCAGCGCCAACACCTCGAGAGCGAAGTGGCCCCATAAAATCAGTCCATTTAAGCCGACCAGGCCAGTCAGGCTTACCAACAATTCGGCTAGTCCGTGAGAGAGTCCAAATGCCCCAAGCCACTTGAGCTGGCCTGCCAGGGGAAGCGTGGTTGAAGACACCTGCTGACTCAGGATATAGGCGCCCATAAATACAAAAATAGCGCCGTAATAAAACGCAACCATTTGATTTTGCATGCTTACCAAGTCGGGTGACAGGTCCATAAATCTCTCTCTTCCGGATATACGGCGAGGGCCTCTTTGAGCCGTCGAACGAGAGAAATATTAAGTCAAATAGGAGAACCCAACTGTGCAGGGTGTCTCAGAATTGGATATCGGCAAAGACCTGGCCAGGGTGCCTTTAGGCTATGAATTCACTCATTAATTTCTGCTTTTTTCACCACGGCTTGGCGGCAGGTTCAAACCTCAGTCTTCCAAAAGCCGGCCCTGCAGGTCATAGGTATCGGCAGCCACAATCTCCACCTGGGCCCAGCTGCCCGATTTGAGGTGCCCGGCATCCTCGATCAGCACCAGGCCATCGATTTCCGGGGCATCGGCTGCGCTCCTGGCCTGGGCCAGGCCCGTTTCCAGGTCAATTTCATCCACCAGCACCCGCATTTTCTGGCCTACCCTGGCCTGCAGACGGGCCTCACTGATGTCCGCCGCTTTTTCCATGAATCGTTCCCAGCGCTCCTGCATGAGCTCTGCCGGCACCGCTCCGGCCAGTTCATTGGCCCTGGCGCCTTCCACCGGCGAATACTGGAAACAACCCACGCGATCCAGCTGGGCTTCGTCCAGCCAATCAAGCAAGGTCTGGAATTCTTCCTCGGTTTCACCGGGGAAGCCCACGATGAAGGTGCTGCGAAGGGTGATGTCCGGGCAGATCTCGCGCCATCGCTTGATGCGCTCGAGGGTGTTCTCGGCATGGGCGGGGCGCTTCATGCGCTTGAGCACCGAGGGACTCCCATGCTGAAAGGGAATATCCAGGTAAGGCAATATCTTGCCCTCTGCCATCAGTGGCAACACCTCGTCGACATGGGGGTACGGATACACATAGTGCAGGCGCACCCAGGCATCCAGCTCGCCCAATTCCCGGCACATGTCGTAGAAGCGCGTCTTGACCGTCTGGCCGCGCCAGGTGTCCGGCGCGTAGCGCAAGTCCACGCCATAGGCGCTTGTGTCCTGGGAAATAACCAGTAACTCCTTCACACCCGCATCGACCAGCCCCTCGGCCTCACGCAGCACATCCCCTACCGGCCGGCTGACCAGGTCGCCACGCATGGAGGGAATGATGCAAAAGGTACAACGATGATTGCAGCCCTCTGAAATTTTCAGGTAAGCATAGTGCTTG
>Ga0224507_10001198_pt1 | contig 10405 bp, 8 predicted proteins | sample SF_Jan12_sed_USG_3_FD_170159 | JGI IMG/M metagenome (GOLD analysis project Ga0224507, IMG submission 170159) | Sediment microbial communities from San Francisco Bay, California, United States - SF_Jan12_sed_USGS_13 | ecosystem: Environmental > Aquatic > Marine > Sediment | place: USA: California...
GCGCGTCAGGCCAAGGTACCGGTGATTCCACGCGCCGAGATGCTGGGTGAGTTGATGCGTCTGCAGCGCGGGATCGCCATTGCCGGCACCCACGGCAAGACCACGACCACCAGCTTGGTGGCCAGCTGCCTGGCCGAAGGTGGACTCGATCCGACCTTCGTGATCGGGGGGCGGCTTAACAGTGCCGGCACGCATGCGCGCCTTGGCCGTGGGCAATATCTGGTAGCGGAGGCCGATGAAAGCGATGCCTCGTTTTTACACCTGTCTCCCTTTATGGCGGTGGTGACCAACATTGACGCCGATCACATGGCCACCTACGGCGGTGATTTCGGGCGGCTCAGGCAGGCCTTTAACGATTTTCTGCAACAACTTCCATTCTACGGCCTGGCTATTCTCTGCCACGATGATCCGGTGGTGCGAGAGATAATTCCGCAGGTGCATCGTCCGGTGCTGACTTATGGCATCGCTTCCCCAGCCGATTTGCGCGCGGTGAATATTCGCCAGCAAGAAACCCGGATGCATTTCACCGTTGAGCGGCGCGGTCAAAAAAACTGGCTTGACGTGGAGTTGAATCTGCCGGGACAACACAATGTATTGAATGCACTCGCGGCTATCGCCATCGCCCACGAGTTGGGTGTGAAAGAGCCGTCCATCACACGGGCGCTCTCCAGCTTTGGCGGTATTGCACGGCGCTTCCAGATCAACGGGCGCCTATTACGCAACGGTGGCGACGTGATCCTGATTGACGACTACGCGCATCATCCGCGCGAAATTGCCGCCACTGTCGCGGCCGTGCGTGCCAGCTGGCCGCAGCGTCGATTGGTTGTCGTGTTCCAGCCACATCGCTACACGCGCACGCACGACCTGCTGGACGACTTCAGCGCGGTGCTGGCCGAGATCGATGCACTCATCATTACCGAGGTCTATGCGGCGGGCGAGCCGCCCATCAGCGGGGCGGACGGTCGTGCTTTGTGTCGCGCTATCCGCGCGCGCGGCAAGACCAACCCGGTTTTTTTGGAAGAGGTCAACATGCTCCCGCAGGCCCTGGATGACATGCTGCAGGGCAATGATGTGCTGCTGACCCTGGGGGCGGGCTCGATCGGAAATGTCGCCGCCACGCTAGCGCAGTTACTGGAAAAGAGGAGAACCGGATGATGCCGGCCAGTTCCCACACAACCCTGCGCGGCCAACTGCTGATCAACGAGCCGATGTCGCGCCACACCAGCTGGCGTGTCGGCGGACCGGCGGAACGGCTATACATCCCCGCGGATATCGACGATCTCGCGGCTTTTCTCGCCACGCTGCCATCACAGGAACCGGTGCACTGGGTCGGGCTTGGAAGCAATCTGCTGGTGCGGGACGGTGGTGTGCGTGGTGTGGTGATTATCACCAGTGGCGCCCTGAGCGGACTGAGTGATCTGGGCGATGCCGTGGTGCGCGCTGAGTCCGGCGTGGCCGGAGCCAAGGTGGCGCGTTTCTGTGCCGAGCGGGAACTCACGGGCGCGGAATTCCTGGCCGGCATTCCCGGCACGGTGGGTGGAGCACTGGCCATGAACGCGGGCGCCTTCGGGGGCGAAACCTGGAAGATCGTTGAGGCGGTGGAAACCATCGATCGTCATGGAGAACGGCGCACACGGAAGCCTAAGGATTTCCAAATCGATTACCGCAAGGTCGAGGGTCCCCGGGGGGAATGGTTTGTGGCCGCGCATTTCCGACTCGCGCGCGGGGATACCGTGAACGGTAAAACACTGATCAAGACCTTGCTCGCCAAGCGCGGCGCCACCCAGCCGACGCAACTGCCGAATGCCGGATCGGTTTTTAAAAATCCCCCCGGAGATCACGCGGCGCGTTTGATCGAAGCCAGCGGCCTGAAAGGAACTTGTGAGGGCAAGGCCTGTGTCTCCAATTTGCATGCGAATTTCATCGTCAACCAGGGCGGTGCGTCCGCGGCTGATATTGAACGATTGATATCGAGGATCCAGGCCACGGTGGAAAACCTCCATGGTGTATCGCTGGTGCCCGAAGTGCGGGTAATTGGTGACCTGACATGAAGTACAGGGATTTCGGAAAGGTAGCAGTACTGATGGGCGGTCCTTCCGCGGAGCGTGAGGTTTCGCTCAAGAGTGGCAATGCGGTGCTCGCCGCCCTGAAGCACCAGGGTGTGGACGCACACGGCGTGGATGCTGACAAGTCCACTTTTCGATGGCTGGAGGACGGAAAGTTCGAGCGAGCGTTCATCATGTTGCACGGACGCTGGGGGGAAGACGGCGTGATTCAGGGCGCACTGGAGGTTCTGGATATACCTTATACAGGCAGCGGTGTGCTCGGTTCGGCGCTCGGCATGGACAAACTGAAAAGCAAAGATCTCTGGTCGGCCGTCGGCATCCCCACACCGGCGTACGCCGTCCTCGAATCCGGTACCGATTTAGACAAAGTCGCAGACAAGCTTGGTCTGCCGTTGTTTGTGAAACCGGTGCGCGAAGGATCGAGTCTTGGTGTGACTAAGGTCAAGACGGTGAATGAACTGAAGTCGGCCTGGCGAAGCGCAGCCAAATACGACGACCAGGTGATTGCCGAGCGCTTTATCAATGGCGCGGAAATCACCTGCGGAATTCTCGGCGATCAGGCGCTGCCCCTGATCAAGATCGAAACCGATCGAGAATTCTATGACTACGAAGCGAAATACCTTCTCGACACAACACGTTATCTCTGTCCCTGCGGCCTGCCCGCGGATCAGGAACGCTCAATCCAGGTGCTCGCGCAACGGGCGTTTGCCGTACTCGGTTGCGGCGGCTGGGGCCGGGTGGATTTCATGTGTGACAAACAGGGACAGGCCTACGTCCTTGAGGTGAACACCGTCCCGGGCATGACGGATCACAGTCTCGTGCCCAAGGCCGCGAAGCAGGCGGGGATGGATTTCGACGAACTGGTATTGCGGATTCTGGAGACGGCAGATGTTGCTCGCTAAGGCTAACGAAGGGATGGGCCTGCTCAAGGCCGCCGTGCTCCTGTTCTCACTGCTGTCGGTTCTGCTGATGTTGGCCTTTGGCGCCGACTGGTTGCTGCGTACCGATCATTTCCCGGTACGGAATGTGCGTTTTGAGGGGGAATTTAAGCATGTCACGCAAAAGGAGCTGGAAGCCGCCGTGGGCGATGTCGTACGTGGGAATTTTTTCTTGCTCAATCTCGAGGCAGTCAAGACTCGCGTGGAATCGCTTCCCTGGGTTTATCGGGCCTCGGTCCGCCGGCAATGGCCACAGGACGTGCATGTCCGTTTCACGGAACAACAGCTGGCGGCGCGCTGGAGTGACGGGGCCTTTCTCAACCAGGCCGGTGACGTTGTGCGCGTGACACTAAACGAACCAACAGCCGTGCTTTCTCGATTGCAGGGTCCCGAAGGCACCGGGTGGCTGGTATTGGAGCATTTCAAGCGTCTCGGCCAGATCCTGGCCGTGGTGGACTTGAAGCTGGAAAACATCACATTAACACCACGCCGTGTCTGGCAGCTCGAGCTCGCGGGGGGGATGGTCATCGTGCTGGATCGGGATAATCCCGAATCTAAACTTGAGCGTTTTGCCCGTGTTTATGCGCAAACGCTGAAGCACCAATCTGGCGGCATTGCCCAGGCAGATCTTCGGTATGCCAACGGTTTTGCCGTGCAGCCAACCGGTGCCCGATCCGCCAGTCATGGGGATGTTCCGGGTCGCGTGGACACCATCGGAACAGGACGGACAGGAGTGGCCATCAAGGGGTAATTATGGCGAAGCGAGACGACGAAAAACTCATTGTGGGACTTGATATCGGCACTTCCAAGGTGCTCGCCATCGTTGGCGAAATTGCGCCCACTGGCGAAGTGGAGATTATCGGTGTCGGACATCACCCCTCCCGCGGGATGAAAAAAGGGGTGGTGGTGAACATCGAATCGACCGTGCAATCCATTCAGCGTGCCGTCGAGGAAGCCGAGCTTATGGCCGGCTGCCAGATTCACTCGGTGTATGCCGGCATCGCCGGTTCGCACATTTCCAGCTTCAACTCGCACGGCATCGTCGCCATCAAGGACAAGGAAGTCGGGCAGGGGGACGTGGAACGCGTGATCGAGGCGGCGCGGGCTCGCCATCCCCGCGGACCAAAAGATACTGCATATCCTGCCGCAGGAATTCATCATCGATAAGCAAGAAGGCATTCGCGAACCAATCGGGATGAGCGGGGTGCGGCTCGAGGCCAAGGTCCATATTGTCACCGGCGCGGTGAGCGCGGCGCAAAACATCGTCAAGTGCGTGCGCCGCTGCGGGCTGGAAGTCGATGACGTCATCCTGGAGCAACTCGCTTCCAGCATCTCCACGCTGACCGAGGACGAAAAAGAACTGGGTGTGTGCCTGGTGGACATTGGCGGAGGCACAACCGATATCTCAGTGTTCACCGACGGGGCCATCCGCCACACCGCCGTCATTCCCATCGCCGGCGATCAGGTGACGAACGACATCGCGGTGGCGCTGCGCACGCCGACGCAGTACGCCGAGGACATTAAGAAAAAATACGGTTGCGCTCTTACGCAATTGGCGCATCGCGACGAGACAATCGAAGTGCCGAGCGTGGGCGACCGGCCGCCGCGCAAGTTGTCGCGCCAGACGCTGGCGGAGGTCATTGAGCCACGGATCGAAGAGCTTTACAGCCTGATTCAGGCGGAACTGCGCCGCAGCGGCTTCGAAGACGTGGTCGGCAGTGGCCTCGTGCTCACTGGGGGTAGCGCGAAGATGGAAGGTGTTGTCGATCTCGCGGAAGAAGTGTTTCACATGCCGGTGCGCTTGGGAGTGCCGCAGTATGTCGGTGGGCTGAAGGGTGTGGTGCAGAACCCGATCTTCGCCACCGGCGTGGGGCTGGTCTTGTACGGAGCGCGGTGCCGGGAAGGCAAGCAGTATGTGCAAAACCCGGGGACTAACGTGGGCGCGAAAGGAATCTGGAACAAGATGAAGAGCTGGTTTCAGGGAAATTTTTGATGCGGGAGAACGGGCGGATGTATCGATCAATAGATTCAAGGAAACCTACACTGGAGGCAACATATGTTTGAATTAATGGATACCTATGGGCAGCAAGCTGTAATAAAGGTAATAGGCGTAGGCGGAGGTGGCGGGAATGTTGTCGACCACATGGTCGCCGCCAACATCGAGGGCGTGGAGTTTATCAACGCCAATACCGACTCACAGGCGCTCAAGCGCTCGCAGGCCAAGACCATTCTTCAGCTGGGCACCAATCTCACCAAGGGTCTCGGGTGCGGTGCCAATCCTGAAATCGGCCGTCAGGCGGCGGTCGAGGATCGCGAGCGCATCGCCGAAGTGCTCGCAGGCAGCGATATGGTCTTCATCACCGCTGGCATGGGCGGTGGAACCGGCACCGGTGCGGGGCCGGTGGTGGCACAAGTTGCGAAGGACATGAATATTCTCACTGTCGCCGTCGTGACCAAGCCGTTTCCGTTCGAGGGGCGCAAGCGCATGGGCATCGCTGAACAGGGTATCTCGGAATTGGGTCAGTTCGTCGATTCCATTATCACGATCCCGAACGAGAAATTGCTGACGGTATTGGGCAAAGATGCCACGCTACTCGACGCCTTTGGCAAGGCCAACCAGGTGCTGCAAAATGCGGTCCAAGGCATCGCCGAGCTGATTACTCGGCCTGGGCTGATTAACGTGGACTTCGCCGACGTGCGCACCGTGATGTCGGAGATGGGCATGGCCATGATGGGAGCGGCCTCCGCCAGCGGGCCATCACGCGCACGCGAGGCAGCGATTGCCGCGGTCTCGAGCCCCTTGCTGGAGGACATCAATATCTCCGGAGCGCGAGGGATTTTGGTCAACATCACAGGCGGGCTCGATATGTCTATCGGGGAATTCGAGGAAGTCGGCAACGCCATCAAGGAGTTCGCCTCCGAAGACGCGACCGTGGTCATCGGTACCGTCATCGAACCCGAGATGCGCGAGGAACTGCGGGTAACGGTCGTGGCTACAGGCCTGGGCCAGGAAAAGCAGCGCAAGCAGCCGTACAAGGTGGTCAAAACTGGCACCGGCACAACCGATTTCGAGGACTACGAGACCCCGACAGTGATCCGGAATCGGCGCACGGAACGGCCCTTGGCCACGACGGCCGAGGCGGCCATCGAGTACCTGGATATTCCGGCATTCCTGAGAAAACAGGCCGACTGAGTCTTTATCCGCGAAACGGGCCGTTTATCGGGCCCGGGTCGTCGATCACGGCCTGCCAACCGAGGTTTGGCTGGACAGTTGTGGGGTTTTATCCTTAAATTACGGATAGGGACCGATTTTTCCGTAATCTTGCCCAGTTTGAAAATTGTAATCGGCATGCAGAGTTGCATGCACAATTTGATTCAGCGCATGTATTTTCCGATCGAGCGGAGACATTCGACCCTCACCTAATATTAATCGCTCGAGATAAAGATTTAATGATCAAGCAAAGGACTTTGAAAAATGTAATCCGCGCCACGGGCGTGGGTTTACACACCGGTGAAAAGGTTTATTTAACTCTCCGACCAGCCTCTTCAGATACAGGAATTGTTTTTCGTCGCATTGATTTGCCGGAACCGGTGGATATCCGCGCATGTCCGGAAAATGTTTCCGACACCCGCCTGTCAACGACGCTGGAATTCAACGGCGCCAGAGTCTCCACGGTGGAGCATCTTATGTCGGCGTTTGCCGGATTGGGAATTGATAACGCCTATGTCGATCTTACGGCGGCGGAAGTCCCGATTATGGACGGCAGCGCCGGACCTTTTGTATTTCTGGTGCAATCGGCGGGCATCGCCGAACAGTTGGCCCCAAAACGATTCATGCGCATCAAGAAGGAAGTGCGTGTGGAGGATGGTGACAAATGGGCCTGTTTTCAGCCTTTCGAGGGATTCAAGGTTTCCTTCGCTATCGAATTCAACCATCCGACGTTCCGCCACTCGACACAAAATGCCAGTGTAGACTTTTCCACCACCTCCTTTGTCAAGGAAGTCAGCCGTGCCCGCACTTTCGGTTTCATGGGCGATCTTGAGGCGTTACGCGCTGTCGGGTTGGCGCGTGGGGGCGGCCTCGATAATGCCATTGTGCTGGATGATTTCCGCATCCTGAATGACGATGGTCTGCGTTATGAGGATGAATTCGTCAAGCACAAGGTGCTGGACGCTATCGGCGATCTTTATCTGCTGGGACATCCACTGATCGGCGAGTTCAGTGCCCACAAGTCGGGTCATTCTCTCAACAATCGCCTGCTGCGCCAGTTGGTGTCCAACCAGGATGCGTGGGAACTTATTACTTACAACGAAAACGACGAGGCGCCCATTGCTTTTGTGCGCACTCTGCCGGCGACTTGATTGAATTAGTGGTGAACGGGGAGTTGAAAGGGGAAGTACGACATGAACATCATCTTGGTACCAAACAGCCGTCACGGCAAAGGCCGTAACACTACCCTTTCCCATCGTCATTTAATCCTGATTTCACTGGTGGTCCTGGTGGCCCTGCCGGCGCTGCTCGGTATAGTCGCTTACCATGCCCAGGATATGCTCTCTGTGTATAACGCGGATTCCATGATGGCCGCTCAACGCCGCGAATTGGCGGCGCAACGCACGGCTGTCTTGGAAACCCGGCGAAAAACCGAGGCGCATCTCAATGCACTGGCACAGCGCATGGGTCAGATGCAGGCACAACTGATGCGGCTCAATGCCCTAGGTTCTCGACTGACGCGCATGGCGGGTCTGGATGCCCGTGAATTCAATTTTTCTGTTGAGGCGGCCATGGGTGGCCCGGAAAAGTCCGCTTCTTCCGCCAATCCGCCTGAGCTGATGGATTCACTCGATCGCCTCACCCGGGAAATCGAGCGCCAGCAGGAGAGATTGAGCGCACTGGAAAACCTGCTGCTCGATCGTAAACTCAACGCGGCCGTGACGCCTTCGGGCTGGCCGGTAGAAGGAGGTTGGATATCCTCCGGATTCGGTATGCGCGCCGACCCCTTCAATGGCCATCAGTCGCAGCACGATGGCGTGGACATCGCCTCGAACATGGGTTCACTCATACTTGCTGTGGGCGATGGTGTTGTCAGCCACAGCGGGGAGAAGGCCGGTTATGGTTTGCTGGTCGAGATCACGCATGAATCCGGTTTGACCACCCGTTATGCCCATACTCACACCGTTCTCGTCAGGGTGGGAGATCGGGTACAGAAAGGTCAAGCCATTGCCCAAATCGGTACTTCAGGCCGTTCCACGGGTCCGCATCTGCATTTCGAGGTGGTGCGCAACGGTACTTCGGTGAATCCGATGAGATATCTGCAGCAAGCGAGCAAGTAGGCATCCAGCGCATCACTTCAAGTCTTTCCGCTTTTCCTCCATAATTGCCGCTCTTTTTTGATTCGTCTCCTCGTGAGACGCATGGATTTTCATGATCACGAAATCGCTCACCAAGATTTTCGGCAGCCGCAATACCCGCCTGATCAAGCGCATGCAGCAGGACGTGGCGCACATCAACGCGTTGGAATCCGGGCTGTCCCAACTTAGCGACGAGCAATTGCGCGCGAAGACTGCCGAGTTCAAAACTCGCCTTTCGAACGGTGAGACGTTGGAAGCGATTCTGTACGAAGCCTTTGCGGTAGTACGCGAAGCCTCCCAGCGCACGTTGGGCATGCGTCATTTCGACGTTCAACTCATCGGTGGCATGGTGTTGCACCAGGGGAAGATTTCAGAAATGCGAACTGGTGAGGGCAAGACGCTGGTGGCCACCCTGGCCGTTTACCTGAATGCGCTGGCCGGCAAGGGCGTGCACGTGGTGACGGTCAACGATTATTTGGCCCGGCGCGATGCTGAGTGGATGGGCCAGATATACACATTTCTGGGGATGAGCGTGGGAGTCGTCGTTCCCGGACTCGACCGCGAAACCAAGCGCGCGGCCTACGCCGCGGACATCACCTACGGCACCAATAATGAATACGGCTTCGATTATCTGCGTGACAATATGGCGTTTCGCGCGGAAGAGCGGGTCCAGCGCGGCCTAAACTATGCCATCGTGGACGAGGTCGACTCGATCCTGATTGACGAGGCGCGCACGCCGCTCATCATCTCCGGTCCGTCCGAGGAAAGCACAGATTTGTACGTCAAGATCAATTCGATCATTCCGCATTTGACGAAACAGGAGACGGAAAACGGTCCGGGCGATTACAGTGTGGATGAGAAGACGCGCCAGGCTTTCTTGACGGAAGCCGGACACGAGACGGTGGAAAAGCTCCTCGCCAAGGTCGGACTGCTCGCGTCAGGTTCCAGTCTTTACGATGTTTCTAACCTGATTTTAATGCATCACCTCACCGCCGGATTACGCGCGCATGCCCTGTTCAAGCGCGAAGTAGATTACATAGTGCGGGACAACGAAGTGATTATCATTGACGAATTCACCGGCCGCATGATGCAGGGGCGGCGCTGGTCGGATGGGTTGCATCAGGCCGTGGAAGCCAAGGAGGGGGTGGCTATCCAGAACGAGAATCAGACGCTGGCGACGATCACTTTTCAGAATTATTTCAGACTTTACGGCAAACTTGCCGGCATGACCGGCACGGCGGATACCGAGGCCTTTGAATTCCAGCAGATATACGGCCTCGAAGTTGTCGTGGTCCCGACGCATCGGTTGATGATCCGTCAGGACATGGCCGATCAGATTTACCGCACGGCCGGAGAAAAACACGCCGCGATACTCGCGGATCTCCGAGATTGCCACCAGCGCGGTCAGCCGGTGTTGGTCGGCACCGCTTCCATCGAAGCGTCGGAATATCTTTCGCGTCTCCTGGAAAAGGAAAAAATCGAGCATCAGGTGCTGAATGCCAAGCACCATGAGCGCGAGGCATTGATTGTGGCGCAGGCCGGACGCCCCGGCGCCTTGACCATCGCCACTAACATGGCCGGTCGCGGCACCGATATCGTCCTCGGCGGGAATTTGGAAATGGAACTCAAGGAAATCGGAGACGATAAGATAAAGCGGGATCGGGTGCGTAGCGACTGGGAGAAGCGTCATCAACAGGTCATCGCCGCCGGCGGCCTGCACGTGGTTGGCACCGAGCGACATGAATCACGTCGTATCGATAATCAGCTGCGTGGCCGCTCCGGTCGTCAGGGCGATCCCGGCTCTTCGCGTTTTTATCTTTCGCTCGAGGATAATTTGCTACGCATCTTCGGCAGCGATCGCCTGTCGGGACTGATGCAGAAGCTCGGTATGCAGGAGGGCGAGGCGATTGAACATCCCTGGGTGTCGCGCGCCATTGAAAACGCCCAGCGCAAGGTTGAAGGGCGCAACTTCGATATCCGCAAGCAGCTATTGGAATATGACGACGTCGCCAATGACCAGCGCAAGGTGATTTATGAACAACGAAACCGGCT
>Ga0224507_10001199_pt1 | contig 10401 bp, 15 predicted proteins | sample SF_Jan12_sed_USG_3_FD_170159 | JGI IMG/M metagenome (GOLD analysis project Ga0224507, IMG submission 170159) | Sediment microbial communities from San Francisco Bay, California, United States - SF_Jan12_sed_USGS_13 | ecosystem: Environmental > Aquatic > Marine > Sediment | place: USA...
GCGAATAGTGGTTCTATTTAACGAACATGATAAGAAATTCTGATCGGTATCCATGAGTTTGCAGCCAAACAGTGTTAAGTCCGACAGTCTCCTAGCTACAGGCTTACAAACAATATTTCAACCACAAAAAAACAACAAAAGAACACTCAATAAAACCCCAAAAGAGCGATATTGAGCATTTTTACACAGGTAATTTAATATTACGTCTATTTTTCTTTTACTCTACAGGTCGAAAGACCAAATGGCATATATGCAGGACAAGACCCGATCACTCCAGTTAATAGAGGCAACAAACCTACTGCTCCCCAATAATTTTGATAATATACGCCTGCGCTTAAAACAACGACACCAGCCAAAATTCGTAATACTCTATCCAATCCGCCCATATTGATTTTCATAACACACTCCTATTTTGCTCTACTTTATAGCTACGCCCTATAATTGCTTGTTTCCAGTTCAGACTAATTGTTACTTTAAACTTACTTCAATTTTATAAGTTTCATGACAAGCCACACAGTTTTCCATTAAGTCACTCACTTGCTTTAAAGCATGCTGTTCATCACCCAAAGACTCAGCATCCATTGCCAGCTGACTAAATTTTGAGTGGGTATCAAAGCCTAACTTTTTAAATTCAAGCGGCAACTTACCAACCAAAGTTCCAGGCATTTGCTGTTGAGCAGCACTGCCTACTTTATTTGCGGCGTCGGCAATCAACTTCATATCTTTATCGACAATGCCTTTCGTAATTTTTTGAACGCTATCCAAAAAGGTTCTCATTTCAAGAAACACGATATCCCGCTCACCAGCACTAAGCTGAATTGCTTGTCGCCCATCATCACCAGCAACGACACTTCCTGAAAAAACAAATTTATACAGTAATCCACTAGTTGCTAAAGACAGTACTACGACTATTACCCAACATAATCTACACATGGCGCTTCCCCTTTATTAATATATGTTCCGCTACATTTCTGTTAAAAACTCGATATGGAATTTTACCGGGCCCGTCACTTCAACCTGATGAGCCATTTGTGGCGCCACAACCCCCCTATGGTCACTATCTAGTACATGCTCCTCCACAGTTGGCTCCAGTATTCTGTAAGTTAATTGACCTTCGGTGACGTTAATTTGGCCCCACACGCCTTTTGCTGTTGTATGACGACCCAATATGCCCTTAGGGACATTATCTTGATCAAAGTCAGGGGTTCTGTTGGTGGTAGTAACGGTGTCTGGCAATATATTCATGGTTCACTCCTGTTTAATTAATCTCTCTGATAACATTATCGTCTATGCGTTATGGTTAGTGTATATGGTGGTTCTGAACATCTTCTTTGCGTTTATTGCACAAATGACCTAGAGTAATGATATATAGAGAGAAATATATAAAAGAGAAGCGATGAACCTATTTAATAGTATAGAGCTGTTTGTAAAAACCATCGAAAGTGGTAGCTTTTCTGAAGTAGGACGTCGGCTACAAATAGCGCCATCTTCCGTTTCTCGTCAAATTAATGCATTAGAAGAAGAGCTGGGTATTCGCTTATTACAACGCACTACACGAAGCATCAACTTAACCGAAGCCGGACAAATTTATTTTGAAAAAGTCAGCAAAATACTCGACGATTTGGCAGAAGCAAAACTCGCAATTTCACAACTACAAGCAACTCCCAAAGGCTTATTACGCATTAACGCAGCCATACCCTTCGGCGAGCGAAATATTGTTCCTTTAATTCCTGAGTTTTTAAATAAATACCCTAAGCTAAAGGTTGAATTAATTCTAGAGGATCGATCAATTGACTTGATTGAGGAACGAGTAGATTTATCTATTCGAATAGGCCGACTAGAAGACTCCAGCCTAGTTGCCAGAAAACTAAAAGAAAATAATTTCGTCGTGTGCGGGAGTCAAACTTATTTTCAAAATAAAGGTACACCAACAACGCCTGATGAATTAAAGCAACATAACTGCATCGTTAATAAAAACATTTTCAACAGTAATAGCTGGCACTTTAAAAAAGGTAATTCATCACTCACCGTACCTGTTACCGGAAATTTTCAGGCAAATACAGGCGGTGCACTGTTTAATGCAATACTTTCAAATCTAGGTATCGCCGTTTTACCCACTTGGTATGTGGGTGAAGAGATTGCAAAGGGGAATTTACAAGTGGTATTAAAAAATTACGAAGTCACATTACCCGCAATGACAGGTAGCGCTATATATGCGCTATATCCTGCAGGACAATACCTGCCACCAAAAACAAGAGTATTTATAGACTATCTCGTAGAAAAGTTTAATGAAGATAACGCCTAATTTATTTAAGCATTATCCTCATTAAATAGCCTGAAATTACAGCCGTCTCACGCGAAAAGAACGTCCTTTTAACTTACCTTCGGTTAATTTTTTTAGAGCAAGTTTAGCGGCATCTATACTAACTGCCACGTAAGCTCGATTATCAAAAAGTTGTATCTTACCGACCTGCGTTCCAGCGATACCATTTTCACCAGTCAGTGCACCTAAAATATCACCGGGCCGTACTTTTTGTTTTTTACCGCCATCAATCAATAACGTTACCATGGTCGGCTTATCCGCTGGTTGATTCAGTATACTCATTGGTGGTAACTGCTCGATACTTATCTTCTGATCAATATACTCTTCCAACTGAGCAATTTTATAACCTTCTTTTTCGTTATATAACGTGCAAGCAACGCCTTTACTACCGGCACGCCCTGTTCGACCAATACGATGAATATGCACTTCTGGGTCTCGAGCGATTTCATAATTTATTACAAGGTCCAGCGCCTCAATATCAAGACCTCGTGCAGCGACATCTGTGGCAACAAGAATAGATGCACTCTTATTGGCAAACCTCACTAATGTTTGGTCACGATCGCGTTGCTCCAAATCACCGTGTAAAGCAAGCACACTAAATTCATATTGATATAATTCATCGGCCACTTGCTGAGTTTCACGTTTGGTATTACAAAAGATTACCGCTGATTCGGGGCGATAATGCAAAAGAAGCAGACGCACGGCAGTTGCTCTTGAAAAACCGTCTTCAACCTCATACAAATGCTGTGCAATACTGCCACTGTCGTGAGTCGAGGCTGCTTTTACCATTACCGGACTTTTCATTATGCGCTTTGATATGGCTTGAATCTGATCAGGGAAAGTGGCACTAAAAAGCAAGGTCTGGCGTTTAGCGGGAGCATGTTCGATGATGGCATCTAGAGCCGGCTGAAAACCCATCTCAAGCATTCGGTCCGCCTCATCCAGTACAAAAATATTTAAATTTTCTAGGTTCAGCGATCCTTTCCGCAAATGTTCTTCTATCCGCCCAGGCGTGCCGACAACAATATGAGCACCGTGTTCTAATGAACCAATTTGAGGTCCGAATGGCATACCACCGCAGAGTGTTAGCACTTTAATGTTATGTATTGAGCGGCCCAGTCTGCGAATCTCTTTTGCAACCTGGTCTGCTAGCTCGCGGGTCGGACACAGTATTAGAGATTGCACACGAAACTGTTTTACATTGAGCTTTTCTAACAAGCCCAGCGCAAATGCCGCGGTCTTTCCTGATCCAGTTTTACCCTGAGCAATAACATCGGCACCATTGAGAATATGAGGCAAACTCTCAGCCTGAATAGGCGTCATAGCGTTATATTCAAGGGAAGAGAGATTTTCCAGCAGCGCCGGGGATAAATTAAGTGATGAAAAGGCTGTTTGACTCAAAATAAAGTCCTCTATTGGTGCTATTTTTAGGGTTGCTCTGGAGAAATGAGCATGAAATATATCAGGTTCGGGGGAAAATACGGATATGACTGCGTTAAAAATTAAAAAAGGGCAAAACCATATGGTCCTGCCCTTTTTGATCTCTACTTTATTTAAACTTAAATAACTAAATACGTTTACTTAAGTATAAATGGTAGAGATTATAGCCAGCATTAATTTAATGCTGGCTATATAACGATTTAAAATTAAACCGCTACGATGTTCTCTGCTTGAGGACCTTTAGCGCCCTGAGTAACAGTGAATTCAACTTTCTGGCCTTCAGCCAAAGTTTTGAAGCCTGCACCAGAAATAGCGCTGAAGTGTGCAAATACATCTGGGCCAGATTCTTGCTCAATGAAGCCAAAACCTTTAGATTCGTTAAACCATTTAACAGTACCGGTAGTAGTAGACATAATCTTATCCTATAAAATCATTAATAATTAGAGTCTTAAATAAAGACCATTTGGCTGGAAGTGTTGCTATGACTTATGTAGAACAGGACGAAGATGAATACAGTGCATCGAAATGGTGTTCATAAATATCAGTAGTACTTTCAAGCTGAAGGAATTATATACAGGTTAATTTCATTGTCAAGAATATTCCCCATTTATTCAGGCACATATCTCACAAGTAGTTTCCTTAATGACCTTAATGACCTTAGAAGTCACTGGACCCGTGCTTATGACGCTGCCCAACACGTATCCCGTTATTTGTTCGGATTCTGTTTTTCATCTTCCCCATCCCAATCACGGCGATTAATTGCATAAGAACTAATCTTTCCTTTAAAGGGTAGCGTTAACATACCGGATATCCAGACGATGTCTTTATTTTTCGTGTATTTGTGAATGCCAAATATCATTGCCTCTTGCCCTGCTCTAGCCTGCTCACGGTAGGTTCCAAATAATCGATCCCAAATCGACAGATTAAAGCCAAAGTTACTATTGGCCTCATCATCTTCTACAGAATGATGCACTCGGTGCATATCTGGTGTTACAACAATACGGCGTAACCAGATGTCTATCTGATTCGGTAATTTTATGTTGGCGTGGTTAAACATGGCCATGGCGTTTAATACAATTTCAAAAATAATCACTGCGATAACGGGCGCGCCAAGCACAACAATTGTGGAAAACTTGATCAGCATTGATAAAACTATTTCAATCGGATGAAAACGTGCACCGGTAGTTACATCATAGTCACGGTCAGCATGATGTACTCGATGCAAACGCCATAATGCAGGAACCGCGTGCACTAAAACATGTTGTAGATAAATAATAAAATCCATTGCTATTACCGTTATTAAAACCGCAAAAACAAAAGGCACTGAATAATAGTTAAGTAAGCCCCAGCCTTGCTCACTGGCAAATGCCGCTACACCAACTGCAGCAGCAGGAAAAAGCAAACGTAATACAATACTATTCAGAAAAACCAGACCTAAATTATTAGCCCAGCGTGTCAATTTTGAAACAGTTAAAACTCGCCGTGGTTTTAGCACCTCCCAAGCAGCCATTAATCCAAATATGCCAAAAAAGAAACTAAGCCGAATAGCGGTCTCATTTACGGTTATCCATTGATCCATACTCATCATCTGACCCCTTTTCCTATCACCTAGACCATATTCAAGGGTTTACTTGAATACTATAGCGGACACCCCCACTTGTATTCAAGTATTTTTTTGAATACTCTTGAACAACTCTATGTATCGGATGCAATAATGAAACCCTTCAAGAAACAACTTTTCACCTATTTTGCCCAGATTGCAAAAGCGATGAGCAACCCTAACCGATTAGAATTGTTAGAGTTTTTGGCACAAAGAGAGTGTTCTGTCGAAGATCTCGCAAACCTCACAGGGCTCACCGTTGCCAACACATCCCATCATCTTCAGCAACTAAAACATACCGGCCTCGTGGTTTGTAGAAAAGAAGGCTTGCACGTCATTTACCGCCTAAGTGGGGACGATATTATGATCCTGATGACCCAGATCCAAAAAGTTGCAGAACGCCACCTGACTGAAATAGACCAACTCATCGAAGACTATTTAACCGTGAAAGACAGCTTAGAAGCAATTCCCAGTGACGAGCTGGTGGAACGTGCACGACAAGGAATGATTACCGTACTTGATGTTCGCCCAATCGAAGAATATGAGGCGGGACATCTACCTGGCGCAGTCAATATCCCGTTATCTGAACTTGAAAACAAACTAGCAACCTTGGATAAAACAAAAGAAATTGTTGCCTATTGCCGCGGCCCACATTGCGTACTGGCATTTGATGCTGTTGAACAATTACGAGCCAGAGGGCTCAAAGCTCGCCGACTTGATGGTGGTTATCCAGAATGGAAGTTAAAAGGATTACCGACAGAAGGTATTAAATAAATCTTAAGAAAGAATATCTAACCTGTTTTTTTACACAATAATTTTACATTAACTAAATTACACGTCTAAAACGCTTAAGGCACATAAGACTCTTTACTGCTATTCTTCCTTAATGTTAAAACCGACTAATCCACAACCAACTAAGCCACGCGTGATATTTGCCGGCATTCTTTTGCTACTTGTATTTCTTTTTTATTTACTGACTAAAGCGGATTACCACCTGCTTCTTGAAAATAGTGAATTATTAAAATCCAAAATCGAGTCCATGGGTAATTGGGGGCCGCTAGTGATTATATTTTCATTAGCCACAGCAATTATTATGAGCCCTATCCCGAGCGCACCTATCGCACTAGTTTCAGGCGCAATTTACGGCCACGCGTGGGGAACCCTATATGTACTGATTGGCTCAACTCTCGGGGCAACACTGGCTTTTTTAATTGCCCGCTTATTGGGCTACGATATATTACAACGCTTATTTGGCGGCAAGCTGGCTAAAAAGTGGATCGGTTCACAAAATTCGCTGATGGGAATCGTCTTTTTTTCTCGGCTACTGCCGTTTGTTTCTTTTGATTTTATCAGTTACGCAGCAGGACTAACTTCACTGACTTTCTGGCGTTTTTTCATCGCGACAGTGGCTGGCATTGCACCCGCCAGTTTTCTACTAGCGCACTTTGGTGATGAACTCTCATCGGCCGATGGCAAACGCATTGCATTTGCCATTCTGATATTAAGTATTATTACCGCCCTGCCGTTAATCTTTGGACATTTGAAGAAAAAATACAAAAGAAGAATAACAGGAAATATTTAAAACTGTAACAGTTAGGGTAAATTCAGCTTCATCGTGCTGAATTAACCTATCAAATACTGGGCACCGCTCAAACTAGTAGAGAACAACACAGTTTGATATACTTTTTACCACAAAATCACATTGCGTAATTATGACTAAAACCCGGCTAAACCACACTTTGTTGTTTGTTCTCATCACTGCCTTTTTGTTAATGCAGTGGACAACATCGCATATTCATTTAGCCGAACAACAACATAATCATGATGGTAACTACCATCAACACAATAATGAGGTTCATGCACACCACTCAATAAATGATCATACAGATCTCATTGACTCAGCTCATCAAACAAACGATACCAATGTTGTAGAACTTGAGCATAAATACAACGCACCTAAGATACAGAAGCAAGAGAAACCTTTCTCTGACACTGCTTTAATCGCCATCCAGTCCTTTTCATTCAGTCAACCCTTAAGCGTTAGAATCCCTCTTAATATCGATGCAGCATTCGGTTATCTTGAGCGATCAACAGTTAATCTTCGCGGCCCGCCCTTTCTCTCTTAAGTTTTTCATCCATTAAAGTACGAGATATTTTCGGGCAGTTCTTGTTGCCCTCAATAAAATTAAGTTTGAGAGGTTTTATGTTATCTACAATCAAACAATCACAGTGGCTTTTAGCTATTTTGATTATGTTAGTGGCAAGCCAAGCTTTAGGGCATGGGATGTCAGAAGCTGAAAAACAATCTATTATAGAAGGAGGTAATCTAAGTTATCTATGGATTGGGGCAACACACATGTTGTCGGGCTACGACCACTTAGCATTTGTATTTGGTATTATATTTTTTCTTACAAAATTCAAAGATATTGTTAAATACATTACGGCATTTACGCTGGGGCACAGCGCTACTCTCATTTTTGCTACCTTTAACGGCATTCAGGTTAACTATTTTTTGATCGATGCAATAATCGCTTTAAGCGTTTGCTATATCGCATTTTCCAATCTTGACGGGTTTAAAAAATACCTGGATATCAAATCACCAAGTTTACTATGGATGATTATCGGGCTAGGCCTGATACATGGATTAGGCTTGTCTACACGGCTTCAACAACTACCATTAAGTGAAGATGATTTATTGATGAATATAATCTCCTTCAACATTGGAATTGAAGCAGGGCAAATAATTGCACTAAGTGTGATGTTACTGCTACTAACCGGCTGGCGAAAAAAGCCGTCGTTTAAACCTTTTAGCTTAATATCTAACTATGGTTTAATTTTTGCCGGTCTTTTTCTTTTTATGATGCAGATGCATGGCTATTCTCATCTAAAAAACCCGGATGAGTTTGGGTTTAGTGAAGATAATCACATACATGACCACTTAAGAATGGAAGCAGAGCAAGCAGAAAAGAACAAAAAAGAAACAACTCACGATACAATTGACTAGGACAAAGATTAATGCGTAAACTAATTTTACTTCTGACCGTGTGCCTTACACTCATTTCGGTTTCGGCCTGTTTTGATAATGATCATTCCCATGATGATGGGACGCATTCGCACGATGCACCAAAACATCACGACTCAATTAACTAAAGCATTTGGAGAATTTATGAAACATATTATGACAACATTATTATTTTCAACATTATTAATCTTTGGTGCGCCAATCATGGCTGGCACCGGACACGAACATGACGCAGGTGGAGGACATTCTCACGGCCCCGTATCCAGTGACGAAGTGACTAAACGAGCGACTAAAAAAATTAAGCAATTGGCCAAAGCAGGGAAAATTGATAATAGCTGGATAGATATTAAAGCGAAAAACGTAGAACAAAAAACATTCTCTAAAGGACCCGAGTGGTTAATCAGCTTTAAAAATGACACAATCAAAGAAGCAGGAAAACAAACTTTGTATTTTTTCTACAGTCTTGACGGTCACTATATTGCCGCAAATTACACGGGAAAATAAGAAAATCAAAAAATAAAAAAAAATTAAAAAATTAAAAAATTAAAAAAATAAAAAGGTGGGTACAGAATAAGTATTCACCTTTTTAACAATTTCTACAGCAAATGTAGCCCTGCTAATCTCCCACTCAACTATACGAATGAAATAAAAACATGAATGTCAGTATCGGTTTAACTAACCCCAAAAGTCCGTCAAATATCGGCGTTGTGCTACGTGCTGCTGGATGCTATCAGGTCGATGCTATTTTTTACACCGGAGAACGTTATAATCGCGCCGCAAAATTTCATACCGACCCAAATGGCGCAGGAGAAAACATTCCCTTAACCGGCGTCGAAGACTTGCTGGAATACATATCAGAAAATACGAAAATAGTATGTGTGGAATTAGTAGAAGGCGCAATACCACTACCCGAATACAAGCACCCGGACAATGCTATTTATATATTTGGCCCAGAAGACGGCACCATTAGCCAAGAAATGATTAATAAAGCAGATAATGTTGTTTACATACCAACTATAGGCTGCATGAACCTTGCAGCAACGGTAAATGTAGTACTTTACGACAGGTTAGCCAAATCAAAGTCACACGTGACAAATAATGAACTCATTCGCGAGAGTCGAGATACCAATAATAAAGTAAAGGTTAAAGCAGCTATAAAGTGAAGTTATCAGACAAGATGAATGAAACATATCAATAATGTTAACGAGCAAAGATCAAATGAGAACTTCTACTTAGAAAGAAATCCCCACCCCTTTTTTCAATGGTACTGTAGTGGACAAGTAAATCTGCATACAAGAATATTGAGCCACAACATAGTTGAACTTGCTTTATATTTTTACGAAATAAGGAATTACCATTAAAACGACACCAACAGTTACCAAGATATATACATTTGAAATAAAATAAGGGAAGATAAAAAGTGATATTCCGGTAAACAACGGTACGGTTGCTTTTTGTTTTCGCCCGTAACTGTAATACCCATAACCGACAATGCCAAAAAAAACGCCCCATATTAGAACTGATAGATCATCCGCATTAATACCTAGCATTTTTTTTCACCAACGTTCAGCCTTTTCAGTCAGTTTTTTATGAATTAATATTATCGCTCATTATTTTAGCTACTTTAAACCTAGATTCCGCAGTTGGATCGCGATTTCTAGCACAAGCTCTTGATGCACCTAGTCAATTTAAAAAACTGCTGATCACCAATAAGGTGACCACGCATTTTTAAAATTCACTATGCACATCAATATCCTGCACTATAAAGTCGAATCTAACTGCGGATTCTAGGTTAAATGAGCCGTTATTACTGTGCTCTTTTAATGCCGTTATCATGCATTCTAGATGTTTTATTTTAAACGCTTCTAGTAAATACATATTTAAATACTTCTATTGTTTGAGTGTAACTGCTCAGCGTGTTTAGATTTTGCCTCAGATCAAGGCGTTTTCGCACGGAGAGAGGGAGCATATAAAAATATGTGACCGATTGAGTACGAAAACAACGCAGATATGAGG
>Ga0224507_10001200_pt1 | contig 10400 bp, 13 predicted proteins | sample SF_Jan12_sed_USG_3_FD_170159 | JGI IMG/M metagenome (GOLD analysis project Ga0224507, IMG submission 170159) | Sediment microbial communities from San Francisco Bay, California, United States - SF_Jan12_sed_USGS_13 | ecosystem: Environmental > Aquatic > Marine > Sediment | place: USA...
GCGTTACAATTACTCAGCCAATTCTAAATTACACTTCTATAATTATTCATCTATTATTAACTGATGGACACAAAATACTTCAAAGAAAAATTACTCAAATTGCAAATTGAGTTAACAGATCAGCAAACTAACAATGCTGAAGCGGCAGATGTGGTTACACTTGATCAAGCCGCTGTGGGTAGGCTTTCCAGAATGGATGCTTTGCAGGGGCAGGCAATGGCTCAGGAAACAAAACGCCGAAATGAGGTGGAATTAATACGTATTAACTCGGCGCTGGAACGAATAAAAAGCAGTGATTACGGTTACTGCTTACACTGTGACGAAGAAATATCTGAAAAAAGGCTAGAGATAAACCCTTCTGCAACACTCTGCATAAAATGCGCAAGTGAGAACGAGAAAAACTAGACGCTTATTCTCGCTCTTCAATCCACGCCATTTGAATTGCCTCAAGGATTTTTTCACCAGAATGGTCTGGAGCATCATCAAATTCATCCAATGCCGTTATCCATCCGTGCAAATCAGTAAAGCGAATAAGTTTTGGGTCCACATCTGGATGTGTTTCATCCAGCGCAATTGCGATTTCCAGCGAATCAGTCCATTTTAAACTCATTTAAATTTCCTTATCTTATTCGGCGCTAATGGTTTTCAGAAACCATGTTTATTGTGTATTTAGGTATTTCAACAACCAAATCTTCTTCTGCAACGAGTGCCTGACAACTCAATCTAGAATCAGGCTCCAGCCCCCATGCTTTATCAAGTAGATCATCTTCGTCTTCGGTCGCTTCTTCCAGTGAACTAAAACCTTCACGAATAACAACATGACACGTCGTACAGGCACATGATTTTTCACAGGCATGTTCGATTGAAATATCATTTTTTGTTAACGCATCGCATATAGTTATTCCTTTCTCTACATCAAATGCAGCACCTTCGGGACAAAGCTCTTCATGGGGTAAAACAATAATCTGTGGCATTTTATTTCTGCTTATTTCCGTTTAACTAGAGCGACTTTTAATATCATTTATAACTTTTTATAAAAAATATTACTCGCTTTTAAATTCATTTACGCTATGACCAGCCATAGCCTTTTCAATATTTCGGTTCATTCTACGCTCAACATAAAAAGAACATACATCTTCCACGTCTTTTATACGCTGCTTAATCAAATCGGCATCATCTCCTGCCCTCACCAGCTTAAGTGCAGAAAGAGAGGTGACTATACGATTCAATTCTTCTTTGCTCAGCAAAGTATCAGCGTCATCAGCCAGCGCTGATTCTAATGCAAAAATTTCGCGATCCGCCTCAACCTGCTGCTCACGTAATTTTCGCAACTTCACATCCGCCTCAGCATTATCAAAAGAGCTACGCAACATTAGTTCAATTTCACTCTCAGACAACCCGTACGAAGGTTTTACTTCAACTCGACTAACTACACCGCTATTTTTTTCCAGTGCCGTCACATTCAGCAAACCATCGGCATCAACCTGAAACGTCACCTGAATTCTCGCCGAACCTGCAACCATAGGCGGAATTCCGCGTAACTCGAAACGCGCCAGTGACCGGCAATCATCAACAACTTCACGCTCACCTTGCACCACGTGAATAGCCATTGCGGTCTGGCCATCTTTATATGTTGTAAATTCTTGTGCCCGAGCAATGGGAATGGTGGTATTGCGTGGAATAACTTTTTCAACAGACCGCCCATTGTTTCAAGACCAAGAGACAATGGAATAACGTCCAGCAACAGCATTTCATCATCAGGCTTGTTTCCCGCCAAAATATCTGCCTGAATCGCTGCACCTATTGCGACAACTTTATCAGGATCAATGTCAACCAGCGGATCACACTCAAAAAACTCGCCAACTTGCTCTCTAACTAAAGGAACCCGTGTAGAACCACCTACCATTACAACAGTCAGGATTTCATCCTTTGAAATCCCTGCGTCACGTAATGCCTGACGACAAGGTCTCAAGGTTTGCTTAATTAGCGGCAATATAATTTCATTCATTTTCTCTCGGCTAAGAGAGCCTTTCCAGGAATGATCGCCATCTATGTTTACCTGGATTTTCACGGAAGACTGCTCCGTAAGCGTCTCCTTGGCTTGTCTGGCATGTTGCATGAGCTGCCTCATTACCGCCTGATCTGCGTCCGCTGAAACACTCGCACGAGCCATAATCCACTCTGCGATAAGATGATCCATATCATCACCGCCAAGCGCACTATCGCCTGCGGTAGCAAGCACTTCAAACACGCCTTTATTCAATCTAAGTACAGAGACATCAAATGTGCCTCCGCCTAGATCAAAGATAACAATATTTCCTTCTGAACCACTATCAAGTCCGTAAGCAACGGCAGCAGCTGTTGGTTCATTTAACAAACGAAACACATTTAAACCGGCCAGTTGAGCTGCGTCTTTTGTTGCCTGACGCTGGGCTTCATCAAAATAAGCAGGAACAGTTATGACTGCACCAACAAGCTCACCGCCTAAAGTTTCTTCTGAGCGCCGCCTAAGTACTTTTAAAATCTCAGATGAAATTGCAACAGGACTATGTGCCCCGGAAACCGTTTTTATTAGCGGCATAGAGGAGCTACTGTCTTCAAACTCATAGGGCAACTTATTGCCAAGCGATTTAACATCGCCCAAGCCACGGCCCATTAAACGCTTAATGGAAACTATCGTATTTAACGGGTCAATAGCGGCAGCTGCCGATGCTTCAGCTCCCACAATAACTTCATTTTTTGAGATATATCTGACAACCGAGGAAAGAAGATGACGGCCAACTTCATCTGGCAAAGTTTCGGCCACACCACTACGCACAGTCGCAACTAAAGAATTTGTTGTTCCGAGGTCGATACCAACCGCCAGCCGATGCTGATGAGGGGCTGTTGATTCCCCTGGCTCAGTAATTTGCAATAATGCCATTTGTTGTTTCCAATAATTCTATTTGTATCTATGCAGAGCGTTTATTTTACACTTCAAGACAAGGCGTCCAAGCATGAAGCACTAACGCGGAACGAACATCCTGAGAACTACCTATTTATTTTCAATAGTTGCCAGCATCGTCTCTGCTTCATTTTTTAAACGATTAAAAAATTGAAGTTTTAACACGCAATTATTTATTGCAGCATAATCAGGCGCGACATCTGCGAACATTTGTTTTATTTCGTTAAGCAAGGCACGATAAATACCTTCAATTTCATCTAAGGTATTTTCTACTACGGTTAGTGCATCATCTTTAACTGAAGCTGACTCCAGGGACTCCCTCATATCCATTTGCTGCATTAAAAACTCAGGATCTGAGATTGTTGCATTACCATCAGCCACAACATCATTTAACGCCAGCAGATATTGCGCACGCAACAACGGCGACTTTAGTACGGCGTAACCGTCGTTGACCTGCGCAGCACGCTGAATAGCAAATAGTCTCTCCTGTTCGGAGCCATTTGCAAACCTATCTGGATGAACGGCTTTTTGTAAATCTCTATAGCGCTGGGTCAATTCAGCCAAATCAATATCAAACGAAACCGGTAGAGCAAATAATGAAAAATGTGTTTGCTTATGTATTTGCATAACTTTCATTTAATAGTTGTCATTTAAATGGACGAACCAAATAATACGAACAAAGAACGCCTATACATTAAAACTTTCACCGCAACCACACTCACCTGTTACATTCGGATTATTGAATTTAAACCCTTCATTCAACCCTTCTTTGGTATAGTCCAACTCAGTACCGTCAAGATATAACATGCTTTTTTTATCAACGATGACCTTTACGCCATATGCTTCAAAAACCTCATCCACCTCTTCAATCGAATCGACAAATTCAAGAACGTACGACATACCAGAACAGCCACTAGGTTTAACCGCCAACCTAAGCCCTACGCCCTTCCCTCTTTTTTCGAGAAAAGTACGAACGCGATTTGCAGCCGTTTCGGTGAGAGTCAATGCCATGTTTAATACCTCAAAATTCTAATGCACTAAAGTCTAGTGCGCAGCCCATTCAATTTTTGACAAATCAATGCCGTCTTTGTGCATTTCCCACAAAACAGAAAGATCACGAAGCTTTTCAACTTTTTCACGAACAATTTTAATCGTGTGATCAATGTCTTCTTCTGTTGTAAAACGCCCAATACTGAATCGAATTGAACTATGCGCCAATTCATCGTTGCGACCTAATGCGCGTAACACATACGAAGGCTCTAGGCTTGCCGACGTACAAGCCGAGCCGGAAGATACCGCAACATCTTTCAGAGCCATAATCAGTGACTCGCCTTCAACAAAATTAAAACTGACGTTCAGATTTCCTGTTACCCGGCATTCTTCATCGCCATTCAGGTAAATTTCTTCCATGTCTTCAAAGCCATTCCATAACTTATCTCTCAACATGCGAATACGTTCATTCTCTGTAGCCATTTCCTGCTTAGCAATATGGAACGCTTCACCCATACCTACAATTTGATGTACAGCCAATGTACCTGAACGCATGCCACGCTCGTGGCCACCGCCATGCATTTGCGCCTCAATACGAATGCGAGGCTTACGACGCACATACAAAGCACCCATACCTTTTGGCCCATAAATTTTATGCGCTGAAAATGACATAAGATCCACTTTTATTTCATTCAAATCGATCGGCACTTTACCCGCGCTTTGCGCCGCGTCTACATGAAAAATAATACCTTTACTTCGTGTTAATTCGCCAATTGCTTTAATATCCTGAATAACACCAACTTCATTATTGACGTGCATCAATGAAACTAGAATAGTGTCTTCGCGCATAGCTTCTTCAAGTTTTTTAATATCCACCAGCCCATTTACTTCAGGATCAAGGTAGGTGACATCAAACCCTTCTCGCTCTAGCTGGCGACAAGTATCAAGAACCGCCTTATGCTCAGTTTTACAGGTAATAATGTGCTTACCTTTTTTATGATAGAAATGAGCAACACCCTTGATTGCAAGGTTGTCGGATTCGGTTGCACCGGAAGTCCAGACGATTTCTTTTGGGTCCGCATTGATCAGATCAGCCACTTGTTGACGCGCCGCCTTGACGGCGTCATCGGCATTCCATCCAAACTCGTGGGAACGAGAAGCCGGGTTTCCAAAGTTTTGATCTAACGTGAGGTACTGACACATTTTTTTCGCAACTCGTGGATCCATCGGAGTGGTTGCCGAATAATCGAGATAAATTGGTAATTTCATTTCTAAACTCCGAAAAACTGCCTAGGCAGTATTTTGTAATGCGTTAATTTTCCATTATCGCTAAAGATGAAATCATTTCGATTTGTATCTTTAGGATATAAATAAACTGATCGATTTCCGCTTTGGTGTTTTGGAGACCAAAGCTAACGCGAATAGCACTTCTCGCGGCTTGCTCATTAATACCCATCGCAATTAGTACATGGCTTGGCATTAAGCTCGTACTCGCGCAAGCTGAACCACTCGTCACTGCAATACCTTGCACATCAAGTTGCATAAGCAACGTTTCACCATCAATACCAGGTACACCAAAAAATGTTGTGTTACTTAATCGCTCGGCTTGCTCTGAAAAAATAATAACGCCTTGCAGCTGGTGTAACTGGCATTCAAAATATTGCTGAAGATCTTTTAGTTTTTCTACATTGCCTTTTAAATTTAACTTCGCCAGCTCGGCAGCTTTACCAAAACCTACGATAGCGGCAACATTTTCTGTCCCTGATCGCCACTTTTTTTCCTGGCCACCACCATGAATCATTGGCTCGATATCAATTCGTTTATCAACAACTAATGCGCCAACACCTTTAGGCCCATAAATTTTATGCGCTGATAGTGATAATAAATTTACGTTCAACTGCGTAAAATTAATATTTATTTTTCCGGCTGCCTGCACTGCATCGGTATGCACAATATGTGCATCATTCTGTAAATGCCTGGCAATTTTCTCAATATCCTGAACAACGCCTGTCTCATTATTTGCCATCATGAGAGAAACCAGTGCAGGGGCACCTGTCGATGAAACACGACTCAAGTCATCAAATTTAATCACGCCTTGTGCATCAACTGGTAAAACATCCAAATTAGTCGATGCAGCAAAGTATTTTGCTGCATCTCTGACGCTGGGGTGTTCAGTAGAGCCAATAATTAATCTTGAAAGGCTCATCCCCCGGATGCTGCCTTTAATTGCCAAATTATTAGCTTCGCTTCCACCACTGGTAAAAATGACCTGTGATGAATGAGCATTTACAAGCTCAGCAACCTGCTCACGCGCCTTATTTATTGCTTCACGTGCAACCCGACCCTGCTGGTGAACACTGGAAGGGTTTGCGTAACATCCCTGCAAATAAGGCATCATCTCCGCCAGTACATCAGGATGCACTGGTGTGGAGGCATTGTGATCAAAATAAATCACGAGGATTTAACCCAGCAATCTAAACAGCGATCGTGCTGCTGTCCTCTGCTGAATGCCCTGGCGCATCCACAAAAGAAACCGATTTATCTTTATTTTCTTTAGCCAGCTCTCTATTTCGAACAAGCTGACCAAGACTGATATTATCTAGAAAGTCATATATCTGTGAACTTAAGTCACACCACAACTCGTGTGTCAGACATGGTCCGCCGTCAAGACAGTCACCTTTTCCGCCACATTTAGTGACATCAATTTTTTCGTCAACAGCTGTAATGACCTGCCCAACGGCAATAAGGTCTGCTTCACGACTTAAACGGTAACCACCGCCCGGTCCGCGAGCACTGTCCACCAGGCCGTTTTTTCTCAGTTTTGAGAAAAGCTGCTCAAGATACGATAATGAAATATCCTGTCTTTTAGAAATATCAGACAATGTGATTGGCCCTTTTTCATAATTAATCGCCAAATCCAGCATTGCAGTAACCGCATAACGGCCTTTAGTTGTTAGTCTCATAGTGTAGTCCCACTTATATGTTTTAATATTGTGAATCATCTATCAAGGGTTAGATTACTTATCCCTACTGTTTTTGTCAAGCTTTTAACCATGAGCTTTATATGACTTTTAAGCGCTAGGAGGCTGTCGGACTTATCCGTTTGAAGCGAAAACTCATGGGGCCGAATCAGAATCTCTTATCATGTGAGGCGAATAGTGGTTCTATTTAACGAACATGATAAGAGATTCTGATCGGTATCCATGAGTTTGCAGCCAAACAGTGTTAAGTCCGACAGTCTCCTAGATAAAATACATGTTAAATCGTCCACCGAAGCACTAACAATTGATAGTTATATTTTAACTTTTTTATCATCAAAATCATCGACTTCGTCACGATTCAACTCACAAGAATTTAAATCCGGCAACTTAATATCTTTTACCGTCGCACCCATTAATTTAAGGGCCTGACACATTAGTTCCTGCTTTTCATCCATCAAATGAATATGATCTAAAATACGATTAACGGCATTAGCGACCGGATCAGGCATATCAGAGGTGTTGCCATACGCATCAAATCCCATTTTATCAGCAATGGCTCGGCGCTTCTCCTCGACACCTTCTTGCTTAACCACAATACGCCCCGGCACTCCAACGACACTGGCTCCAGCAGGCACTTCTTTCACGACCACGGCATTAGAACCAATTCGGGCATTCTTGCATATGGTGATCGGCCCGAGTATTTTAGCCCCGGCGCCTATAACGACACCATCTTCCAGAGTTGGGTGCCTTTTGCCCCCATCCCAACTAGTGCCACCCAGAGTAACCCCATGATAAATCGTGCAGTCATTGCCAATTTCGGCTGTTTCCCCAATCACAACACCCATACCATGATCAATAAAAAAACGGCGCCCTATGGTTGCTCCTGGATGAATTTCAATACCAGTTAAAAAACGGGAAAATGTAGAAACCCCTCTACCCAGCCATTTAATGTCTTTTTTCCAAAGCCAATGCGCAAAACGATGCGCCTGCAGCGCATGAACACCAGGGTAAGTGGTGATAACCTCAAACCAGTTTCTAGCAGCCGGGTCGCGGTCAAATACGCACGATATGTCTTCTTTAAGTTGGGAAAACATTGATTTTCCTCTAGTTAATTTGAAAGTTATTATATGCTAAGGGCATCTATAGCAAACCTCAAGTCCACTTTTTATTCTTTTTTACGGACTTTCCATTCATATTTTCGCCCTTCAGCAGCACTCATCACACCTCGAAGGATGTTGATATCCGTTGAATCAAGGCCCGCACGATTATACAGGCGCCTTAAACGTCGCATCAATTTCTGACAGCTTGGTGGCTTTAGAAATCCAATTTCTTTTAAAGTTGCCTCCATATGCTGAAATAAACCTTCCATTTCCTTTGCCGATGCCCGCTCCTCCAGCTCATCATCTTCCGAAGACCGAATAACCGGGTCAACATCGCAAATGCCGTTAGCAGCAACAAACAACTCATAACAAATAACCTGAACCGCCGCCGCGATATTCAGTGATGAATACTCCTGATTTGTTGGGATATGAACCAGATACTGGCATTTGTCCAATTCAGCATTGGTTAACCCCGAGTCTTCACGCCCAAATAAAATCGCAATAGAATCCGTATCAGGCGACTTTTTTACCAAATCGGCACATTGACGAGGATTAAGCTCAGGCCAATTGATGCTTCGTAACCGAGCGCTGGCGCCAACAACCAGCTGACAATCAGCTATCGCCTCATCAAGATCGGCACATACAACCGCATTCGCCAGCACATCATCAGCGCCCGACGCTCGGGCCGTGGCAACTGAGGATGGATATTGTTGCGGATTCACCAGGTACAACTCTTCAATACACATGTTTTTCATTGCTCTTGCCACCGCACCAATATTACCTGGGTGACTGGTTTCAATAAGAACAATTCTAATTTTTTGCTGCTTCATGAGACTTCCAAAATAGTTTTAAACAACTCCAACACAAGAAAAGCACAAAAACCTGACAGTTCTTGAGAATATGGATTGCCATTATGCCATGCAAACCCTAAAATACGCGCCCTGTTGAGAAATTAATCAATTCAACATTACAACGCTATTTAAAAATTAACTGGAGCCACCCTTATGCACCCAATGGTTAATATTGCAATTCGCGCTGCCCGCAGTGCTGGCAACGTAATAAAGCGCTCAAGCGACCGCATTGATACGCTAAACATTACTGAAAAATCTAAAAATGACTTTGTATCTGAGGTGGACCAACAAGCAGAACGGGAAATAATCCGCACCATCAGCAAAGCATACCCAGACCATTCAATTCTTGCCGAAGAAAGTGGAGCGCATCAGGGCAATGACTACCAATGGGTTATTGATCCGCTAGATGGCACAACCAATTTTTTAAGAGGTTTCCCACAATATTCTGTTTCAATTGCAATGAAATATCGCGGCAAACTAGAGCACGCCGTTGTTTATGACCCTATGCGTGAAGAAATTTTCTCCGCAACACGAGGCCAGGGCGCGCAGTTAAATGACAGAAGAATTCGTGTCAGTAGTAGAAAAGACCTTGATGGAGCATTGCTTGGCACCGGCATCCCCTTTCGTGACGACCAAGACCTAGACAGCTACCTACCCACACTTAAGGTATTAATTCAAGGAACAGCTGGCGTGAGAAGAGCAGGCTCAGCTGCGTTAGATTTGGCCTATGTTGCCGCAGGCAGATTAGATGGTTTCTGGGAATACGGTCTTCGTGAATGGGACATGGCTGCAGGCTGCTTACTTATTCAGGAAGCTGGCGGCATTTTAAGTGACACAGATGGCTCCAGCAACTACCTGAGTTCAGGCAATGTTGTGACGGGCAACGATAAAATCCATCAAGAAATGCTAACAAGAATAAAATCCTGCAAATAAATCAAAAAAACAGCTACAACCCGCATGTTATCTTACATGCGGGTAATATCATTATTACCCGCCCCAGTGTTGCAAAGTCCAGTTATAAAGCTTATGTTCACAATATAAGTTGTAAACTTCAAGTTAAGTTAAACAACACAATGATCACGCAGCATTCGCAGCTTTAAGTTACAAAAACTCTGAGCATCGGCTCAGATTGAGATCATATTTTCTAGAGGGACAGATATGAGCACCTCGTTTCCCACATTATTGCGCCAGATGAAAGCGTTGGGCGCAACTGATCTGTTTTTAAGCGAAGGCAAGCCAGCCACATATCGCATAAACGGAAAAATGACATCCACCGAAGGACCTGGGTTAACGGAAGAGGATCTCGAGCTAATTTGTGTCGGCATCATGCCTGACGACCAACACCAACGCTTTCAGAAACAGCTTGAACTCAATATAAGTTATAAAGCCTCAGGTGTCGGCCGCTTTAGAATCAGTGCATTCAAACAGATGCAAAAAACCTCTATGGTCATTCGAGCGATCCCGTCGAACATTCCAACACCCGATGAACTAGGCCTGCCAAAACCAATTGTTGATCTAACTGCAAAAAAACGCG
>Ga0224507_10001202_pt1 | contig 10393 bp, 8 predicted proteins | sample SF_Jan12_sed_USG_3_FD_170159 | JGI IMG/M metagenome (GOLD analysis project Ga0224507, IMG submission 170159) | Sediment microbial communities from San Francisco Bay, California, United States - SF_Jan12_sed_USGS_13 | ecosystem: Environmental > Aquatic > Marine > Sediment | place: USA: California...
ACTTAACCGACGGGTCATTTAAAGACGCCAATATGATAAGCACAAATTTAAGCGGTAGCATCCTTAAAAACACAGACTTATCGAATTCAAACCTTGATGGCGCCAGCTTCCTAAGAGCGAGCCTCACAGAAGTTAATTTTGAAAATGCACAATTAAGCAATGTTAATTTTTTTAAGGCCAGCGTTATTGCCAGCAACCTAACTAAATCCGACTTATCCAGAGCCAATTTCCAGGAAGCTGATGTAAGCCAATCTATATTTACTCAAGCCAACATTCAGGAAACAAATTTTGTACTGGTAGAAAACTTCGATAAAGCCATTGGTATGAAAAACACAAAAAATACCGATGACGCCAAGTTTTAAATGTTGAACCTAATTCTCCTTATCTCACCCCATCATCCCTGATATAATCAAAATCCAATAAAAATATCAATTTATAGGTGCCCAGTGATATTAATGATGGCTACGCGCATACATATTGTCTTATGGTTTCTTTTTATAAGTGCATGCTCTCACTTGGAGACCAACAGTTCAGACTTAACACATTTTGATAATAACAAACTTTATCAAACACTATTTCCTAACGAGCCACCCCTCAATAAACCCATATCCGTACAACGGTTTCAATTAGTTGGTACACAGTTACCTTCCTCTTCCATATCCAATATTGACTTCAGTCTTAGCGAACTACAAAAAGTTAATTTCAAGCAAGCAAAATTAGACAACATTATATTTCATGGCGGCAGAATTATTAACACAGACTTTAGCAACTCAACCCTCACAAACGTAAGTTTTTCCGGCGCCGAACTGAGGAATGTAAACTTCAAAAATACAAAATTTATCAATGTAGATATAAGTAACACACATATCTCTGATTCTAACTTTGAAGGTGCGCTATTTTTCAATACCAAGCTAAACAAAAGTCGCTTTGCGGACTCCATATTATCCAACGTAACATTTGAAAAAAGCAACTTAGCAAGTGTTACATTTTACTATTCCTCATTAAAAAATATTAATTTTTCACATCAAAATCTTAAACACAGTATTTTTACAGGTTGTACTATTTCAAATTCCTCATTTGAGGGAAGCAACCTAGAATATGCCGACTTCTCATCATCTTCAATTAATAACTCTTCATTTTCATCAAGCCTAATGATTAATGTTAAAGCTAATAATGCAAAATGGTCAAAAATTAATTTCACCGCAATAAAAGGCATTGGAATGAATTTTGAAAATGGCCACATTTCTGAAAGCACGATGGACTATGCCGACTTAAGAGAAACTAGGTTTTTAGAAACTCAATTTGATAAAACAACCTTAAACCACACCAATCTGGAATATACTAACTTTAGTTTCTCGGTAATGAACAATATTTCTCTGGCCGACAGTATTATTTCTAGGGCAATATTTAATCGAACATCATTAGCTCATGCCAATCTTAAAAATACAAAAGCAAAATGGACCAGTTTTTTAATGGCTAATTTAGAATTTTCTACCTTATCCGGATCAGACATTCATAAAGCAGACTTTAGAGGTGCTAATTTGCAACATACTGATTTTACGAATACTAAGCACTTCGACAACGCCATCGGCTTTAGCAAATCTGAAAACTATTCAACTATAAAACCCCCGAACTAATACTCCCTTCATTTCAATTAACTTTCATTTAAAATGTAACTACACGAACTATTTACAAAATCATAACTTCACATTAATTACAAAAAAACTCCCGAGAGCATACTGGACAAGCAAATTAATTGGACTATAGTTAAAATTAGGTAACAAATATTCTCTCGTATTGTTGCCTTGGACGTGGTTAATATCACCATTCGTATCATTAGCATATGTAATAAATGGAGCAAATAAACAGATAAGGATATATAACCTTAAACACTGAGGAGGTCGAATATTGATTAGACCAGATTGTTCGCTTAATAAAGGATTTACTGTATTTTGATATTAATTTTCTCGCGAGAGTGCAGCTTTTTTCCACGATAGATAAAAAATTGCGCTCAAAGAGCCGAACCGATTGTGATGCAAATTGGTTACACTCTCGCACAAAATTATAATTTTTAAGAATTATTCTTTTCTAACGTCACTTATATTACACAACAGAGCAATACACAAATACGTATGATTTCTATTGGAAATTTTAATAACCCTGTCACGTCGTCTCGCGGCCTACAAAATTTAACTAATAAAAATCTTCGCCCACCAGAAATTAAACCCACGAACTTAACTGAGGACAACTTAGATAAATCTAAGCAATCACTAAAACTATATACAGAGCTTTCAGAAACCAGTCACCACAACCAAAGCAACAATCTATTCAGAGACAATCTAAGCTATTCTTCTTTGACAGCAATAAACCAATATACAAAAAATTACAATCTTGAGCGCACTGAAAATACAAACAGGTTAATAGGTTTGAGTATTTACGCGTAAATATAATAATTATTGCGGCCCAACCAATTGAGGATACCTGCACAATACAATTCCCCATACTTAGAAATAAATACAGGAAACACTAATAAATATCATACATCTAAAAAAGGCACTGACCGAAATGAGTTTTTCGGTTACAATCCTAGACTAGACATATTAAACAGGATAATTTACCGCTAATGATCGGTAACAATAAAACAATCTTATTAGTTGAAGATAATAAGAACGATGAGTTACTCGCAATACGTGCGCTTAAAAAAAATAATGTTACTAGCAATATATTCATCGCGAGAGACGGAGTTGAAGCTATTAATTATATTTTTAATGGTACCGCTGACAATAAACTACCACTAAATTTACCAGAGCTTATTTTACTAGATCTTAACCTTCCAAAACTCAATGGCCTGGAAGTGCTCAAAAGGTTAAAAAATAATGAAGCGACTGCTCAAATCCCGATTGTCATGATGACATCATCTACTGAAGAAAGTGATATTAAATCAAGCTACGCCCTAGGGGCCAATAGCTATATTCGTAAGCCCGTTGATTTTGGTGACTTTTCATCACTAATTAGCAACCTTGCGACATACTGGCTTGTTCTGAACCGCTCTCCAAATTCTTTTCACTAAATTTCTGAATTGGCCACAAGAACTGACTAAACCACCTACTCGCCCGTCACTAAATTATTTTTCAAAATTAAAAAAGCCACATTGAAAATCAATGTGGCTTTTTCGTTATTATCCCCCTTAATTTCATAAACTAAACGGGATAATATTTTTCTTTAATTTTTAACTGTTAATACATAAGCAGCGAGTTTACTTTAGATATTAACCTAAGTCTTTCATACTCAGTCTGATTCTGCCTTGCTTATCAATTTCAAGCACCTTCACTTTGACAGTCTCACCTTGTGAAAGCTTATCGCTTACATTCTCTACGCGCTCTTCACAAATTTGAGAGATATGAACTAGTCCATCACGTCCTGGTAAAATCGTAACAAAAGCACCAAAATCCATTATTTTGGAAATTTTACCTTCGTAAATTCGACCTACTTCGACATCAGCGGTTAATTCTTCAACACGTCGCTTAGCTTCAAGACCTGCAGCACGATCAACAGATGCTATTTTAACCGTTCCGTCATCTGTAATATCAATACTAGTACCGGTTTCTTCAGTCAATGCACGTATTGTTGCACCGCCCTTACCAATAACATCACGGATACGATCTGGATTTATTTTCAATGTAATGTAACGTGGTGCAAATTCAGACAATTCTTGTCTTGGCTCACTAAGGACCTTATTCATTTCACCAAGAATAAAAAGACGTCCAGCTTTTGCTTTTTCTAACGCTACTTGCATAATCTCTTTTGTGATACCAGTAATCTTGATATCCATTTGCAAAGCAGTGACACCATCAGCTGTTCCTGCCACTTTAAAGTCCATATCACCAAGATGATCTTCGTCACCAAGGATATCAGACAATACCGCGAAATTTTCTTCTTCTTTAATCAAGCCCATGGCGATACCAGCAACAGGCGCCTTTAATGGTATACCCGCATCCATCATCGCTAAGCTACTACCACAAACGGAAGCCATTGAGCTTGAACCGTTAGATTCAGTGATTTCTGATACGATTCGAACCGTGTAAGGATATGTTTCCATATCTGGCATTACAGCCATTACACCGCGCTTCGCCAATTTACCATGACCGATTTCACGTCGCTTAGGTGAGCCTACAAAACCAGTCTCGCCAACACAAAACGGAGGGAAGTTATAATGTAGCATGAAAGAATCTTTATGCTCTCCACCAATCGAATCAATTAGCTGCGCATCTCGTTCAGTACCCATTGTCGTAACAACAATGGCCTGAGTTTCTCCACGAGTAAAAAGTGCGGATCCATGTGTACGAGGTAAAATACCTGTACGAACAAAAATCGGTCTAACTGTGTCGTTGTCACGGCCATCTATTCGCGGTTTTGACGCAATAATTTGAGCACGTACAGTGGACTTTTCAAGACTTCCAATCATGCCTTTAACATCAGCACTAGACCAACCTGAATCATCGTCAGATGATGCAAGCGCTTCAACAACTTCAGTTCGAATCTCACCCATGCGATCTTGTCGCTTGAGCTTATCTTGAATTTGGTAAGCTTCAGAAACAGACGCCCCTACTTTAGCTTTAACAGCTGTTTCAAGTGCAACATCCTTTTCTACAGGAGTCCATACCCAGTCAACTGTTCCAACTTCTGCTTTTAATTCATTTATGGCAGAAATAATGACCTGCATTTTCTCATGACCAAACATAACAGCATCAAGCATGACTGACTCAGGTAAAATGTTCGCCTCAGACTCAACCATCAATACAGCTGAATCTGTACCTGCGATTACCAGATCAAGATCAGACGACTTCAATTCAGATACATCAGGATTTAATAAAAACTCACCATCTTTGTAACCCACTCTTGCAGCGCCAATAGGCCCTGAGAATGGAACACCGGATATAGAAACCGCTGCCGAGGCACCAATTAATGCGACGATATCTGGATCAATTTCAGCGTCAAGCGACATTACTGTTGCAATTACCTGAACCTCATTAGTAAAGCCTTTAGGAAACAAAGGACGTAACGGACGGTCTATAAGACGCGATGTCAGTGTTTCTTTTTCCGTAGGACGGCCTTCACGCTTGAAAAAACCACCCGGGATCTTGCCCGCAGAATAAGTTTTTTCCTGGTAATTAACAGTTAAAGGGAAAAAATCACGCCCCGCATCTGCTTCTTTTTTTGCTACGCAGGTAACCATGAGCACTGTATCGCCCATACTAACCATAACAGCACCAGACGCCTGACGAGCAATCTCGCCAGTTTCGATTTTGACCGTATGTTTACCGAATTGAAAACTTTTACTAATGGGGGTCACTGTATATTCCTTATTGTACGTAATAGTGCGCGAAGTATTACTTACGTAAGCCTAGACGAGAAATTAATGAACGGTAACGCTCAGAGTCTTTCTTTTTTACGTAATCCAATAACTTACGGCGTGTACTAACCATTTTCAACAAACCTTGACGTGAGTGATGGTCGTGAATATGTGTTTTAAAATGACCTGATAGATCATTAATACGTGCAGATAATAACGCAACCTGTACTTCCGGCGAACCAGTATCACCAGGCTGTGTTTTATATTCATCTACAATTTTTGCAATTGCTGTGTTGTCTAATGCCATTTTTAACTCCTGAACTTACCATGTTTAAGCTGCGCGTATATTACCTTCACATCCCTTATGGAACAAGTAAATATACGCAAAAAGCTTCGAATTTTAGCAATTTACGATCTAAATTAACCAGTTTTAATAATATTAATGCTGTAGCTTCTATCTCATTAGCGTTTCAGCTCAAGACTTTAATAGTCTACTCGGCTTTATCTTTCCATCACCTTGAACTTCGCCTATCCCCATAAATAAGTCAGCGCTATTAAATAACGTAACTGAACCTTCCGTGGGCGATTTTGGAACTTGAACCGCCTGACCTTGTTTAACATAAAAAGCCGAGTCGTCGGTTAAGGAAATCCTGGGCCAATTAGTTAATGCAACCTCAATGGGTAAAATATACTCATCAAGCTCAGTAAATGCTTTCTCATCACGTAAGACGTTCAACTTTTCTAGTGTAACGGACTCATCTATATGAAAAACACCCAAATCAAAACGCCTTAATTCGGTAACGTGAGCACCACAGCCGAGTTTTTTGCCAATATCTTCAGTCAGCGTACGAACATAGGTGCCTTTTGAGCAATTCACATCAAAACTTAATTTGTTATCACTCAAGGATTTTAGTGATATATTTTCAATCCAAATCCTACGCGGTTCGCGCTCTACCTCAATACCTTGCCTTGCTAATTTATATAAAGGCTGTCCATTCTGCTTAAGCGCTGAATACATAGGGGGGATTTGGTAACTTTCACCAAGAAAGCTTTCTAAGACTTCAATTACATGCTGCTCACTTAAAGCGGGCACCTCGCAGGTATCAATTACATCACCTTCTGCGTCCGCAGTAGTTGTAGTAACACCTAACAGGCATTCAGTTGCGTAACTTTTATCTGCGGTGAGTATGTAATTTGAAAATTTAGTTGCCTCACCAAAGCAAATTGGAAGCAAACCAGTGGCCAGCGGATCGAGACTACCAGTATGGCCGGCTTTTTGAGCATTAAATATTCCCTTTACCTGCTGCAATGCCTCATTGGATGAAACACCGATGGGCTTATCCAACAAAATAATTCCGCTAATATCTCTACCGCGGATTTTTCTACGACGCGACAATATAAACCTCTTAAATAACTATAAAAATCTATTTTTTATCAGATGCAATTGCCGCATCTATCAAACCTGTAAGGTGCGTGCCACGTACTGTGCTATCGTCATACTTAAAGTGGAGCTCAGGCACAATACGCAACTTCATTCTTCGACCCAACTCTCGCCTCAAAAAACCGCTAGCCTTTTCCAGACCAACCAATACATTCTTATCAACATCTTCGTTGTAGTCACCAAGGACGGTAAAAAATATAGTTGCGTGAGAAAAGTCTTTACTCGCCTTAACGGCAGAAACAGTAACCCATTTTATACGAGGATCTTTAACTTCCTGCTGTATTAGCTGGGCGAGTTCGCGCTGTATCTGCTCACCAACTCGCCTGCTACGACTAGATTCACTACTCGATGCCATTAGATCGTTCGCTCTACCAATACACGTTCATAAACTTCGATCTGATCACCGGGTTTAACGTCGTTATAATTCTTAACACCAATACCACATTCAGTATTATTCTTAACTTCTGCAACGTCATCTTTAAATCGGCGTAATGACTCTAATTCACCTTCGTAAATAACCACATTTTCACGTAAAACACGAATCGGGTTATTACGCTTAACCGTACCTTCAGTCACCATACAACCTGCAATAGCGCCGAGTTTAGGTGAACGAAAAACATCGCGCACTTCTGCAAGACCAACAATTTGCTCTTTGTATTCAGGCGAAAGCATACCGCTCATAGCCGACTTAACTTCATCAATTACATCGTAAATAATACTGTAGTAATGCAAGTCAATATCTTCATCTTCAATCAATCGACGCGATACAGCATCTGCTCGCACGTTAAAGCCGATCATGATTGCACTTGATGCCATTGCTAGATTTGTATCTGATTCATTAATACCACCAACACCACTACCAACTATGACGACTCGAACCTCATCTGTAGATAAATTGACAAGCGCATCGTTCAATGCTTCCAATGAACCCCGAACGTCAGTTTTCAATACTATATTTAGCGTTGAAACCTCACCCTCTTCCATCTGAGTGAAAAGATTATCGAGTTTAGCTGCCTGCTGTTTTGCGAGTTTTACATCACGGAATTTACCCTGACGAAACAATGCAATCTCACGTGCTTTTTTCTCGTCGGCAACAACAATTGCTTCTTCACCAGCACCCGGTGTACCAGAAAGACCAAGAATTTCTACCGGAATCGATGGACCTGCCGAGTTAATTGGCTTGCCGTTTTCATCAAGCATCATTCGTATTCGGCCAAACTCCTGACCGGCAAGAACGATATCACCTTTATTCAAACAACCAGATTGAACAAGTAATGTCGCCACAGAACCACGACCTTTATCCAGTCTTGACTCAACAACAACACATCTTGCCGGACCTGAATCAACAGCTTGGAGCTCAAGAACTTCCGATTGAAGCAATACAGCGTCAAGCAGATCATCAATGCCTGCTCCAGTTTTCGCGGAAACCGGCATAAACATCACATCACCACCCCAGTCCTCTGGGATAACATCTTCTTGGGCTAATTCGTTCTTAACGCGATCCAGATCGGCTGACTCTTTATCTATTTTATTAACCGCAATAATTAATGGAACCCCAGCCGCTCTAGCATGCTGAATTGCTTCTTTTGTTTGCGGCATAACACCATCGTCCGCAGCAACAACAAGAATAACAATGTCGGTTAATTGCGCACCACGTGCACGCATAGACGAAAATGCAGCGTGTCCAGGAGTGTCAAGAAATGTCACCATTCCTTTATCCGTATCAACATGGTAAGCACCTATATGCTGAGTAATGCCGCCAGCCTCTCCAGATGCTACTTTTGATTTACGAATTTGATCCAGTAGAGATGTTTTACCATGATCGACGTGTCCCATTACCGTAACTACAGGAGCTCGATGAACAGTTACACCTTCATGCGTATCTTGCATCAACGCTTCTTCTAACGCGTTGTCGCTCATAGCAATCGCAGTATGGCCCATCTCTTCAACGATAATCGTTGCTGTCTCTTGATCAATCACCTGATTTATAGTCGCCATAATGCCGAGCCTCATCATCCCCTTGATGACTTCAGCAGCCTTAACTGACATTTTTTGCGCCAATTCAGCAACCGTAATTGTTTCAGGAATATTGACCTCACGAACTACTGGGCCTACAGGCTCTTTAAAACCATGCAGGTTATTGGCATCGGCAGCTGAAGTTGAGTGACTCCTACCATGCTTAGTTTTCTTTTTACGTCGCCCAGCCTTATCAGAAGAAACATGTAATTGTTGACGCGACTGATCATCCCGACCTTTTCGTTTCTTTTTCTTAGCGCCACCTTTATCTTCTCTAGAGGCGTCAAGCTGGCTTTTTTCAACCTGCTGCCTTGCTTTATCTTCTGCAGATGGCGCTGTTTTTTGTGCTGCCTTTGCCGGTGCCTGAGGTGCTTTTGCCGTTTCTTTTGGTTTAACAGCTTGATTAGAAACAGCCTTTACCTCTTTGGTCACTTGCGCTTGCCGCTCTGTTTCAGCAACTACTTTTTCTTCTTCGATACGTTTTTCATCAATCAACGTTTCGACTTGAGCTTTCCGCTTTAGCTCCACTTCCATTTCCTGTTCTTTTTCTTTTTCTTTTCTTACAGAAATGTCCGCTACCGCTTGAGCTACCGCTTTGTCTTCGTCAGTTAGCGTTTCACTACGCTTAACGTAAGTCCGTTTTTTTCGTACTTCTACATTAATTGTACGAGTTCCACCCTTACCCTGACCAATTCCGCCACTCGAACTGACTTTTGTTCTTATTTCGCTGACTGATTTACGTTTTAAAGTAATACGTGTCGGCTCATCTCCTGTTGCACCTTCTTTACCGTGCTTGTCTCGCAAATGACCCAAAAGCTTCACTTTTTCGTCTTCGGTAATCGTTTCTTCTGAAGTTTTAATAGCAACGCCTGCATCGCTTAATTGCGAAATTAGACGATCTACTGAAATACCAACGACCTCAGCAAACTGTTTTACCGTTACATCCGACATAGCTTGTCCTCGCTTATCCTTTATGAACCACTTATTACTTCTACTAGCTAAATTTACTCTGCTTCGGTACTGAACCAGGGCTCTCGAGCCTTCATTATTAAGCTACCAGCTAGTTCCTGGGTAATACCAATCAGGTCAACTAAGTCGTCTGTTGCCTGCTCAGCCAAATCTTCCATAGTACATATTTTGTGGCTTGCCATTTTCTCAGCAAGCTCTTGAGTAATACCTTCCATTTGAAGCAAATCTTCCTTTGGAATCGACTCATCTGATTCTTCCGCAGCTATTGCTTTTGTGAGAACATATTCTCGCGCTCGCTGACGCAATTCAGAAACGATATTCTCATCAAACTCTTCTATTTCCAGCATCTCCGCCTCAGGCACATAGGCGACTTCATCCATGGTGGTAAAGCCTTCTTCAATGAGAATCACTGCAACTTCCTCATCTACACCAAGCCCGCCTGTAAATAGAGAAACAATTGTAGCTGTTTCCTTCTCCGTTTTTTCTTCAGCCTGAGTTTCCGTCATGACGTTAATCGTCCAACCAGTAAGCTCGCTAGCAAGCCTTACATTCTGACCACCACGACCAATAGCCTGGGATAGCTGATCTTCAGCGACGGCAACATCCATCGCCCC
>Ga0224507_10001203_pt1 | contig 10391 bp, 8 predicted proteins | sample SF_Jan12_sed_USG_3_FD_170159 | JGI IMG/M metagenome (GOLD analysis project Ga0224507, IMG submission 170159) | Sediment microbial communities from San Francisco Bay, California, United States - SF_Jan12_sed_USGS_13 | ecosystem: Environmental > Aquatic > Marine > Sediment | place: USA: California...
TTTTTAGTGAAGAACTAATGGAAGCTGCCAAAAAAGACGTCAACCTCATAGGACAATTTGGGGTAGGTTTTTACTCAGCTTTCATGGCTGCCACCAAGGTACGGGTTCAAAGTCGCCCCTCAGACGGTTCAGAAGGATTCGAGTGGGAGTCCGAAGCAGCAGGCACTTACACCATTCGCCCTTGCCCCGGCCTGCACCGCGGCACCAAGATCATCATGGAACTCAAGGAAGAAGCCAAGGAGTACTCCACTAAAATAGCAGTTGAGAGAATTATTAAACAATATTCCTCCTTTGTATCCTTTCCAATCAAGGTAGATGGGGATACGGTCAATACCGTACAAGCCCTCTGGACCCGCTCCAAAAACGAAATTACCGATGAAGAATATACTGAATTTTATAAATTTATCGGCAATGCCATAGATGAGCCCACCTATCGACTCCACTTCTCCGCTGACGCCCCTTTGGCTATTAATGCTTTGCTTTATGCTCCAAAAGAAAACTACGAACTCATGGGTATGGGTCGTATGCAACCAGGGGTTAACCTCTATTGCCAAAGAGTACTTATCGACCAGCACAGCAAAAACATTCTTCCCGAATGGCTCCGTTTCTTAAAAGGCGTAGTGGACAGCGAGGATCTACCACTTAACATTTCCCGACAGGCTCTGCAGGATAGCACTCTGGTTACCAAACTGCGTAGGGTTGTAACCAAACGATTTCTCAAAATGTTACAAAACGAGGCTGCAAAGGAAAATTCCACCTACCCTGAATTCTGGAAGACCTTTGGTATTTTTCTAAAAGAAGGTGTAACCACAGATTTTGAGTATCAAGCAGACCTGGGCAAACTCTTGCGCTTTGAGTCCTCTGCTTCCGAAGACGGAGAGATGATCTCCCTTGATCAATACGTTGAACGAATGAAAGAAGGACAAGAAGAGATATACTATATCAACGGTCCAAGCAGGGGTGCTATTGAGAATGGTCCCTATATTGAGATGTTCAAGAAACGTGATATTGAAATCCTATACACCCTTGAGCCAATCGACGACTTCGTACTCAACCACTTACGTGAGTATAACGACAAGCAGCTGGTTTCCGCTGACCGAGCCGATCTGCGTCTTCCGGAAAAAACCGGTGAGGAAGCAAAAGAGCAAGAGACCGCTGAACAAGCTGACAGCTTGGACAAAGACAAGTCCGATGAGTTATGCACCTGGATTAAGGAAGTACTCGGTGAACGGGTCAAAGAAGTTATAACTTCCAGCCGGTTGGTCAATAGCCCGGCCATGATCGTTAACCCCGACGGTTTTCTTACTTCATCCATGGAGCGAATCCTTCAGGCCGGTGGCAAAGAGAGCGGCATCCCCATGGGCGGAAAGAAAAACATGGAAATCAACCCTGCTAACGGACTGATGAAAAAACTCATTACCTTACGCACCAACGATATAGACCTAGCCAAAGACATGGTTGAACAAGTATATGACAATGCCATGATCCAAGCCGGACTTCTGGTTGATTCCCAACAAATGGTTAGCAGAAACTACCGTATTTTAGAAAGAATGGCGGACAATCTGTAATCCTTGATTATCAAGATTATACCGTGGTTCGAACAAGTCCATTGTTCAAACCACGGTTCAAATATCTTGATAAAAATATATGTTCACGATATATGAAGTAATCTCTTTTCAATTATTGTGAAATGGGAACGGTGCGCCGCATCGCTCCTTCCCCATATAATATATTTCGTGAGTAAATCCCATTGGACTCCGTACTCAGTAAAAAAACAATGCGCCTTTCGATCATCTTTTGTTGTCTTCTCATCTCGTTTCTTGGAGGATGCCAAAGTAAGCAGATCAGACATTTAGCATCCGATGCCGCTCTCATCACTCCCGAACAAACCACAAAGGGAGAACTGATATCTTACCTCGGCCAACCCGACGCCCATCGCAAGATTTCCGATAACATTTGGGAATTCATTTACTTTGAAGACAAACGCAGCCTAATAGACAAGACACCTTTCATTGGCGATCTCTCATCCTCTGACGACTACGAAATGCTTCGTATCATCATTACAAATGACAAAGTCACAGAATGTGAATTTAGCTCTTTTGACAAAAATGATCAAAAATGGGCAGATGATTTCACGTGGGAAGATATTAAGTGAGCTTCGACTCTTCCAGCTATGACATCATCCGAGAACGGATGATTGAAGAGCAGTTGGTCGGACGGGGCATTCAAGATCCGGCAACCCTGCAGGCCATGCGACTCGTACCACGTCATCTATTTGTGGAAGATGCTATGCGAGCCAGGGCCTATGGAGATCACCCCCTGCCCATAGGCGCAGGCCAGACCATCTCACAACCATTTATAGTTGCCTTTATGACCGAGGCCCTAAAACTTCATGAAGATGCACGGGTTTTGGAAATAGGCACCGGTTCTGGATACCAAGCTGCGGTTCTTTCACGAATGTGTCGACGCATCTATACTATTGAAAGGATTGATTCACTTTTATCCAAGGCCCGAAAACTTTTTGACCGGCTTCATTACCATAACATTGTTTCTCGCATTGACGATGGAACCGAAGGATGGCCCTCGGAAGCACCTTTTGATGGAATCATCGTAACAGCTGCTGGACCCAAAATCCCCGAACCACTCATCGAACAATTGGCAGACCCGGGCATAATGGTTATTCCGGTGGGAGACCACTACACCCAGGAGCTCAAACTGATAAACAAAAAAAACGGTAACATAAGCGTAAAGACCATCGAATTAGTACGCTTTGTTGACCTCATAGGATCCCATGGCTGGTAATACTCAAACATCACCCGACCCTAAACCCCAATCACTCCTCCATCGAATCTATCTCAAATGCATGGAATGGATTGCTACTCCGGCCGGAGTTTGGGCCTTATTCTTCATCGCCATTGCGGAATCTTCATTTTTTCCTATCCCGCCCGATGTGTTTCTGATCGCTTTGTGCATCAACAACCCTAAAAAATCTTTTAAATATGCCGCTATATGCTCAGCAGGATCAGTAATCGGTGGAGCCATTGGTTATGGCCTGGGATGGAGTTTTATGGATACTGCCGGAAAATACATTCTCGATCTATACGGCTTGCATGACAAATATGCTATAATCCAAGGATATTATCAGGAATATGACGTACTCACCGTGTTTGCCGCCGGTTTCACCCCCTTACCCTACAAACTATTTACGATTACCGCTGGAGTATGCAAACTTAATTTTTTTACCTTTATTCTCATCTCGCTAATATCTCGTTCAGCTCGATTTTTTCTTGTTTCTGGACTTATTTACCGCTATGGATCAAAAGTCAGCACATTCATCAATCGCTACTTCAATCTTCTTTCCATCGCCTTTATGATCTTGCTAATAGGTGGTTTCGTGCTGTTCAAAATTATTTTGCACTAATTCCTAAAGATTAGTTTTAGGAACACGGAAAAAAAGGAAGTAAGATTATTTAATTTATATCTTCCGAGTTCCTAGCTAACATATTAATTCATAATACCAAATACAGACAACAAGTAGTTGTATGAGCGCTACCACTCAAACTCCTAAATATACTTTTTTTGCAACCGATCATTTCCAAACACGATTGAAACGGATCAAACGACGCGACCCATCAGGATACCTTCGCATTCGCCAAGTTATCAACCGAGTTTTGGAAAACCCTGCTGAAGCAGATGGCAAGATGATCGGACTCCACCATGGTCGACTAAAAAAATATGTTGGTCGAGGCGAATATCGCCTAATCTATTACTACTGTGAAAAATGCATCAAGGCCAACGAACGACTTTCAGAAGACTGCGGATACTGCACCAGAGTAGATGATAACAGCGTCATCTTCTTTGATGTATATCACAAAAACGAAAGCCATAAACTGAAACACGGTAGCTGATTAGACATAACACAAGATAACATATAGTTACAGGTGCCCCAGATTTAGACATTTGCAACTGATCGGCATATTTTTTCTATAAGAGCGGAGGCAACCGCGTAAAGATGAGGGGTTTGTAACCACTTACGAAAAATAGGTAAAATACCAACCTAACAAAAGCGCCACAAGCAATGATAAATGTTTGTTTCAACAACAAGTTTCACCATATTGGGCACAACAAAAGGATATAGCGAGGGATATCTTTTACACAGCTATAAAGATGATTATAGAGTCAATTAATTCACGATATAGTTCAAATCATTACTTTGCCAGAACACGGGCAAGAATAGTCAACATCTTCTGATTAGTCGGCCCATCTTTTACCGCAATTCTCAAAGCATGATTTCCCAAAGTGGTCCCCATTAATTTAGTATCACGCAAATAAAGATTATCCTTCCTACATTCCTGTACTACGGTAGCCGCACTGGGTCCCTGGGGATCCAACATACAGAGAACAAAATTAGCTACACTCGGTATGATCTCCATACGTTGCAAATCTAATAATCCAGCAACAAGCTCTTCACGTAACTTTTTTGTTTCCATATATCGTTGCTTATAATAAGAGGTCTCCTGCAGTGCGAGTACTCCAGCAATTTGACCGGGCAAACTTACCACCCAAGGAGGAGAATATTTACGCAATTGTGCTATTCGTTCTGCATGGGCACATAGATATGCTACTCTCACCCCGCTCAATCCATAGGATTTAGACATGGATTTACTTATGACCACATTAGGTCGCTGTACGGCAAACTTCTCCAAAGAATGTTCAGATCCAACATATTCCACATAAGTTTCATCTACCCAAATAGTGGTGGACGAAGGGGCATCTTCAAAAACACACTCCAATGTCTCTCGTCCAATGTGACAACCAGTGGGACTATTAGGATTAACCAATATACAAAAATCATATTCACGGGCCAATGCCTTATTAAGATCTTCAAGACTTGGAGAAAATAATTGTGATCTATGACAGGTTAATCGCTCAACCCGACATCCTATAACATTGGTAAGAAGATGCTCATACTCGCCATAGGTAGGGTCAAGCAATAACACCCGCGAGTGCGGAGTTAACCATTGGGTAAGTGCCAGAAACATGAGATCGGAAGAACCGGCTCCCGGCAATATATTCTCCTCCCCTACCCCTCGATGATGCGCGACAGTCCTGACAAAACCATCACAATCGGTGGGAGGAGAGGTTCGAATAATCCAATCCAAATGAGTTCCGAGAACCTTTAATATCTCTGGAGCCGGTGGAAACCATGCATCCAAAACATCGCCATTAATAATCTCTGATCTTTTATCCAAGGAGCTAAAATCATTACCAACGGCATCAAAAAAAGCTCCTCCATGGAAACATTTCTTCAGAGAACTCACGATCACACCTCGGTAAAATCTGAAGGCGGCTTTCTAAGATAACGTAAAAACTTCTGTTTTTCTACGGCATTAGTGTACGCATCTTCGGGACTTATTCTTTTTTTCAACAGCATGGCCATAATCGCATCATCAAGGGTTTGCATTCCATATTTTTTACCAGTCTGCATAACTGATGGAATCTGATATGTTTTCCCTTCACGAATCAAGTTTCGCACCGCCGGAGTACATATCAAAATTTCCAGAGCCGCCATCCTGCCCTTTTTATCCACTCGCTTAAAAAGAGTCTGCGAAACAACTGCCCGCAATGCATCAGCTAAGGTTGACCGAACTTGGCCTTGCTGATTAGCTGGAAAAATTTCAACAACCCGATCAACCGTTTTCATGGCGTTCAAGGTATGCAAGGTTCCAAAAACCAAGTGACCGGTCATGGATGCCTCCATTGCCAAAGAAATAGTTTCTAGATCACGCATCTCACCAACCATGATAATATCCGGATCCTCACGCAGAGCCCCCCGCAATGCAGCAGAAAAAGTTTTAGTATGAGTACCGACTTCCCGATGGTTTATTATAGACTGCTGACTTTTATGTACAAACTCTATGGGATCCTCAACGGTGAGAATATGATCCTTTCGAATTTTATTAGCTTCATCAACAATAGCTGCCAAAGTGGTTGATTTACCAGAACCAGTCGGTCCGGTTACTAAAACAAGACCCTTTGGAAGTTCCGCCAGCTGACTAATAACCTTGGGAAGCCCCAACTCATCACAAGTCATAATCTCACTGGGAATCTCACGAAAAACTGCGCCAATTCCGTACTTTTGTTGAAAAAAGTTACAACGATATCTCGCCAACCCAGGAATCTCATACCCGAAATCAAGATCGCCGGTTTCCTCAAATATTTTAATTTTATCCTCAGGGCATATTTCATAAAGCATTTTTTTAAGGCTCTCGTTATCAAGAACTTTAAATTTTACTCGCTCTATATCACCCCGAATACGTAATGCAGGCTGCTGCCCTGCAACCATATGTAAATCGGATGCACCTTCTTCATTCATCAACTTGAAAAAAGCATCGATCTGAGCCATACTTTTGCTCCTTTATTCGCGACCGCTTTAAAATTAATTTAAAAAATAACTGCCTTTTTTATATAGTTAACCACATCCTCCGCATCATCAAAAAGTTCAAATAGTAAAAAATCATCTTTTTCAATCTTTCCAGTTTGTAATAATTGTTCCTTAAACCAATCAATCAAACCGGACCAAAACTTAGAACCTACCAAAATAATGGGAAAAGGTTTTATTTTTCCGGTTTGAATAAGGGTAAGCGACTCAAATAACTCATCTAAGGACCCAAAACCACCTGGCATACAGATAAACGCCATGGAGTATTTCATAAACATTACTTTGCGTACAAAAAAATAACGAAAATCCAAGGGAAGATTAACATATTCATTAGATGACTGCTCATGGGGCAAATCCACATTAAGACCAATGGATAAACCTCCCACTTCAGAGGCCCCCCTATTCCCAGCTTCCATAACCCCAGGCCCACCACCGGTAATAATAGCGTATCCGAGTTCCGAGAGACGGGCGGCAATATCCTTGGCGAGGAGATAATCGGGATGATCTTCTTTTATGCGAGCAGATCCATATATGGTCACGGCGGGCATATTCAAATTTGACAAAGTATCGAAGCCATCCACAAACTCTGCCATAATCCTAAACATTCGCCAGGAATCACCTTTAGTCATATTATCTAAAAAGAACCGATTTTCCCTACAGACATATTGTCGTGAGCGAGATTCCATCTTATTGCCGTGTTCCCTTATATATTTTTTCCCGTACACCCAAACGAGCAAGGCGATTTCCTACATTCTTCACATCACTTTCAGAAATCTTTGGTGACTTCAATATATTTTGATATATTTTCTTTGCTTTCTTGTCCTGCTCCATCTTCTCATAAATATTACCAAGAAGCAACTTTGTCCTAAAATTATCGTGTCGTTTCAAGCTTAAACCTTTCCGAGCGCAAGCCAACGCTTCCTGGTTATCGTTTAACTCCAAAAATACATATGCTAAACGCCGCCAATGATCTCCATCATAGGAATCTATGGAAATGGCTTTTCGACAAAGACTCAACCCCACTTCAACTCCCTGCCCAGTCTTTACATATAATAAACCAAGCATACTCATACAATCCGTACTACCAGGATAACACCGAAGGGCTTTTTGACAATTGCGAACTGCCTCTCGATACTCACCCAGTTCCATTTGTGCTTCTCCAAACAACCTATAAAAATGAAACTCTCGCAGACCAAATTTCTCAGCCTCCCATTGCCGAAACAACTCTGCCGCTTTTCCATAGGACCCTGAAAAACAATAAAGATCACCCAATTGCAACACTAATTCAGATACCGATTCCTCTGATTTTTCTCGTAATAGGTATGCTTTTTCCAAATACTCTATAGCTTCAGCCTTGCGCCCTTTTCTACGCATGGCAAATCCAAGATTAACTAATGCCATATAGTTATTCGGCTCCATATCCAAAACCTTGGCAAACCATGCTACTGCTAGACCAGGTTTATTAACTTCCGCTAAAGCGACACCGAGACTATTCATAAGATTAATATCGCCTTCCTGGAGTTGCAGTCCAAGACGATACTCTTTCACCGCCTCACGATAATCACCCTCATCAAAATAATAATCCCCGCTCACATTTAAACTGAGATTATCAAAACAAGTCACTTGACCAGGGCCATAGAAGCTTCCATGCAAAAGCGCTTTTTGACAATTGAGTACAACATCCATTTTGGTATAACGTAAACAGGGCCAATAACCCATTCCCACCGACAACAACCCGGCGTTTTTGCACCATGGATCCTGCTTTTTAATCATCTCTCCCCAATCTTTGAGATCTTCCTTGGTAAAACCAGGGAATAAAATATACACCTCACTATTATCAACGGGAAATATAATCGCTTGTTCTATCAAATAAGGACTCAACAGTCGCTCAAGGCTGCCAGTGAAATCCTTTTTGTTACCGTCAACTCGAAAAAGAATAATTGCAAAACGCTTATGCCGACGACAAGTGAATTTAATATCATCAAGAATAGAATCAGCAGGCAAGGTAAGCATCCGCTCATCTCGATCAGGATACACACTCGGACCACATTTAAAGCCAAAAGGCCCCACCCTCTCGGCTTGTTCAAGAGTTTTCCAACATTCTTTGAAAACTTTCCGCCCTATTCTTTTTTCACCATTTAAAATAAGGGAGGATGACGCCACATGAACAGAAAAAAATCGATTTTGCCGAAGGCGATAAACCACATTACGAGAAAATTCTAATAAATTCTTTCGAGAAACCATCTCGTAAAAAAATACATATATTCCACTAGAAAGAAAAACAAGGGGCTTTCCAATAACCGTCTCTAACAAAAACGCAATATCGTGACATTTAGCTAAACTAACCTCAGCCCCACGTTTATTACTCCCTACTTTGACCATAAAAAGAAACCCATATCGCTCAAAAAGACGATCGGTTTCTAAAAGATCAAAAAGACAGCGGCTATTATATCTTCCAGATAATGGATCAAGATAAGATTGCTTCACCGAAAGAAGACATTGTGACACAGTATTTCGCAGCTTAGACAAATGACTTTCGGATACTTTACCCAGTAGAGCCGGGTCCATATCATGAAAGAAAACACCATAGGACCCACTACTATCCATGGTTGCAGATACAGCAAGAACACCCTCACGCCGTAAAATATCTGGATCATTTTTCGCCGTGGATAATACTCCTTCCATACGAGACAACATTTCCCGTTCCATGGGGTGCCGGGTAATAATGTCTGATCCGCACCAATAAGATATTGACCCAGGTAAAGAAACATGTCTTCTCAGCTTCTCCTCAAACAAAGAGTATAATAAGTTGAAATCAGATGAGAGAAGTTCAACGTCCTGTTGTATAAACATGAGTTACTCAGCGAATTAAAAAAATTATTATATAATCACAGACTATTTTAGATTAAACGAGATCAACTTACTGTAAACCCTCTGTTCGGCAGTAAAAATGTACCTAGTCACAGGATTTATAACTAGGTCAAAAATACACCGCGAGTTAATAAGTGGTCACAGGTACTCAAGTATAAACAATTACCGCTGCTCACTATAGCCGAGCTATACTATCAAAGGAAACGATTTAAATATAAGGCCATTGTGACCACTAACGTTAAAATTACTCAAAGGAAGCGCCTAATACCTTACCTATTCCTTCTACCAGTAAGTTATGCTCATTTTTTTGGACAGTTCGTACATCAAGGATCATTTTATTTTGCTCAACCCGTCCGATAATTGGCATATCTAATGCCCTAAAACGTTTTTCAAGATCATCCATGGAAATGAATTTTGGTTGTAAAATAATACCACAGCTCGCAAGATCTTGTTCAGGCATAGCACCTCCACCTATACGGGAGGAGACATTCTCGACTGTTATTTCACAATTAGAGCCAACCTTCTCTGTTATCAATAATGCCAATTCCTGTGCTCTAAGTTTAACATCATCCTGAGACTCAGAAATCATCGCCAGGGTGGGTACTTTCTGAAAAGCAGTTTTCGGATCACGGTATAACCGAAGGATGGACTCCAGCCCAGCTAAAGTAAACTTATCGATTCGAAGTGCTCTGGTTAGCGGATTTTTCTTTATACGATCAATAAAATCTCTCTGGCCTAAGATAATTCCGGCTTGAGGGCCACCGAGTAATTTATCGCCGCTAAAAGTTATTACATCCACCCCCGAAGCTACTACTTCCTGAACCGTGGGCTCCTTAGCCAAGCCAAATTTACTTAAATCGACAAAGCAACCGGAACCCAAATCCTCCATAACAGGAATTGAATGTTTTCTTCCTAATTGAACCAATTCTTCATTATGAACTTCCTTTGTAAAGCCAATTATTCGGTAGTTACTACAATGGACCCGGAGAAGCAACGAAGTGTTGTCATTAACAGCTTGTTCATAATCATGCACATGAGTTCGATTTGTAGCTCCAAGTTCCACTAAATGGGCACCACT
>Ga0224507_10001204_pt1 | contig 10389 bp, 13 predicted proteins | sample SF_Jan12_sed_USG_3_FD_170159 | JGI IMG/M metagenome (GOLD analysis project Ga0224507, IMG submission 170159) | Sediment microbial communities from San Francisco Bay, California, United States - SF_Jan12_sed_USGS_13 | ecosystem: Environmental > Aquatic > Marine > Sediment | place: USA...
GCTATACAATATGCATATGTATGATATATTCTGGATCCAATCATCATACGCATCAATTCTACATTTCTTTCTAATTCAATGATATTTCTGATGAACTTTTTGATTTTGAGCCTAAATTTCTATATAGATTAATTAATTCTATTTATTTTAATGCTCTTGTATATATATAAGTGAAATCATATATAGATATGGAAAATGAAGAAAAAACCCCAACAATAGTTGCCGGCAACGACAACAAAAAAGAAGAACCTAAAAAAGAAGAAACAGCTAAAACAGAAAAATAAACTAGCACCCTCTTTTTACAGGGAGTGAACCTAATCTTACTAAATAGATTCAATATTAAAAACAATGATTTTCCAGTTTTAGGAATCAGTGTTTTTGGAAATAGTTTTGTTTTTTGTTATAGGTGATTTTTTCATTTGATCAAAAATGATTTTATGCACTCAGCAAGTTTTCATAATGAATTTGAAAAGTCTTGTTTAGATGTAAAATAACAACAACATTGTTTTTGTTTATTCTTGTGGATATGCAAGAGACTGTCCATTTTCAGATTATTTGTCTTTTATACGATGTAGTAGTAGACAATGTATGGCTTTTAGGAATTGTGTTCATTGCAATAGAGAATACGAAAGTCTGTATAATAATTCAACATGTTCATCACAGTGTGCCAGAGAAATTGGAAGATAATTTGCAAACACTTGATTAAAATTCTAGCAACGAACTATATGTGATATTGACTATAATCAAGTTGATTTGCTTAAAGTATTTGTGCTACAATCATCATCTCCCAACATCACGATTGTCTACTTTGAAAAACAGTAAGCCATCTGATTCTTATATGCAAAAGACTACTAAAGATTGATTATATTTTTGGTTCAAGAAATTATCAATACAGATGCTGCATGTGGGCGTTGTGGAAAAAACCGAATGATAATTGACAGTGTAACTGCAGAAAAATTTTGCGAAAAATGTGGCTGTGTTCTTTCTGGTACAATGCAGGATTCAGGACCTGAATGGAGATCATTTTCAAAAGAGGGTGGCGGCACAGATCCTGCCAGAACTGGAGCACCAACCTCACTTGCAATACACGACAAGGGTCTTGCCACAATCATCAATCCCATAAACCGTGACTCTACTGGAAAACCCCTCACGTCAGTCATGAAAAATACCATTGAAAGGTTGAGAACATGGGACAGCAGAAGCAAGGTCAATGCGTCTACAGACAAGAATCTCAGGCAGGCATTTGGCGAATTATCCAGGCTAAAAGACAAACTAGCAGTCTCAGATGCCGTAATCCAAAAGGCAGCATATCTTTACAGAAAGGCATTAGAAAAAAATCTAGTCAAAGGGCGCACCATTTCTCCTTTAATCGCATCCGCACTTTATGCGGCATGCAGGGATACTGAAACGCCAAGAACTCTAAAAGATGTCGCAGATGCGGGCAACCTAAAGAAAAAAGACATTGCCAAAAGTTACAGGTTACTACATCGAGAACTGGAACTGAAGATACCTGTTGTCAATCCGATTCAATGTATTGCAAGAATTGCCAGCAAACTTGAGATTACCGAAAAAACAAAACGCCATGCTGTCAAAATTCTTGAAGTATCACATGAGCATAAAGAATCAGCAGGAAAGGATCCCATGAGTCTAGCTGCCGCATCGTTATACCTGTCATGTGTAAAAAATGGGGAAGACAAAACCCAACGAGATATTGCAGAGGCTGCAAACGTCACTGAAGTAACGATTAGAAACAGATGCAAAAGCCTAAGGCTAGATCAAAACATGGACTATAAATTAAAATATAAAAAACCAAAAATTGCCATGACTTAGATTTATTTTTGCAGAAATTGTGATTTTTTCAAATCTGCATTCAAATCAAAAAGATGAATAAATCTCGTATTCTCAAAAAATATTGTCAGGTCAGTTGTATCGAGTTTCTTTGATTCCTAACAGAATTGTTTCCCTGTCAAAGCTATCCGGAAATGTTTTTAGAATTTGTTTTGTTTTCATTACAACATCAGATGTGCATTACACACTAATAAACAACATCAAATTAATATGTAAATTTGGATATGCATTCACTGTCATTTGATTTTTTCAATATCATTTCCTTTGAATCTCGTATACAGGATATGAATGCTTCAATCCAATCGAGAATCCTTTTACTTCCTTGAATTTGTAATCATCAAATTTTTTTACCATGCGATAAAGATCCCCTCCTATCACGGAACCATTTTTTGTGGCAGCATAGTTTATCTTTGAGCACATGTTTACAGGCGCTCCAATCATATCCAAGGATTCAGAAGTATTTGATTTCATCAAAACTACTGATCCGTAATCAGCACTGATTCTATAATCAACAGGCGGTAATCCTTCTTTGGCCAGTCTTTTGCATATTGTATCATGGTATTCAAGCATTGCAAGGCTGCACTCTAGACATGACATGAACCCATATTTTCTAGTTGATTGTGATGACTCTGGAAAATAGTATATCAGGCAATCTCCAACATTTTTTATCACAAAACCGCCAAACCTGGTCAGAATCTTTGCCATGGAGTTTAGAAATATTTGGTAGTACCTTGGGATCCTTTCATTTCCAATAGTGGCTGCAATCTTTGTAGATCCTACCATGTCAACTAGTCCAACACAATAACTTTTGCTCTGTCCGGAAAATGCAACTAGATAATCTGAGGCATTCATGGTTTGATTAGAATTATTAACACTGTCATCTGACACTAAAAAATCGTCCCCAAATGCAATTTCTTCTTTTATGGTCATAGGGAAAATCCCCATGTGAGTGCAACTATTGAAACCGCGCTGGAAAGATAAAACGAATAGTACGTCCGCCTGTATCTTGGCCTCATCTATGCAATCACCGCTTTTTTAATTTCCGCAGCCTTGCACGGGCTAATCAAACAATCATGACAGAGATATTCACCAGACACATTCTTGCAACCGCAATCACATGTACACGTATAATCATTCATTAATTGAGCCCAGAGAGACTCGAGTTTGTATTGCTCTGAATTGAACTGCATTCCAAAAAATCATTCTACCTTAGATGGATCAGTCCGTCCTATAAAGGGGCGTAATGTCTCATGGAGTTTCTTTTGTTACTTTTCATGATTTTTTTTAAAAGATCATTGTTCAAGGATGAAAAAACTTTCCAAAATTATCAGTTACGATCAAACTTTCTGTCGGGAATTTTTTGGCAGTTTCAGAAAAGTTTCGGCAAAATCTTCGAATTGATAATTTGATGTCTCTGGTTTGATTTACAAAGATTGACCTGTATTCTCTATTTTTTCCTATACATTTTTGTCCAGTTCTTTTCCATATGAATTCCGAAGTAAAATGGGAGATATGAATATGGTTGCCAAGACAACTAAGACTATTGTCGAATAAATTACCTCATCCAATATTCCTGCTGATAATCCGACTCCTATAGTGATAAAGGCTACCTCTCCTCTGCCAATCATTCCATATCCAACGCGCAATCCCTTCGTTCTATTTTTTAGCATGACTATTGAAGGGATTCCGCACCCGATAATTTTGCTAAATACTGCCACTGCCAAAATCACAATAAAGAAAACAAAATTCATTTCATTAATCTGTGCAAGATTGACATGTGCGCCAATAATGACAAAAAACAATGGCTCTACAATCACCTTTAGCCTTCCTACAAATTCCCTTACCTGGCCTGCCAGCTTTGATCCTGCAAGTCCCATTCCTGCAGCAAATGCCCCTACGATTGGATTCAGTCCTACTGTGGATGCAATTGCTGCAAATCCAAACGCAGAACCCAATGATGCTGCCTCTTTGGCCCCTCTTGCCTCCAGAGAGGACGGTTTGGTCAAAGATACACCGTGAACAATTTTGGGAAGCAAGAATACGGCACCCATCAAAATTAAAAACCAAAGGCCGACATCTCTTGCAATGGCGACAGATATTGATTCGACACTTGGCATGGTGTGAAGCGTAACTAGTGAAATTACTGCTGAAAGCACGGCCAATCCAATCACGTCATCTAAAACCGCAGCATTTACCAAGATGTTTCCTTCCTCTGACTTTTCCTTTTTGAGCTCCCCGAGAATTGTCACTGCGACTACAATGCTTGTTGCACTTAGCGTTGCGCCGATAATGACTGCCACTGCCCAATCAAATCCAAACAAACTGGATACATAGTATCCTAATCCCAAAGGAACCACAACCCCCATGATTCCAACAACTGCAGACCGGTACCCTGCTTTTATCAAACCGTGAAATGTGAAGTGAAGTCCTGCTGAAAACAAAATGATGATTCCCGAAATCTGCCAAAGAGACAGCATGACTTCATTTAGATTCACTATGGGATTCTCAAAGAAAGGAACGATGCCCCCTAGTGCAAACGGTCCCAGCAATACTCCGGCCAAAACAAACCCGACAATCTCTGAAATTTTGAAATGCTTGCAGATTTTGCCAAACAGTATGGCAGGCAAAACCATGAACAGTATTCCAATCATTGTCGGTATGACATCAAATTCGGTAACCATGATCTTTAATGAAGTAGGATCATAATAAAAAACAAAGTAATCCCCAATTCTACAAATAGAAATTTGTATAAATCTAAGAAATTATCCCATTAGGGATATGGTTTTCCAACCCTTAGAAAAACAAAAGTGATGCCAGATAAGGAAATATTGTACCGCAATTGATACATTGTGGAGAAAGTGGACGAATAGATTATTATTTTTTCATTTTAGCGAAGAAAGGATTTTTGGCATTGTAATCTTCTTCAGATCAACAAGATCGTTATCTCGCATTATCTTGTTTTGGATGAGTATGTTTTTTTATAGATGTCATATATGATATGCTCAAATGTTTTTCCAATGATTGGAACACTGTCATAAAGCCAAGAGTAACGGGCTAATTTCCCATATTGAAATCCTCTTCAGTTCTACTTTTTTTGTCCAAATGAAACATTTTGTAATGTATTTCAAGAGATTCGATTTCTTTTTCTGGAATCCAACCAAATTGTCCAGGACAAAGTTCGCAGTGGTTATATCCCTTAATACGTTTGAATGTTTCTGCGATTTTATCCATTTAGAAATCCACTGCTTTTACAAATCAAACCTCAAACCCATAATTATAAAAATAATTGCCATTTTTGTTTTATGTGTATTTATAAAAATACACACTTCATCATTAATTGCATGCACCTGTAATTTCATGACAATCTCATTTTCAAAATAAGAAAATCAAAGTTATAATGCCTAGAAAATATGTTATTCATTTTACAATCAGTACGGGTATCTTAGAAATCCTAATTTCTCAAAATAGTTCGGTTCAAATTCAATCAAACTTTATAGATTCCATTTTCTGTTAATTTCAATTGTCATCTTCCAATTCGTTTTCTAGATATTCTGGAGCAGCATCGTCTTTGACTCTACTTTCTTTGTCTTTTGATATGTCTGCATGAATGAATTTGTGACATCGCGTGCATTCGTACATATTCTTGAATCCTGTCATCTTGACTTTTGCATTATGCGTAAAAGTGTCCTGGGTAATCATATTATGTGCCAAACCTTACCTATTATGATCCCAATGACAATAGCAATTACATCCATTCTGACAATTCATTCTTTTGCAGTCTGAACATATCTTTTGTCCCCGAGAAATTGCAGCATACATGGTACCATTGGCGCTTTCATCATAATTAACCCAATTCTAACTGGGCATGAAATCTAATTTTAATAAATAAAATATTTCTAAAATTCATCTTTGAAAATCATACTTGCTGATCATATTAGAAATTCTTGCATTGGCATTATTGGTTAAACGACATGTTTGGGTTGTAATTGGATGATGTAAGTGCATTCAAAGAGTCTGAAAAAAAAGAAACCAGAAGATGTAGGAAAATAAATGGCATATCGTTGCAAGCATTGCAATTTTAGGTGGAATTCATGGCAAGGCAATTTTCAAAAAGTATTAGACCATGAAAAGACTCATTTGAAAAACAAGGCAACACACGTTGCGGAAAAAACGACGTAGAGAAATGATTGCAGTTGATGATCTTAGATCCTATGAGAATTGTGGTAACGTGTTTTTGAAAAAAACAGGGGATGAGATGACAAACAGATGTCCTGCATGCAACGTGTGGAAGAAGGAAACTCAATGATGTTTAACACATATTCTTATCTCAAGAAACTGCTACACAGATTCCTTCACCATAATGTGAAAGAGAAACATCATTGGTGGAACGAGAAGTAAAATCCCACAAATGTCATTTTGTGCAAAACAGTATCTAATAATTGGAAAATCATGCCTAAAAACTGTCCAAGCCTTTAAAAAATTAGACGTTAGAGTGATAGTTCGCCAATATTTGCAAAACGACTATTTTTGTCTGTGAACCAAATTACTGGGATTCACTATCTCGTAGTTTGTTGTAGTCTAACATTATTTGAGGAAGCTTGTCATCGTGGTTGATTTGTATTTTATATTTCTCACAATAACGAAAATAGTTTGGCCAGTTCTTTTTAGCTGTCTCTGAAAAATTCTCCCCTACCATATCATCATACCAATAAATAATGCTCAAACCATAAGCAAAAAATCTTCCAAGATACGTGGCGATTCCTTTTGGAATTTTACCTGTAACATCCAAAAATGCTATCTCATCTACTGTATTGAGGTAATCATTCGCGTATCTCTTACAGTCATCTGTAGTTTTAAGAATGGAATTTTTGTTAAGACGATTAGTTAAATCCTCATGAAATCCTCGCAGCAGTTGCGAGTAAGTAGTGTTAGTACTTTGATGAATGTTTTTCCAAGTGATTGCCACCATTGCTGCAAGTATAGTTGCAGTTGCAGAGCTTACAATTATTGCAATTACTGATAAATCAAGGATTTGTGGCATCTGTTGCGGAGTTATAATTGGCATGGTATCAGAATGAAATACAACATAGCCTATTCCAAATCCAGACAGAAAAATACTTACAAATACGCCAATAATAATTCCAATTAACGTGGTTTTACCAGCCATGGTAAGTTTGATTTTATGTTGCATATAATTTCACATATTATTTTCAATTTTGAATATCCGGGATGAAAAATATGTGCCTCTTCATAAGGACATGGAACTTATTCACACCATGCTACCAAATGGTGATACTGGAAACTATCATCCAAAATGCCTTTCCATTATTTGCAAAATCTCATCAGCAGTCGTATCATGTTTTCCCTTATCCCATATTGCCTTTAATTCCGCTATCATCTCCTGATTATCTAAGATCTGCTGTTTTAATTTCTCAAGATTATCCTTTGGATATGCAAGTCTTGGAATCATGAAATAGTTGTAGTTCATTCCAACCAAAACAAAGTCATCCTCAGTCAGCCTGATTTTAGACGCGTATTTCATGGCTCCATGTTCCTCTTAGATTGATTTACCTTTTTCCAAACATGACTCACACAATGGCTCATTTGTCATGCTGTATGATGGTTTGAATTTATTATTGCATATCACACACGTGTTAAGTAAAGTTACACCATTGATGACATTATGATCTTTTTGTTTTTCTACCAATTAATCACCCCTCTTCATTCAAATACGCCCCACCATCCTCAAAACCTGTTTCGGGAGTAATTATCTCAAAACTAGTTTCTTTGCATTGGGGGCATTCTGAAATGTTTGTAATGCCTGCTTTTTTAGAAAAAACATTACCGCAATTTTTGCATACACGTAATTTATCAATGGATACCACTCTGAAATTTCTACTTTCTAAATAATTAAGATATTGTAAAAAATCATTTTTGAATACTAGAATTTCATTAAAAAATCTGATTTTATCGATTGGTCTGAGCGTTAATTTGTTTCATCAATTCATCCGTGAATTTTTGATATTTCTCTACTTGGCCTTTGATCTTTTGCTAGATGGCAGGATCACTCATGTCTGCAGACATTAACTCGTTCATAATCTTCTGATGCTCAATTTTTTCACCTAGTTCTCCTGCTTCCCTGGCAGTCATCTTTCCAAGCTCAATGCTTTTGTCTTTTAGTTCATCTGCTTTCTTTGCAAGATTATCTAGAAATCCTTTTTTTTGGCAAGGGCCTTTTTATCGATGAGTTTTCAGATTGCTCATTATTTTCCATATTTTAGATAACCGTCTCTTGCAAATAAATCCCGTATGAATGTGTGTAATTTATCAAACAATATTTTACATACAAGTCATTTTTTCGAATGGAATGAATGATGCTGTTTTTCCTGTCTTACTTCCCACTAAATCATATTTTCTTAACATCCATTGAAAAATCTGCAATGGAAAGTGACTTTCCACACAAAGGGCACCGATTAGAAAAACCTCTCATCACATCTTTTAGCGGCCTGAGCAGCTTCATGGTTTTTATTATCTTTCCACAATTCCCGCATTCGATATCTACAGACAGGATGCAACTAGTCAAGATGCCGATATAACGCTTCACATCGACAGTTTAAAGGAATCACTAAAAATTTCCGATGGGATTTTTGTCCGCAAAAAAACTTGCGCGTGGATACAAAATTTTGATACGGGATTTTTCCTAATTGAGACTGTCTTCAAAAAATGACAACATCTTTTTCCATGCATCCTTTGATTCATCAGGGGCATTCTGTCGCCAGATGGGTTTGCAAATGCGTGGTTCACTCCTGGATATGTGGCAATGTCATTTTGGATTCCAACCGCATCTGATAATGATTCAAAATCATTTACAGTCGCTGGAGGAATTCTGGAGTCAGCTGCTCCTGTTCGTGTCATGATTATGGTGAATAGGGATATGATTGGACTGTGTAACAGGTGTTTTTCGTCTGGAGTATCTGTTATTCTTTCAGAGGACATATCTGAGGCATTATGCGACAAGTGCAAAAATGCATAGTGATAATAACCGATTTTGGTCCGTTTTCTATCTTATTTTAGACTCGACTGTCTTCCAAATATTGTAGGATTCGAGCAGTCCTTTGATTGCATGAACGTACTGTGGAGACCTGTGGTTCCTCATCTTCAGCACCTTGTTTAGTTCCCTCTTGCGCAGGGCTGCCTCTACCTCCATTCTGTGCTTGCTGCAGTACAGTCCTGACTCTTGGCAATCCAGACAGTGCAGGTACTTGGAATAGTCCATGAATCAGCTGGAAGATCACATGGTTATAGACATTTCTCATAAATGATTTATCCTGTATTTTACTGAACAATGATTTACAGTTTCAAGAAATTTCTGGATGTTGCCTAATTGGTAAACATCATCGATCAGGCTTTCTATCGACAGTTTCGGGAAAATCTCCGAATTGATACCGAATTGATATGAATAATCGATCAGACTCTCGGAAAGTTTCGGAATATTTCACCGAACTGATAAGTTCCGACACCGAATTGATTATGTTGTTCTCCGAATTGATACCGAAAAGATAATCTCCGACACCGAATTGATACCGAAAAGATAGTTTGTTGTCTCCGCATTGATAAAAAATATCAGAAAAACAGTTCGTTACAACTGCTTTTCCAACACCATTATCTGTTTTCTGCACTGTTGTTGTTTTTTCTATTTTTGTACCGATTGCACAACCACAATCCTCCAAAGATTGCAATCATCACTACACAAAAAATTAAGACGGCCTTCACAATTCCAGAGTTTCCAACAATGTCAACTCCTTTCTCTCCCTTGAGATATTTTGCAAACTCCTCAGGTCTCTGGTTAAACTGTGTCAGGTTACTCATGCTGTTTGCTTTGTATGTTCTGGGTTTCTTGTCTGGTCCTCTTTCTTTGCTACGGGGTTTTCTTTCAATGTAGTCTATTTCCGAATCATCATAACTTTCAGATACACTTTCAACAACTTTGTTTTCATCTATCATATTACATCACCTCCCCTGGCCATGATGATGCTGCCAGACATGATTTTCTCGATTGTTTTCTTGTGGAGTTTCAATACTCCGTTTTCCCTAATCTTCTTTTGCAACGAGATTAGATTGCTTCTGGAAATTCCAAATTTGTGGGAATCTTTCGGCCTAATCTCAAGTATCTTCTCTTCCAGATTGTCATAAACAGTGTAACTTTCAGAATCCTCAGAAACTCCTAAAATGTTAGATGCATCGAGATTTGCCACCTCCTTTCCGACATACTTTATCTGATTTTTGCCTATTTTCATGCGTAATCTGGGCAACAAGCCAACATTCCCACCTGACTTTGTCTCGATGTAGTAATTGTGGAAAGTATGCCAATTGAGTTTAGAAACTAACCTTGACTATCCAAATAATCCAAGTATCAAGAAAAAGAAACTGCAAAGGTATACATGAATGATAGGGAAATAACAGATATGACTAAGAAATTACCAAGGGGACATAATATTGGTGGCAGCGCTAAACAGAAAAGACGCAAAGAGCATAAACAAG
>Ga0224507_10001205_pt1 | contig 10387 bp, 10 predicted proteins | sample SF_Jan12_sed_USG_3_FD_170159 | JGI IMG/M metagenome (GOLD analysis project Ga0224507, IMG submission 170159) | Sediment microbial communities from San Francisco Bay, California, United States - SF_Jan12_sed_USGS_13 | ecosystem: Environmental > Aquatic > Marine > Sediment | place: USA...
AGGTTGCAGCAACTGACCGGAAACAAGCCTGTTCCGTCAGCTGATCACGAACCATTTGGTGACACAATTGTCATATTGCAGGAAAGTTACCGGTTCAAGGAAAAGAGCGGAATAAGTGAATTCGCTCTTGCTGTCAGGAGTGGTAAACAGGCGCATATGGCTCAAGTTCTGCAGGAAAAAACTTATGCAGACCTTCATTTTAAACAGGTCGACAGCAGCAGTCTGCATACATGGTTACCGGCCCAGTTATACCAGGGATTTTGTGCCTGTTTCTCAGCCGCTTCGCCCCGCGAGGCTCTTTCCTGTTTTGAGAATTTCCGGGTATTATGTGCTGTACGTGACGGAGCAACAGGGGTAAACGGGATCAACAGAACTGCCGAACAGGTGTTCCGCCGCAAGGGGATTATCAAGGGCAATGAAACATGGTACCAGGGCAAGCCGCTTATGATCAGAGTCAATCATTACGGGCTGCAATTATTCAATGGAGATACCGGTATTGTCTGGCCCGATGAAGAGCAGCGGCTTTGGGCCTGGTTTTTCCGCCAGGATGGTGACATGCAGAAAGTTGCCCTCTCCAGGCTGCCGGACCATGAAACAGCATATGCGATAACTGTCCACAAGTCGCAGGGTTCGGAGTTTGCGGAAGTTCTATTGATTCTGCCCCTGACGGATAGCCGGGTTGTGAATCGAGAACTCATTTATACCGGTATCACCAGGGCACGGAACAAGCTGACGATATGCGGCGACCCGGAGTTGCTGGCAACAAGTGCTGATCGTCATGTTATTCGTTTTTCAGGGTTGCGGGACAGATTATGGAAGAAGGCTGAAAATAAGCACTCGCAGGAGTGAAAATGAAACCTTTGTATAGTAAAAATTAATAATGAAGAAAGGGAATATCCATGATAAGGATGGCAGGCTTATTGTGTAAAGTGGGAAAAAGGAGACCTTGACCATGGAAATAAGAAAGCTTGAAGTTTTTTGTAAAGTTGTTGAGCTGAAAAGCTTTACCCGGGCAGCAGAAGCTGTTCTCCTGTCCCAACCGACGGTCAGCGAACATGTCCGCAGTCTGGAGGAAGAATTGGGTCAGAAATTAATAGACCGGCTTGGGCGTGAGGCAGAGCCCACACCAGTTGGTAGTATGCTCTATAAATACGCAGTCAGAATGCTGCGATTGCAGCAGGAAGCCATTGAATCCGTGGAAAATTATGGCGGTCAACTCGTTGGCCGCATAATGATAGGTTCAGGCACTATTCCCGGGACCTATATTCTGCCTCGTATTATTGGTCAATTCCGTAAAAAGTATTCTTCTATCCATGCAACATTGCGCATTGCCGGTTCTCAGCTGATAGCCTCGGAGGTTTTAAACGGTAAGCTTGATATGGCGGTCGTCGGTGCCAAGTGGAAAGAAAAAGGACTGGAATGGCAGAAGATTTTTTCCGACAGACTGGTCCTGGTTGTCAATGCGGAGCACCCATGGGCGGCACGCAATCAGGTCAGTCTGGAAGAATTGAAAAATGAACCTTTTATTTTACGTGAGAGTGAATCCGGAACCCGTAAGGTTATTGACCAGATCCTGGAAAATTATGGTATTGATCCGGCAGGTCTGCAGGAAGTAGCCGAGATAGGTTCCACGGAAGCCATTAAGGAAGCAGTTAAAGCCGGTATCGGAATTTCTATTCTATCTGTCAGGTCAGTGGAACAGGATGTGAAATACGGGGTACTGAAAATAATCCCGCTTGAGGGGATACGTTTTGAACGGCCATTCTATTTAATCAAACGTATGAACAGGGAATTATCACCTGTTTCGGCGGTTTTTTGGGAATATATGCTCCAGGAGGACAGAGCCGCTCGGACAGATAGGCGGGCGTAGAACGGCAGGTGTTGGTATAATACTTCTTCAGTATTACGAAAACCATCCGGTGAAGCAAAAGCAAAAATCCTGTATTCCTTCTTATGCCATAAAAAAAACCCGGAAGATTGCTTTTAAGGGCTTTTCTCCCGGGGAGTGTTGTTCACCTTGATCGAGATATATCCTAATATCTCGATTCGCGACGGGGCGGTTTGTCCGTGCGCGGTTTTGCCTGGTTGACCCTTAATTTTCGACCATGCAGATCACTGTTGTCCAGTGATTTGATAGCTTCTTCGGCATCTGAGTCATTGTCCATTTCAACAAAACCAAATCCCTTTGATCGTCCTGAGTACCTGTCCATGATAATTTTTGCACTGGCAACTTCACCGAATTCAGCGAAAGCGGCACGCAAATCGTCATCTGTAACACTGTAGGGCAGGTTTCCAACATAGATATTCATTCAAACACTCTCTCAATAACTTTGTGCGTTAATTTCATAAAAAGCTCAAAAATAAACCAAACGCACAAGGTACTTTTGAGCGATGACATTTCTTTCCGGTACGCTTAAGCAGCCCGGAAGGAATTGTCCTTTAAATCAAGACTGACCGTATGATCAGTAAAATTGTTGTTTTTTCAGCTATCGACTTTCTCTGTAAAGCGTTTGTTCTGTTTCTTTCAACCTTCCAAATTTACACGTTATTTCCTGGTTCGCTCGACAAAGATCAGCTATGAAGGGTTTGGGAAGAAAATAAACATGAAAAATGATCGGACATACATTCAAAAGAAGCTTATTTTTTTTAAAAAGGATTATAATTCATTACTGTATATTATGTAATAAATGCAACTTTTTTTTACCGGACGAGCCTGTTTATCATTTGCAGTTGTTTGTTTGTAAGGGATTCGGCAAATTGAAGTCCAATGCGAAAAGGAGGCATCCCTGTGCCGGTTTTTTTATCGAACCAGACAGGTTTTGCAGGAACCGTGAAAGAGTCATCTGCCTCTTCGGAGGGTAAAACGATATTGAACTGAAGCTGGTCGGATCCCATAGGGTCTAATGCGAGATGTGTACGGTCATACATTATTTCATCAAGAGCGATATCAGCCCCCTGCCGGGAAAAACTGACCAGTTGACCCTGGAAAGACGGGGTAATTGCCGGACCGTTCCTTCCCTGGGAAAGAAAAACGCCTACCTTAAGGTTGCTTTCTTGTCGCTTTTCTTTTCGCCTGTCAAACTGCAATAAACCTCTCCTGCACAATCATAAAAAGACCAGAGGGTCGTGACCGGTTATTGAAATTTTTCCCTGATAGCTTCGAGAACATCGGTTATCTGAAAAAAAGCCTCTACTACCTCCGGATCAAAATGGGTGCCGGAGTTCTCTCGGATGATTTTATAGGCTTGTTCTTCGTCAAACGCGTCTTTATATGAACGCCGGCTGCACAGCGCATCGTAAACATCTGCAACAGCAGCAATTCTTGCGGTTATGGGGATTTCTTCACCTTTTTTTGGAGGTGACTGGGGGCCAGGGGGTTCATCGAGTTCCGGAACACAGCCTGGATATCCTCCACCGGCCCATTTTTCATGATGGTTCAAAGCTATTTCGAGACTCATCTGGTCAAGTTCGGATGTAATTGAAGTAAACAGGCGCGCCCCGTAGACGGTATGTTTTTTGATCTCATCAAACTCTTCATCGGTGAGCTTGCCCGGTTTCTTCAAGATGGAGTCCGGAATGCCCACTTTGCCTACATCATGGAGCATGGCCGCCAGGCGGATAAGGTCCCTGTTCGCCTGTATTACTTTTTCATCAAGGTTTTTGTTCAGCGCCCAGCGTTCATAAATTTCGGCGGAATAGGCGCCAACTCGCTGGACGTGGGCACCTGTCTCGCTGGGATCTCGGAGTTCGGCCATGGACATCATGCGCAGAATAAGCTCCCGGTTCATAATTCCTCTTTCAATGGTCACCGCGGCATTGTTGGCAAAGAAAGAGACAAAAACCTGGTTGCGTTCATCAAAGGGGACGATGTTGTTTTTTTTGTCCTTGGCATTTATCAGCTGTATAATTCCCACCAGCCGGTTTTCAATGGTCAGCAGGGGAAGGGTCAGGATGGAAACGGTTCGGTACCCGTATTCCTCATCAAAAGAGGTGTTGAACCTGTACGGCACCCCTTCCGGCAGTTTATAGGCATCCTCAATAACGATGGGCTTCCTGTCCATCGCCACGTGGCCGACTATCGACTCGTGCGAAATGGGAACTGTCAGGTTCTGGTAGAGGGCTGCGCGGCCTTTTTCTCGATCAAAAAGGGTGTCATTCTGGACGTAGCTGAATACCAGTTCTTTTCCCTTGACAAGAAAAATTGAACCTGCATCGGCGTGAGACAAGCGTCTGGACTCTGACAGAATTCTGTCAAGAATGGTATCGACATCCTTGAGGGTGTTGAGATCGTCAATGATCCTGAGAATTGAAGCAACTTCTTTGCTTGAATAATGCGGTTCGGTCATGATCATCCATCGGTTTGATATAGCAACAATCAGTTCATGAACTTATTTATATATAAAATTGTTAGAACGATTAGCAGAATTAGTCAACTCAATAAAGGGAAAGGTCTTGATAAAAGCATCATCCTTTAAAAAAACGCAAGTTACTCCCAATATTCATACTAGACTGATCAGTATTACACGGTATCTGTACGTTTGCTTTCCCGGCCGATAAAAAAGACAAGCAGCGAGGGGATCACGAAGAGGGTAAACATAGTGGATACCGCGAGTCCTCCAAGAAGAATAGATCCGAGGCCACGGTACAGTTCGCTTCCAGATCCGGTGGAAAGAACAAGAGGGGATAAGGCGAGAAGGCTTGTGGTGGCACTCATGAATATCGGGCGGATGCGGGTTTTGACCGCATCGGAAACGGCGTCAATACCTTCCAGGTTGTTGTAGCGCACATTATTCAGGGACTGGTGCACAACGAGGATGGCATTGTTGACAACCGTGCCGATAAGAATAATGAAGCCGAGCATGGCCAGTATATCGAAGGACTGGGGCGCGATCAGGGCGTTTACCACCCGCAGGCCGATGAAGCCGCCCGCCGCCGCCAGAGGAACCGTGAACAGGATAATAATGGGGTACAGAAAGTTTTCAAACAGGGCCGCCATCAGCAGGTAGGTTATCAGCAGGGCCAGCAGCAGGTTCCATTTCAGGGTCTCCCCGGTTTCAACAAGTTTGTCGGCATTTCCCCCGATCCTGATCTGGACGCCTTCAAGCTGACCACCTTTTTTCAGGGAACCGACAATATCATTTTCTATGGTTTCCATAGCCTGCTGCAGAGGAATCGTCTCCGGCGGGGTTACCTGCAGGCTTATTGTCCGTACCCTTTCCAGGTGGTTGATCTGGGGCATGCCGGAGCTATAGCGGAGGCTTGCAACATCACCGATCCGGATCAGGTTGCCGTAACTATTCACAATTGGTGCATTTAGAATATCTTCCGGTGTTTTAAAGTCCCGGTCGCTTCCTTTGAGTACCAGGTCAACCTGTTTGATTCCCTCCGGGCGGTACTCTTCCACTTTTCTGCCGTCCATGAGTATATCAACATAGACCCCCAGATCGTCTTCATTCAGGCCGTTTGCAGCCAGTTTTTCCTTGTTGGGAACAATCTGTACCTCCGGGTAGCTTGTTTCAAGCGAGGGAATCGGACGAACCTGGGCACCTGAAACCTGCTGGCTGATCATGCCGAACAGTGTTCGCGAGACTTCAATAATCCGATCAATATTTTCTCCGGATATGTTGACATCAACATTCCGTCCCTGGCCGAGGCCCTGTTCGAAAATGCTGGCCTGGATACTGACTCCGAACACCCCCGGAAATGAATGAATGATCCGGTTAAACAGCGGCATCATTTCCTTGGCCCGGGTTTCGTGCACACTCAATCCACCGAATATATTGATGCGGTCGGCACCGACATAGAACATCTGCTTAATCTGCGGGATGCCGTCCTTGCCGTCTTCTTTGAAATACGGTTCAGCATCGGTATAAATTTTCCTGCCCATTTCTTTCAGTTTTTCAACCGAGTAGCCGGGGGGCGGAATCAGGATATTCAGGATAAGATTACGGTTGCCCTGGGGCAGGTATTCCCTGCTCGGCATCATCCAGTAGGTAAGGGCCAGGGAAATCGTGGTAAAAAAAATGACTGTTGTCAGCCTGGTGAACGTGTTTTTCAGGCACAGGGAGGATAGCCGCATTATGCCGTTAGCAAGGTATGGTCCCACAACACTTTTCTGCAGCCTGTTGAGTTTTCGTTCTTTTTTTCTTTTATAAAACTGGTGGATCAGGGTAGGAATGACAGAAATGGAAACAAAAAGACTGATCAGTATGGCAAAGGTGATTGCAATAGCAATGTCCCGAAAAAGCTGCCCGGCTTCCTCCTGCATGAAGATGACCGGCAGGAAAACAGCCACGGTTGTTGCCGTTGATGCCAGAATGGCTCCCCATACCTCTTTGGTTCCATCATATGCTGCAGCGTATGCTTTTTTGCCCATTTTCCGGTGCCGGTCAATATTTTCCAGCACCACGATGGCATTATCGACCAGCATGCCGACGGCAAAGGATATACCGGCAAGGCTGACAACATTCAGGTTCCTTCCCATGAGCCAGAGAAAAATAAACGTACCGATAGCGGAAATAGGAATAGCCAGGGCAGTCGTCACGGTAGAAGTGACACTGCGCAGGAATAGCAACAGGACACAGATCGCCAGGATGCCGCCGATCAGGATATTCTGTTTCACCAGCCTGATGGCCTTGTTGATATAGGGACGCTGATCATATACCCAGTCAATGTACAGGTTATTTTCAGCCAGGATGGTTTCATTCAGGTAGCTGACTTCCTTTTGCAGGCGGTCGCTCATTTCCAGTACATTTGCCCCCTGTTCTCTTCTCACACCGATAACGACGACCTGGGTTCCGTTATGGAGAACGGCAACACTTTCCTTACGATAACCAGGTGCTGCCGTAGCCACATCGCGGAGATAGACCCGGTTGATCCCGTCGTCAAAGATGACTACATCGAGCGGGTCGGACGGTGTCTGGAACTGGCTGGTGGTCCGTATCCGGTAGTTTTTCTTGCCGATGCCGAGTACTCCGGCTGAAACATTCCGGTTTGCTTTCTTGACCGCCTCACTTATCTGGTTGATGGTAATCTTGTAGCGGGCCATCTTTTCCGCATCTATGGTAATGTTCAGTTCGTTTTCAGTTCCGCCGAAAACAAAAAGAGAGCCGACACCTTTCACCCGTTCCAGATGCTGGCGGACATTGTCTTCAAAAAAAGTCCGGAAGTGGTTTATATGTTCTTTGTTTTCCGGTTTGGTCTTCAGCATCATCCAGATGACCGGCGAACTCTGGGCACCCGCCGCCTCAATTTTAGGCTTGTCGGCATTGTCCGGGTAATCCGCTACCTCGTTTAATTTGTTGGAAACTCTCAGCAGTGCATCATCAAGATCGGTTTCCAGAGCAAACGACAGGGTGATCTCGCCATAACTGTTGTAGCTGGCACTTTCCATTTTGGTAAGTCCCTGCAGACCTTTCAGCGCTTCCTCCTGTTTGTCTATAACTTCCTTTTCAATCTCGTAGGGGGTTGCGCCGCCCCAGGTGGTGCTGACGGTAATCTCCGGCGTTTCAACATCAGGAGTCAGCTGAACCGGGAGTTTGTTGAGACCTATCAGGCCGAACATAACAACCAGAATGATGGCGACCGTGACCGAGACCGGTTTGTTGATGGAATACTTGACGATGTCCATTAATTCTCTCCTGAAACAATAACCGGCTGGTCGGGCCTCAGTCGTTCGTTTCCTTCAATCACAACCGGCATGCCGGGAGTGAAGTAGGGATTGTCAGCCCCAATTGTACTGCCAAGATACGTTACGATATTGACGGGCAGGATTGCCGCCTTGTTCTCCTTGATCGTATAGACAAAATCTTTTCCCTGAAATTGTACAAGGGCATCCCTGGGGATAATGCTGAGTTCCCTTTTAACACTTGTCGGAACGAAAACAGTGGCCGACATATTTTCGATCACCTGTTCCTGGAGGGGGATGCTCACCTTTAAAAACACGTTTTTGGTCCTGACATCCGCGACAGGGTCGAGACGTATTACTGTACCGGTCAGTTCCTTGTTAAAGGCATTGATCCTCACGGGAACCTGCTCGCCAACTGTTATAAATTGCAGGATTGTTTCTTCAACCGGAACTCTGATGATCAGGTCCTTGACAGCTCCTATGGAAACGAGATTTTTCCCTTGTTGGACCCAATCGCCGGTATCCACATTCTTCTCAAGGATAACGCCGTCATAGGGTGCTTTAATTATGCTTTTTCTTTTTTGTATGAGCAGTTTTTCGAGTTCCAGTTCCGAGGATTTTTTTTCCGCCTGCGAATCCTTGTAAGAATACAGTGCGTCATCGTAGTTTTTTTCACTGGTTCCCTTCCTGGCAAGCAATGTTTCCAGCCTGCCGAAATTTTTCTGGGCGAGTTCTATACGGAGTTGGACCTGCTCGATTCTGGTTTTGCGCAGGGCAATTTCCTTGTCGAGAAGTTCTGTGTCAAGGCCGACAAGGGGATCTCCCTGATTTACCCGGTCACCTGCGTTCACGAAAACCTTTTCAACCAAACCGGAAACATCAGAGGATACCTGACTGGTCCTGTCATAGACAAGCAGGCCGATAAAGGAACGGTTTTCCGCAATGATTTCTTTGCTGATTTCCTGGACTACAACTTTTGCGGGAGGCTGTTCCTGTGCAAAAGCCAGGGGGATGCAAAGGGTCATCAACGTCCAGAGAAAAATGAAAATTCGCACATTACACCTCATTTTATCATTCAGTTATCAGATCCTGCGACATGGTCCGCAGATTCTGTTCAATTTTGACAAGCGTTGCCCGCGTTACCCGCTGTTCCTCCTGACCGATACCTGTGGTGAGTTTTGTAGAAAACGATTCAAGGATACCGGTAACACGGTGTACAAGTCTAAGTCCATCGTCGGACAAGAAGACCTGGGAGGTTCTCCGGTCATCCGGGCTGGAGCGACGTATGATAAGCGATTTTGATTCCAGGCGGTCAAGAATCCTGGTTATGTTGGCCGGGTTTTTGTTGACCAGTTCACCCAGGTTGCGCTGGCTCATTCCATCCTCCCTGGACATGTTTTTCAGAAGATGGAGCTGTTCAAGAGTCAGGCCGTAAGGCGAAAGGAACTTTTCAGCAAAATTTTTAATATCCTGGGCGGCCAGGTAAATCAGCCGCCCCAGCGATTCAGTATTGTCGCAACTCATATATTTGTCCGGTTGATATTTGTCTGGGCAAATATAAACTGTAAATGTATCAAGTCAAAGATTATTTCATTACGATGAAAAAAAGAACAGGATATTAACAGAAGGTTTGGGTGCCGGTATCAGATCGGCGGAGCAATGGTAACCACAATACGCATGTCGGTTTCTGCCTTGACCCCGTGCGGTTCGCTGATATCTGAAACAAGAATGTCGCCTTCTTTCGCCGGTAGTGCCATGTTGTCATCCCCAAGAAATTCTCCGGTACCTTCAATAACATGAATACTTACCTGTCCCTCCAGTTGATGGGAATGCACCGGAAAAATTCGTCCGGCCGCGATGTTGAAGTTGATAATTTTGAAGAATTCAGAGTCATGTAATACAAAATTCTGCATACCGAGCGGATTGAATTTTCGGGTACTGTCCAGTTCATATTTTTGCATGTCACATTCTCCTTAAGCAATATTTTAGACCATGATTTATCAATTCAAGCTGACAATACGGAGGGCAATATACGGCACCAGGTTGAAAAGAATAATGCAGATTTTAAACACAGCCATAGCGCCGTATTGAATGTTGTCGAACTGTTCTTTTGACAATTTGAACCACCTGCCATGAAAACTATACACCCATTCATGCGCCAGCGTATAAAATAGGAACCACCAGAGCAGAATTCCCAAATTAATGAGTGTACACCATGCCAATAGATGTCGAATAAATTCAACTGCCATGAAATCCTCCGGATAATAGTTGGTAAGCGCCAATATGCTGAACTGCAAATATGCTGCTCACTCCTATTGTATATAATCAGCTCTGAAAATTCCAATAATAAGGAATATTCTCAAATATAAACCCGGAAAATGATTGCGGATGCATCGCTATTTCCGGCCTATAAGATAGGCATATTTTCCTTGAGTCTGTTCAGAGGGTAATGGGTTCCGCGCCACTCAATACCCCCGTTGGCAAGTGTCTTCAGCATAGCTTTTAGAGTGATATAGATATTGATATAAGGGGTAAGCAGGGAAAAAGGGACTGTCCAGAGGGTTGATCCGGTTAAACGAGCCCCGCAGGCAGCTGAGAATAAACGGGTTGCAACTGACAGCATGCAGAAAATGCGTGTCATGCCCGCAGTCAGAAAGATGCCCCAGAAAGGCAGAATTGTGACCAGACAGATCAGCAGGATGGCTGCCGCCACATAAGAGACCCGGAAGTTATACAGGGCAAAGATGTTTTTCATGAGGC
>Ga0224507_10001206_pt1 | contig 10384 bp, 5 predicted proteins | sample SF_Jan12_sed_USG_3_FD_170159 | JGI IMG/M metagenome (GOLD analysis project Ga0224507, IMG submission 170159) | Sediment microbial communities from San Francisco Bay, California, United States - SF_Jan12_sed_USGS_13 | ecosystem: Environmental > Aquatic > Marine > Sediment | place: USA: California...
TATTCAAAGATTAAAAATATAACATTCAATCTCGATCAGGAAAGTAACGACCTCTTACTAACGTCGGTTGGTAGTGCCGCTATTAACTTACCGGAAAATCCCCAGGAAACCACATCAAATAAAATTGCTGATGCGCTAGCGATAATGCGCCGTAACACTCAGCTCTGGATGGGGTCAATTGCCTTTTTAACACTGGCAGGATGGATTATTTAGGCATATTAATACGCTAATCACGTTGAGAATCCGATGGCCGGTAGGTCGAAAGCAGCACCCCAAAACCTAACAAGAACTCAAGCCCAACAACAAACCCAAGCGATAGAAACCCTGTCAATATCCCTATAATCAACATTAGTTTAACCAAACCAACAACAACTAATAGTTTTTTCAGTCTACCGTTTATTTTTTTCGCCATAGCAATTAAATTAAGTGCAGGCAACAGTCTTACCCCTAGAGATATAATGGCCTTGTCACCGCCCATAAACTGATTATTAATTACATCATTAACAAGTGACATTCGATTTTTTTCGTTAACGACCAAGTGAGGTCTATTCGAAATTAATAAAACAGAATGCGTAGAAGTATAACTTTCTATAGCCTCTTCTTTACCGTCATCAGTGATTTCTGAAACAACATCGTCAAATCCATAACGATTAGCTAAAACCTGACTTGTGCCCGCATTATCATGCGACAACATAACCACTTTTAATCCCAGTTTTTCGTGAGCACAATCAATGAATTCTGAGATCTCATCTCTCACCGGGTCAACGATTGTCACCAAACCAAAGATTCTGGACTCATCCGCAACCAAAATAATATTTGCGCCTTCTTCCTGCCATCTCCTCAACGTTTGAGCAATAACAGGTGTAATTAAACCTACTTGTTCCAAACTGCTTTGTGAACCGATTCGATAATATTGCCCGTTTATTTTTCCTGAAATTGACTTCCCTTTAACCACCTCAATATCCAAAACATCATTCAGTACAATTTTGTGTTGCTCCGCCCTTTCTCGAACTGGAAAGAACCTGGACTCATCACCCGCGTGAGAAAGACTCGCTGCGATTCGCAATACATCTTTAATTGCATGATCTGAAAGTGAAATAACTTCCTGAACTTCAGGCTCGTCGCGCGTTACAACGCCATTTTTATCCAAAATGACTGTATCTATGCCTGACAACGTGCTCCAGTAATCAGGTCGAAAAAAATAAAACCCACTTCCAGCAGCAACAAGATAGGAATATAAATGTGAATATTGAACTGATACCACAACAAATACAGACCCGGCAACCAGCATCAGTGCAAGTGATTTATCAACCCATGATTCAGGTAGACCTGCGTCAAAAACAAGTATCGACAAAATAGTGCCCACGGACATTAGCGCCGTAGCATATAAAAAATATTCTGCGTATCGGTTTATCTTATATTGAGAATCCGTAATCTTGGTTTGCAGCCCCTCCAATTTTCGATGCAACAAACTCGACATACTCTTTGCCTGATCACCAGACAACCGGATACCAACCTCGCCTTCAACAAGACTCATTCCGGCAAACACAGTGGCACCAGACGCGCGCCTCACTACGTTTGAAGATCCCGACAAATACTTTTCAGAAAACCGGCCTTCACCAGAAATAATTACGCCATCAATAGGTACGATTTCACCAACCTGAACATTAATCACATGACCTGCAGACAGCTCACCGCAAGCAATCGCCGCTCGACCATTTGCTGACTTTACAAAGGCAACACCTGGGTCATTAGACCGTACTTTGGACCACTGCTTCTTTAATAACGAACCAAGTGCTGACTCGCGTCGTTGCAAAAATGAAACACATGCACCAACAAGTGCCACCTCAAACCATTGGCCAAGGAAAATCAAAAAACCGACCAATAAAATAAGCAGAAATTCGTAGTTAAATTTTTTCGCCAGCACAAACTGGCGGCCAGCTTTTAATACCAGCACAGGAACTGAACACGCTATTGATAACACATATGCAATTTGAGAGTAATAGGTTTCATTGATAGCCAAACTGAAAACAATGCCAGCTAAAAAAAACACCACAGAAAGGAAGCCAGATATTCCGGAAAACTTGTGCCAGAAACTTTTGCCCACCTGCTGACTGTGTAAACTCGCCTTTATACTTTCATTGTTCAAATCGCAAATAAAATCAGAAATAGAGAAGTCTGCGGAATGCAGCAGAATGACGTTACCGCTTAAAGGTCTAATATCAAGATTTTGAACAAACGTGTGCGCCCCTATTTTTTTCTTAATAGTTTCCTGAACGGTTTTGTTGCTCAGCTTATCTACCTCAACAACACTTCTTACGGAATATCCTTTATCTAATACTTTATAACCCAAGCGGGCGAGTTTAATTTCCAGACGCTTTAAAACATCGCGCGACGCTGCCGAAAGCACCAATGACTCACCCGCGAAATCAATAACTAGATTTTCAACGCCATCAATTTGACGACCAACCCGCTCCACCTCGCGAGCACCAAATACACTATCAACCCCTTTAATATGACAAATCCATTGCTGCATAAAAATAAACCACTCGCTTAAACTAATAATAGAAGGTACACGACCTGATAATGCAGCAAATATACCTGTCCGCGCACAGTAACTGATCGCATATTGTGCGAACAAATTTCATCATTCTTTAATTTCAAAACCACACCAATAAAAACGGTTACATTTAGTATAAACGCACAAATAACCGCCACTCATACTTGTTACTAACAATGGTTTAGCTATAATAGTGCGTTCGGATAATTGTTTTTTTATTGTACACCTGCATTGTTCTACCTTCGGCTGCACGGCCTCGAAGGCAGCGCTTTTATATAAAATTACGCGCAGATAATGGGCATATAAACATGCGACCGATTGAGTACAAAAATAGTGCGTATATCCTACAAAAAGTAAAACAAAAGATATTTACGCTGAGTAATTAAATTTCTTCAGGTTCGGAGTAACCCATGTACAAGAAAGCGCTAAACTGTAAACATTTTTTTCATTCAGCTATTGTCATTGCGCTTGTTTCAATATCAGCTTGTGCAACAAGCGGCGGGCAAAATACCTCCGGCCCCGAACTTGATCTAACCAAATATTCCACAATCACAAGCCACGACGCTGTTAACAATGTTGATTCCAGCTATCAAACATCAGACATAAATCAACTTGCCATCTTCGCACCAGACCACTATTCAACTGCGGGCAAAGCCATAGAAGATGCTAAAACCTTATTAGCAGAAAGCCAACCACGAGAACAAGTGGTGCAAAAAGTGGCAGTTGCCGAGGCAGTTTTACGAAATGGCGATCTAGTAATGCGCAAAGTTAAAGATATTCTTAAAAATGAAATTACGATTAAAGAAAAACTCGATTCACTAAACACAAAATCTGCCTATGGAAACGAATACGGCAGTCTTGACGAAAGACTCAACAAGCTCATCAAAAAAATCGAATCCGGTAACAACACGGATGATCAAAACCGAGAAACTCTGCTAAAAGACATGCGCCAGCTTGAGCGAAAAGCACTTCATTACAACGCCATGAACGAACCACTGGAAATATTAAAACGGGTGAAAAATCACGGCGGAGAACAACTCGCGCCAGTCACTTACGCAGAGGCACTTGTGGTATTTAAACATGCAGAGGAATTCATACAACAAAATCCAAATTACGACATTGGTATTGCGAAAATAGGACGCGAAGCCCTCTTTGCAGCCAAGCGCGCACTTTACGTAACCGAAGGTGTTTCAGTACTTAAACAAAAAGTAATATTTGCCCCAGAACAAGTTGTTCTCGACGAAGAATACCGCATGTATCGTGTCTCAAGACAATTAGCCGAACTTGATTACCGTGATAACTCGCTGGAAGTTCAGTCAGAATTACTGGCAAAAGAAGCCGAATCCATCGCACTCGAATTAAAAAATAAAGATGGCCTTGTCATAGCGCTCAGAGACACACTCATCAAGGTACGAGATTCATCTTCCCGCTTAACCATGCTAAGCGAATCAACTGAACAATTAAAAAAAGAAAAAAATGACTGGCTAGCCAAAGAAGCGTTATTTAACGCCAAGATCACGCAACTTACAGAAGATTTAAAAAAGTCAGACACTCAACTTGATTTCACTCAGCAAAAATTACTCACTATTCAAAGCAACAATACGCAACTAACCAAACAAATACTTGCTGACAAAGAAAATGCCATCGTACTAGCAAATGAACTCCCTCAGAAAAAAGATACAACCCCGACTCAACCTGCCAAAAAAGTAGTCGCCGGGGAAACAGAAGAAAAACCTCCAACAATTGAAAAAAACACTCAGCCCGAAGTAGCAGTGCAAAAAACATTACCAACAAAAAATATTGAAACAGAAAAAATAAATGACAGGCCAAAAATCACCGAGCAAGAAACACTAGACGCATTAAAATCAGCAAAAGAGCTCATCAGCTCCCTCAAAGCCACTGAAGATAAATTGCTTGGTCCTGACATTATTGAAAAAAAGACAGCCCAGCCCGATTCTTTTTTTAATGAAGACAGCAACTCGTTCGTTGACGCCACCGAATAAACACACCTACCTCCTAAAAACTTAATATGCATCGCGCGGCGCATCAATGGCACTACCCGGTTTATTCACACTTGAGAAGCCGGCCGAAAGGCCGCATTACAACTCAAGCGGGTTTTAGAAAAACTCTGCAATTAACTTTTCAATAATAGACTCTCGATTATTAACCCTCTAAAATAAACTATTGATTAAACAAGTCGGAAACAAAATGTTTACTGATCACTTCACCGCAATTCAGTCCCAAACCATTGGCAAAATACCCCACCATCATTTTTTATTTGATGGTCCAACGGGGAAACTTGAAGCCCTACTAGCCGCACCAGACTCTGAAAACACCTATAATGCGATTGCTGTTGTATGTCACCCTCATCCTCTTTACGAAGGCACTCTAAATAATAAAATCACTTATATGATTGCCAAAACACTGGCCGACCTGGGTATACCGACACTTCGCTTTAATTTTCGGGGCGTTGAAAAAAGCGAGGGCGTTTATTCGGATGGCATCGGTGAAAAAGATGACTTAATCAGCGCTGTAGAGATAATGAAAAAGATGTTTCCAGACAATAACCTCTGGCTTGGCGGATTTTCGTTTGGCTCCTACATCGCTTTAAAAACAAGCCATGAACTGAATGCAAAACGATTAATTACCGTAGCACCAGCGGTACGCTCCTTTGATTTTAGTGAAATCACCATTCCAGACTGCCCCTGGGTTTTATTACAAGGGCTTGCAGATGAGGTGGTTAACGCACAAGATGTTTTGGATTGGTGCGACAGCCTTTCTTCACCGCCGCACATAAAAACATTCGAAGGTGTCGGTCATTATTTTCACCGCAGATTGCCAGACATTAAACAAGCAATTCTGGAGCACATAAATAATTATCCCGCGCAACTGGGTGCAACAAGAAAATGAGTGATCTATTTCTTTGTTATATAAAAGACATCCCAGTAGATGGCTGCAAGGGGTTCACCCTGTCGGACGATCTATCTAGCGACCTATCCAATACTCTACCGGACAACCTGCCGAATAAAAAAGATAATAATCGACAGGATATTTTTATTGTGAACAGAAATGGTAATTACTTTGGCTATAAAAATTCCTGCCCTCATACCGGCGCCAATCTAAACTGGCAACCCGATATTTTCATGGACTACGATAATTTCTATATTCAGTGCTCCCTACACGCGGCCCGATTCGAAGTTGAATCAGGCTACTGTGTGTGGGGCCCCTGCGTAAACCAGTCGTTACAAAAACGGAAGTTAAAAATTGACGGTAAAAAAATCTACCTAGTCAGCGAGTAGCCAACAAACAACTATAAAAGCACCTGCTCTATCCCGCCATTTTTAATTTTTTCTACAAACGTCGTCTGCCAGTTTCTGCCCAACAGATTATTCGCCAATTCAACAACAATGTAATCTGTTTCCAGCCCGGTATCACCTTCGTATCGTGACAATCCTTGAACACAAGCTGGACAGGACGTTAACATTTTTACATTTTGCTTAACGACCTTGTCCTCACCTGTCATTTTAACCAGGCCACTCTTTAACTCTTCTTCTTTTCGGAATCGGACCTGAGTGGATATATCCGGCCTCGCCACTGCAAAAGTACCCGCTTCGCCACAGCATCGTTCAGACAAAACAACATTTGAGCTCGTTAACGTTTTCGCAACTTCAATCGAATTATATTGTTTCATGGGCGTATGACAGGGCTCATGATAAAGGTATTGAACACCGGTTACGTTTTCGGCTTTAACACCCTTCTCTAATAGATACTCATGTATATCCAGCAAACGACAGCCAGGGAATATTTTTTCAAATTCATATTTCAATAGCTGATCCATGCAAGTGCCGCATGAAACGATAACTGTCTTTATATCAAGATAATTTAACGTATTCGCCATGCGATGAAACAATACTCGATTATCTGTTGATATCTGCCGTCCTTTCTCAACGTCACCGCCAGACGTTTGCGGGTAACCACAGCATAAGTACCCCGGTGGTAACACTGTCTGAGCACCAACTTCGTATAACATGGCGATTGTCGCTAATGCTACTTCGCTAAACAAGCGCTCCGAACCACATCCAGGAAAATAGAAAACCGAATCAGTATCATCGGATAATTTATTTACGTCACGTAAAATAGGAATCGTTTTACTGTCTTCAATATTAAGCATCGCACGTGTTGTTTGCGCCGCAATTTTTTGTGGTAATGGTTTCTTTATGAAATTAATAACCTGAGCTTTAATTTCAGGTTTACCTGTCGTTGAACTAGGTAATTTATTTTTGCCTAGCAATCCAAAGCCCTTCGCCACATTATGAGCCAGTCGCTGTGCTTTGAAACCCCATTCCAGCATACCTTTTCGCATAATTTTTATCGTGGTCGGGTCGGACATATTCAAATATGACATTGACAACCATGTGCCCGGACTCAAACGTTTTTGCCCTTTATCACGTAATATTTTACGCATGGTGATTGTTACATCACCAAAATCAATATCAACCGGACAAGGTGCCAGGCACTTATGACAAACCGTACAGTGGTCCGCCACATCGTTCATTTCGTCAAAATGACGCAATGATATTCCGCGTCTCGTTTGCTCCTCATACAAAAAAGCTTCAATAATTAAACCTGTTCCTAAAATTTTATTTCTTGGTGAGTAAAGTAGATTCGCACGAGGAACATGGGTCGTACAAACAGGCTTACATTTACCACAACGTAAACAATGCTTAATTGAGTCGTTCAGCTCACCAAGGTCGCTTTCTTCCATGATGAGGGCTTCCTGTTGCAATAGCTGCAAAGAAGGCGTGTACGCATCATCAAGACCAGAGCCTCGCATCAATTTACCTCGATTAAAAACCGACTCAGGATCTATTTTGTTTTTATATTTTTCAAAGGCATCAACTGATGCACTGTCGAGGTATTTCATTTTGGTCAAACCAATGCCATGCTCGCCTGAAATAACGCCATCTAGCTTTAATGCTAGCGCCATTACCTGATCAACAATCAAATCGGCCTCGTGCAACATTTCATAGTTATTGGAATGAACAGGAATATTTGTATGCACGTTACCATCGCCAGCGTGCATGTGCGTGGCCACAAATAGCCGGGCATTTCTTTTTTCTTTGTGTATGGCATCAAATTTATCGCGAATTTTATGCAAGTCACGACCACCGAACGTTTCCTTTAATGGACGCTCAATAGATTCACGATAGGAAATTCGTAATTCTCTGCGCTGTAAAAGGCCGAATAAGTCACCACTCAATTCTTTATTTTTAAGCGAGTCCGGCAATAAATCAACACACTCTGATGCGGGCGTCTCCAGCCTGACCAAAGTATCCTCCCAGCGGATTTTTACCGTATTTAATAAACGTCTTGCTACATCCTTCTTATCACTAATAATGGCGTCATTTTCACTGCTTTGCTCATATTCATCAGAAAAGGTTGACGTTCCCCAGTTTTCATCCAGAAAAATAAGCGCCGCATCAATGGTGCTTATTTTATTACGAATAGACTGATCAATATTGATTCGCTCTATGCCCAGCGTATATTCACCCAGGTTATTCAGCGGTATAACAACATCTTCATTTATTTTAAACGCATTAGTATGTGCTGCAATTGCTGCGGTTCGGCCTCTATCGAGCCAAAAACGACGACGCGCTTCAGGGCTGGTTGCGATAAATCCTTCACCGTCACGCTTATTTGCCATGCGAACAACGTCTGACGAAGCTTTTGCGACTGCATCTTCGCTCTCGCCGGAGATGTCCGCGATCAAGACCATTTTAGGGACGTCACGCCGAGCGGCCTTAGTCGTGTAACGAACCGCCTTTACGTATCTTTCATCCAAATGTTCGAGCCCTGCTAATACAACATTTTCAGCATTATCCAGATACGAGTTAATTTCGACAATTGCCGGCACTGCTACTGTTAAATCATGGCCGAAAAACTCAAGACAAACTGTTCGGGTAAACTTCGGCATTTTATGCAGAATAAAAACACCAGACGTGATTAATCCATCACACCCTTCTTTTTGAACGCCGGGCAAACCACCAAGAAATTTATCGGTTACGTCTTTACCTAATCCTTCTTTACGAAATGCATAGCCAGGCATCTCCAGGATTTCCGGTTCTCCTTTTTGAGTTTTACCATCGGCTGCATAATGCGTAATGCGAAAACTCACCAACGCCTGATTGTGAATTTTTCCGCTATTGTGATTTAGTCGTTCAACCTCGAGCCAGCTTGCATCGGGTTTTACCATGCGCCATGAAACCAGATTGTCCAGCGTTGTCCCCCAGAGCACGGCTTTTTTCCCGCCCGCATTCATGGCAATATTTCCACCAATGGTCGACGCATCTTGTGAGGTAGGATCAACAGCGAAAACATAATCAACCTCAGCCGCTTTATCAGACACTCTGCGTGTAACAACACCGGCTTCGGCGCGAATGGTTGCCACTTCGTGATCAACACCATCGAGTTTTCTAAATATTACATCGCCAAGGCCTTCAAGCTTTTCCATATTGATAACAGCAGTGTCTTCATATAATGGAACTGCTCCGCCGGTATAACCTGTTCCGCCACCACGAGGCACAATTGTTAAACCTAACGAAATACAAGCCTCTACAAGACGGGCGGTTTCTTCTTCTGTGTCAGGGTTTAAAACAACGAAGGGAAACTCTACACGCCAGTCTGTTGCATCCGTGACGTGAGATACTTTTGCTAAACCACCAAAGTCAATATTATCTTTACGGGTAAGACCCGAAAATTGCTTTTTTGCTTTTTTGCGAAGCTCAATCTGTTCCGGAAACCAATATTTGAATTTTTTGACAGCCGCTTGTCCCGCATCAACTAACTTTAGTGTTAGCTCATTGCCGTCGGCTCGCTGAGAAATTTGTTGCAGACGATGATATAGGGCACCGATCAATGAATCGCGACGTTTTTTATTTTCGAGCAGGTCATCCTGAATGTAGGGATTACGTTTAATGACCCACATATCACCCAGTACTTCAAACAACATACGTGCTGAACGCCCCGTTCGCCGAGTACCTCGAAGTTCGTTGAGCACTTGCCACATTTCTTCACCAAGAAAACGAATCACAATTTCTCGATCAGAATAAGATGTATAGTTGTAGGGGATTTCGCGAATACGCATTGCGGATTTAACTTCCTATTACTGGCCTGTTACCGGCATTGAAAACCGGTTATTTTAACCGCAACAGAGAATGATTTCATCGAATAATTACAAAGTATTTGCTAATAAACTCATTAACGCAACTGAAGCGGAGAAGCTGACTGATTCTCAATCATAATCACTTCCTCATTATTCAAATCAACCGCCGTCAATATGCCCGTAACATAAGCGCCTGTGTCAATAAACATCATATTCCCATATAAACAAGGCGTATTAACAATGCTATGCCCCACATAAACCCGATAGATACCCGGGATTTCGGGCTCCTTCATAATTTCTGGATGCTCACGCGCTCGCCTAAAACTTCGATAGCTGTCTCTCGACCACAATAACGTCTGAAGTTCTTTGGGTTTTAAGCCGGAGGATGAAAGACCGGTAGTTAATTGTGGCCATGACAGGTGAGAAGGCATATCCGCGTGCAACACGCCGACGATGCCGTTTTTAGTTTCGATTTCAATTGCGTAAGGGAGGGTTTTGTACACGTCAGCAAGGCGGTTTAGTAAATCATCGGAAACCTGATCGCTCCACTCGCCGCCATTTCTCATCCATAACTCGTAAACTCCGTATTCTCTAGCTTGAGAATCTATGAGCATTGCCTCATGATTTCCACGTACAGAGTAAAACCAAGGCTTGTTTAAAAA
>Ga0224507_10001207_pt1 | contig 10369 bp, 13 predicted proteins | sample SF_Jan12_sed_USG_3_FD_170159 | JGI IMG/M metagenome (GOLD analysis project Ga0224507, IMG submission 170159) | Sediment microbial communities from San Francisco Bay, California, United States - SF_Jan12_sed_USGS_13 | ecosystem: Environmental > Aquatic > Marine > Sediment | place: USA...
CCCTAAAATATCCCCGGCGGGACTTTTCCCGGAAAGTTTTTACTCGGATCACTCCTCGAAAGGGGTTGATAACGTTGTCTCGTAGAAGGGAAAGTCCTACTGAAGGACCAAAAACTAGGCGGAGACCCGCTACAACTCCTGACGGTCGAGAGAGACAACTGATTCGTCTTGCTGTGGACGTTGCCGAAGAGCAACTAAGAGCTGGAACAGCGTCTGCACAAGTAGTTACGCATTACTTAAAGCTGGGATCCTCAAGAGAAATCCTAGAGCAAGATCGAATTCGACAAGAAAACGAGCTTCTTAAAGCTAAGGCTGAGATGCTTGCGTCGCAACAAAGAACTGAAGAACTGTATCGCGAGGCACTAGCTGCGATGCGTTCATATTCTGGTCACGAAGAGCCTGAACATGATGCTTATGACGAGGATTAGAACGTATTCAGAACTTCGGCGTATTAGAACGTTCGTTGAACGTTTCGAATACTTGTCGTTGCCTGGTATGGTTGGCCGTGACACTTTTGGTTTTGACAGATATTTAAACCAGACGTTTTATCGGTCAAACGAGTGGCGTCAGATTAGAAACTCTATAATTATTAGAGATAACGGATGCGATTTAGGGATAGCCGGTTACGAGATTCACGATCGTTTATATATTCATCACATGAATCCAATAAATGCATCTGAAATTATTTACGGCGATTCAACGCTTCTTGATCCTGAGTTTCTAATAACAACGACACACTCAACACACAACGCCATTCATTACGGAAACGCAAACAGCTTGACAAGTCTACTCGTTGAAAGAAAACCTGGCGATACAAAACTATGGTAGGAAAGGGTTGACATGACTGAGCTTGAGATTATCGAGCCAGAGCACTGGGACTACGACACCGAGAGTGCTGAGACCGAGCCGGACTACGACGCGACTGAGGTTCTCGAGGAGGAGTCCAAGTGAGCGAGTGGGAGAACGTTTCGAAGCAACTCGGAAACATCACTGGCACAACCAGGTCGATCGCAAAGGAGATTTTCTCCGCAGCGAAGCTGGCGGGCCACGATGTGTGGTATCTGTGGGGGATCGGGTCTAGCTCTGAGCATTCGTCGCGAAGGGCTCTCGACTTCATGGTCCACAACAAGGCTGCCGGAGATTGGGTCAGGAATTACATCTGGGCCAACCGAGGTCGTTTTCACCTCAAGCATGTCATCTGGCGGCAGCACATCACGTCGACGGTGACCAGTCCGGGCGTTGTTCGCAAGATGCCTGATCGTGGCGACTCGACGGCAAATCATTACGACCACGTGCACTTCATGTCGTTCGAGGGTTCCTATTCTGGCCCGGGTCCTGCAGAACCGTCTCAGCTTTCGGTTGACGGAAAGCTCGGGCCAAAGACGATTGCCCAGTGGCAGCGAGTGATGGGAACGCCTGTCGATGGGAAAATCAGTGCAACCAGTGAGCTCGTCAAGGCTGTTCAGATGCATCTGAATACGAGAGACAAGGCCGGTCTTCTCGTCGATGGCAAGGGTATTCGTCAGGACGGTCATCGGTACAAGACTGTTGCCGCAATCCAGCGGTATCTGTGGACCATGCAGGATGGAATTATGTCGGTTCCAGTCAGTGACGTCGTCAAGGCCATCCAGCGCCAGTTGAACAAGAACATTTTCTGACAAGTCAAGACAGAGGATGGTACCCTAATGGGTTCGAGCATTCTCACTTCTGTGAAGAAGGTCTGCGGCGTTGCCGAGTTGGATACAAGTTTCGACGTTGATCTTGTGTTGCATATTAACTCAGTTCTTGCTACGCTGAACCAGTTGGGTATAGGTCCTTCTGAGGGATTTGCCATCGAGGATGCTACATCTCTCTGGGAAGATTTTCTTGACACAGATACTCGGTACAATCCGGCGAAGACCTACGTGTGTCTCCGGGTTAGACTCCTGTTCGATCCACCGTCAACTTCATATTTGATCACAGCACATCAAGATCAAATTCGCGAACTCGAATGGAGACTCAACGTTCTTAGAGAGGAGACTGCGTGGACAGCTCCGGTATAAGCATCACGGTTGTCGCAATTCCAGACAAAGATGATTATGTTTGGAATATTTCCAGTGAAAAAGTCCCGCATCTAACTCTCATGGTTCTTGGGCCGGTGTCCGATCTTCAAGGCGTTGTTGAGTACATCAAACATGCTGTAGCAACATCGTTGACCACGTTTGGTATGTCTGTTGCACGTCGGGCTCCTCTTGGCGATGAGAACGCTGATGTTCTGTTCTTCGACAAGGATCCAGATGGTCGGATCAATCAATTTCGTGGATTTCTCCTTGCGAATGAAACGATTTCTTCAGCGTATAACTCGGTTGAACAATTTCCTGAGTTTACGCCGCATCTGACACTTGGCTATCCAGATACCCCAGCAAAGAAAGATCTTCGGGAGTATCCTAGAACAACTTGGGTTAGATTTAACCGAATTGCAGTTTGGACAGATGACTACAAAGGTCCAGAGTTCTATTTGACTGATGAAAACAAAGTTTTTCCGGCGGTGTCTATGAGTGAACAGACCGACAAATTTCTCGAACATGTCGGAATTAAAGGTATGCGCTGGGGTATTCGCAGGGCGAAGAAACCTGAGATTCGGTCAACAGATTCGGCCCAAGCAAAGGCCGCAAAGGTTAAACTCAAGAAACACGGAACAAAGGCCCTCACAAACGAGGAACTCAGAACTGTCATTAACCGAATGACACTCGAGGCGAGTTACAAACGCCTAAATGAGACTAGTGGTTCAACAGAAAAATCAAAAACGTTTGTGAAAGACCTTCTTCTTGGCGTTGGTAAGCAGCAGGTATCGACGCTTGCTACACAGATTGCAGTTAAACAGGTCGGAAACTTGATAAAGAAAGCGCTGTAATGAAAGGAGGTTGGCGATGAGTTTATCGAACACGGCAACACCAATTTATTATGGTGATTTCCGTGATTCTGTACTTCGTGGTGACATTCCGGTTAACCGGGAAATTGCTATGGAGATGAATCGTATCGATGCGCTCATCGCCAATCCGAAGTACTACTACGATGACAAAGCGGTAGAAGGATTTATTCGATACTGCGAAAACGAACTTACTTTGACTGATGGGAGTGATCTTCACTTACTTCCGTCGTTCAAAGTTTGGGCTGAACAGATTTTTGGCTGGTATTTCTTCATTAAACGAGATGTGTATGAACCGTTTAAAGATAATCATGGCGGTCGATACGTAACAAGAACGATCAAGATGCGTTTAACTCGTAAGCAATACTTGATTGTCGCTCGTGGAGCAGCTAAATCTGTGTATGAGTCGTGTATTCAGAATTTCTTTCTGAATGTCGATACAACGACAACTCACCAGATTACAACAGCCCCTACTATGAAACAGGCTGAAGAAGTTCTATCTCCAATTAGAACGGCCATTACGAGAAGTAGAGGACCTCTGTTTAAGTTCTTGACTGAGGGATCTTTGCAGAATACTACTGGATCTAGAGCTGCTCGAGTTAAGTTGACACCAACTAAAAAGGGTGTTGAGAACTTTTTAACTGGCTCTCTTTTAGAGATTCGCCCAATGTCGATCAATAAATTACAGGGACTACGAACAAAAGTCGCTACGGTTGACGAGTGGTTGTCTGGAGATCTAAGAGAAGATGTAATTGGAGCAATAGAGCAGGGCGCTTCGAAACTTGACGACTGGTTGATCATTGCTGTAAGTTCTGAAGGAACCGTTCGAAACGGTAGCGGTGATACAGTCAAAATGGAACTTGCTAGTATTCTTAGAGGAGAATACTACGCGCCACACGTATCGATTTGGCATTACAAACTCGATGATTTAACTGAAGTGTCTGATCCGTCTAAGTGGCCTAAAGCAAATCCAAACATTGGTCGAACAGTTTCGTACGAGACATACCAATTGGATGTTGAACGGGCCGAAAAAGCACCGGCAGCTAGAAACGATATTCTAGCGAAACGTTTTGGTATTCCGATGGAAGGATACACGTATTTCTTCACGTACGAAGAAACACTCGTGCATCGTAGAAGCGACTTTACTGGAATGGTTTGTTCTCTTGGAGCAGACCTGTCGCAGGGCGATGATTTCTGTGCGTTTACATTCTTGTTTCCATTAAGAAATGGTTTTGGAATTAAGACGCGAAGTTATATTACGTCGCTCACTTTGATGAAACTTCCTGGAGCAGCTCGTTTAAAGTACGAGGAGTTTATCTCCGAAGGAAGTTTGCACATTCTTGAGGGTACAGTTCTTGACATGATGGAAGTGTACGAAGATCTAGACTCATATATCGAGTCGGAACAGTATGACGTTCGTGCACTTGGTTATGACCCATATAATGCAAAAGAATTTGTCGGACGTTGGGAAGCCGAGAATGGACCGTTCGGTATAGAGAAGGTTATTCAGGGCGCTAGAACTGAGTCGGTTCCTCTAGGCGAATTGAAGATTTTCAGTGAACAACGCGAATTAATCTTTGATCAGGGTCTAATGACGTTTGCTATGGGCAACGCCATTACGATGGAAGACACAAACGGGAATCGCAAACTTCTTAAGAAGCGAGCTTCTGAAAAGATTGACAACGTTGCAGCTATGCTTGACGCGTACGTAGCGTACAAAGCCCATAAGGAGGCTTTCGAATGACCCAGATCACGAGTCAGTTTCGTGTGGTATCTCAGTCCTCAGTCAAACCAAATCTTGGCGTTCAGAACGTAGCTTTGTTTGACGTCAATGGCAATCCATTGATTGTTGTTCAAACGACTCAGTCTTTGCTGTTGACTGGATATACTGCCGGAACAAGTACCGCGGCTTTGGCAGCAACCGACACGGTTCTTGAGGCGCTTGCAAAGTTGGCGAATCGACTTGACGACCACCAGACTCGTATCACGACGCTCGAAGGTACGTGATCGTTCTAACAACTTCGAGTAACGAGAGGAGGTGACACATGGCGATTGGCGCACGTTTGGCTCACGCGTGGAACGCTTTTCTTGATCGAAAGATCAACGACCGGTTCAAGTCCTATGGTACTGAAACAGTATATGGTGGCAGACCGGATCGAGTTCGTTTGTTGATTTCTAACGAACGTTCAATTATCTCTTCGATCTACAATCGTATGGCAGTTGACGTTGCCAACGTTGACATGCGGCATGTTCGTTTGGATGACCAAGGTCGATATAGTGACGACATTCGTAGTGGTTTGAACGAATGTCTAACGATGGAAGCCAATATTGATCAGGCTTCAACGGCATTCAGACAGGACATTGTGATGACCCTATTTGATAAAGGGATCGTCGCGCTTGTTCCTGTAGATACTGACGTAAATCCAGACGAGTTCGGAAGTTATGACATTCGGTCGATCCGAGTTGGGGAAATCGTTGCTTGGCATCCACGACACGTTCGTGTGAATGTATATAACGATCGCGTTGGCCGTCGAGAAGAACTCGTCATTGAAAAGCGTCTCGTGGCCATCGTGGAGAATCCTCTCTACTCGGTCATGAACGAGCCGAACTCGACATTGCAGAGACTACTCAGAAAACTCCAACTTCTGGATGTTGTTGACGAGCAGTCTAGTTCTGGAAAGTTGGATTTGATTATTCAGCTTCCTTATGTTGTAAAATCTGAGGCTAGACGGCAACAGGCTAATCAACGGCGAGAAGATATCGAGTTCCAACTCAAAGGTAGCAAGTACGGCATTGCTTATACTGATGGAACCGAGAAGATCACTCAGTTGAACCGTCCTACGGAGAACAATCTCTTGAAGACTGTCGACTACCTCATGGAGATGCTCTATTCGCAACTCGGTTTAACCGCGGCTGTTATGAATGGCACCGCGAATGAAACAGAGATGTTGAATTACAACAACCGCACTATTGAACCAATTCTTACAGCGATTGTTGAGGCTATGCGACGGAGTTTCCTTACAAGGACTGCTCGTACTCAAGGTCAATCGGTGATGTATTTCCGTAATCCGTTTAAGCTTGTTTCGTTGGACAAGATCGCAGAGATTGCAGACAAGTTCATCCGAAATACTGTTGGTACACCAAACGATGTTCGTGGTGTTGTCGGATGGAAACCAAATAAAGACCCCAAGGCTGATCAACTCGGTAATCCAAACATGCCTAGCGCAATCGAACCGGCTCCGTCCCTTTCTGGGTCGGGAACAATAACCCAGAAGGGAGATACAAGCCAAAATGGAACCTGACTTTGGGGGATACGCAACCAAAGCCGACATTAAGTGTCGAGATGGACGTACGATTTCGCCACAAGCATTCACTGAAATGAATGGTAAACGAGTTCCACTTGTGTGGCAGCATGGTCACGATAGTCCAGACAATGTTCTTGGGCACGCCATGCTCGAAACTCGTGATGACGGCGTTTATGCGAATGCGTTCTTCAACAAAACTCCGAGGGCACAGAACACCAAACTGATGGTCGAGCATGGTGATATCACCGCGCTGTCCATTTATGCAAACGGACTCGTTGAAAAGAGTAAGCGCGTTCTTCACGGGATGATCCGAGAGGTAAGTCTGGTTCTTGCTGGCGCAAATCCGGGAGCACTCATCGACTACGTGAATATCGCGCATGGCGATGGTGATTTCACAACTCTCGAGGACGAGGCTGTTATTTATACCGGGCTGTCTCTGGTTCACGGTGATTCTGGTCCTCCGTCTCCAACAGAGCCAACAATCAGCGATGTGTACGAGTCTCTCGACGAGAAGCAGAAAGAACTCGTGCACTATCTCGTAAATGCCGCTCTTGAATCTTCTTCGGATGAAACTTCTGGAGACGGCGATGCAACACACTCGGCTGTTTCTGAAGACAAGACGGATTCAAAAGAGGACGACAAGAGCGACCTCAAACATACGGAAGGAACGGATAACGTGACGACTCGCAACGTCTTCGAGCAGAATGGCGGCGCCGACAAGAACGGTGGGCCGTCGCTGACCCACGACGACATCAAGCAGATCCTGACTGACGCTGAGCGTCTGGGGTCAATGAAGGCCGCGGTCGAGGGTTACGCGGTCGCTCACGGGATCGAGAGTATTGATCTGCTCTTTCCCGACGCCAAGAATCTGACCGATACTCCGCAGTGGGACAAGCGGCGTACCGAGTGGGTTGCATCGGTCCTCGACAGTTGCCGGAAGACCCCATTCTCCAGGGTGAAGACGCTCATTGCCGATATCACCCAGGACGAAGCTCGAGCTCGCGGCTACGTTAAGGGTAACCTCAAGAAGGAGGAGTGGTTCGGTCTGACCAAACGGACCACAGGCCCGACCACAATCTACAAGAAGCAGAAGCTTGACCGTGACGACATTGTCGACATCACCGACTTCGATGTGGTGTTGTGGATCAAGGGCGAGATGCGTCTCATGCTTGAGGAGGAGTGCGCGGTTGCAATCCTCATCAGTGACGGCCGCGAGGTTGACGACGACGACAAGGTCAAGGATCCGGCAGCCGCTGCCGATGGAAACGGTATTCGCTCCATCCTGCACGACCACGAACTCTTTGCCACAACGGTCAACATCAACATCGACGACGCAAACTCGAACTGGACCGAGGTCGTCGAGGCCATTCTTCGGAACCGGAAGCACTACAAGGGTAGCGGTCAGCCGACTTTCTACACTACCGATACTGTTCTGACTGGGATGCTCCTCACCAAGGATACCCTTGGTCGTCGCCTGTGGAGGACTGTCGAGGAGCTGGCTCAGGAACTGCGTGTCGCCGGAATCGTGGTTGTCGAACCGATGGAGCGGGAAACCGATCTCATCGGTATTCTCGTCAATCTGACGGACTACAACATCGGAGCTGACAGGGGCGGCGAGGTCTCGTTCTTTGATGACTTCGATCTGGACTACAACCAGTACAAGTATCTGCTCGAGACTCGATTCTCCGGAGCCCTGGCAAAGATCAAGTCAGCCATTGTTGTCAAGCGTGCGACGTCAACTGATGTTCTCGTTGCGCCGACTGCACCAACGATGAACAAGACGACATTTGTTGTCACCATTCCGACGAAGACCGGCGTGGTTTACAAGAATGCCGCAGGAGATACACTGACTGCTGGTGCTCAGACTGCTCTTTCTGCTGGAACTTCTCTCGTTGTCACCGCATTCTCGACAACTGGTTACTTCTTCGAGAACAACGCAGAAGACCAGTGGACCTTCAAGCGGCCTGCCGCATAGTAGGGTCATACTCCCATGGCAAGATTTAACGGAGCTGTTGGATACGGCGAAACGGTCGAAACTTCACTTGGCGTTTGGGAAGATGTGATCACCGAGAGATTATATTACGGTGACGTAATCCGAAACTCAAGAAAAACGATGGACGGGTCTAGTGTTAACGATGACTTTACCATCGGAAATTCGATCGCTATTGTCGGGGACGATTATGCTTTCGAACATTTCTTTGCCATTCGGTATGTTGGATGGTCGGGGTCTTTGTGGACTGTTCCATCAGTCGAAATACAGAGACCCCGCATCATCTTGAGATTGGGGGTTGTTTATAATGGGCCAAAGGCTTGATCTTCAAGAAATTCTTGAAGTAATTCTTGGCACAGATGCTGTATATTTTCAACCCCCATCCAATGTACAAATGGTATATCCATGCATAGTGTACGCTAGAGATGCTGGGTCAACCAAGTTCGCTGCAAATCGTCCGTACAATTACAAGCAACGTTACCAAGTTATACTTATTGATAGAAATCCAGATAATTCTGTCATACAGACTATGGCTATGGTTCCGTTGTGTTTGTACGATAGACACTATGTGTCAGACAATCTTCATCACGACGTGTTCAACGTGTATTACTGAAAGGACTGGCATGACGCAACTCATTTGGGATGCCTCGGGACAGCGCCGTTATGAGACGGGCGTCGACCGTGGTGTTCTGTATATTCCGGACGCCGTTGGCGCGTATGTCCATGGCTACGCGTGGAATGGTCTGGTCTCCGTCACGGAGTCTCCGTCTGGAGCAGAAGCAAACAAGCAGTATGCCGATAACTCGGTATATGTCAATCTTGTCTCTGCTGAAGAGTTCGGAGCGACTCTCGAGGCGTTCACGTATCCGGACGAGTTTGGACAGTGTGACGGAACCGAGGCTATCGAGACTGGCGTTCTTGTTGGACAGCAGTCTCGAAAGACGTTTGGTCTTGCATACCGTACCAAGATCGGAACGGATCTCAACAGCGAGACCGGATACAAACTGCACCTTGTGTATGGAGCTCTTGCCGCTCCATCCGAGAGGGCTTATAGCACCGTGAACGACTCCCCTGAGGCGATCACATTCAGTTGGGAGATCTCAACCAACCCGGTGAATGTTGGAACCATTGGTGGGGTTTCCTACAAGCCAACGTCGACTCTGACGATTGATTCGACAAAGGTCGACGCAACGGCTCTCGGTCAGCTCGAGGACTTCTTGTATGGCACTGCCGGTACGGATCCTTCCATGCCACTTCCGGCGGCTGTCGTTGCGTTGTTCAGTGGCACGGCGACACTGGCGACGCCGACCGAGCCTACGTACGACGCTGGTACACACGTGATCACAATTCCGACGATCACAGGCGTTACGTACTACGTCGACGACGAAGTTGTCACGACGTCATTGACTTTGACTACGGGACAGACGGTAATTGTTGTGGCACGGCCGAACCAGGGCTACGTCTTCCCGGAAACCATTGACACTGACTGGTACTACGCTTACTGACAGAGAGGGGACGAGAGTGCTCACTATTCGAGTGGTGACGGAAGAATCTTACGACGAACAGACTGAAGAGTTTGTCGATGCGTCGTCAATTAACTTGTCTTTTGAGCACTCTCTTGTCTCCATGTCAAAATGGGAGTCAAAGTTCAAGAAACCGTTGCTTGGCGATACACCAAAGACTTCCGAAGAGACTCTTTGGTACGTACGGTGCATGGTTTTAACTCCAGATATTTCTCCTGAGATTTTCGACAGGTTTACAAAAGAGAACTACGACGCGATTGATGAATACATTAACGATTCTATGACCGCCACATGGTTCTCCGAGGAAGAAAGTCGTTCGAGAAATAGAGAAATCATAACTTCTGAATTGATATACTATTGGATGATTGCGCTTGGTATCCCGTCCGAGTATCAGTATTGGCATCTTGAACGTTTACTGACGCTTGTGCGTATTTGTAATTTGAAGAACAAGCCGGCTAAGAAGATGGGACGTCACGAAGCCATTGCTAGACAACGAGAACTAAATGCCCAGAGAAAGGCCCAGCATAACACGAGGGGGTGACTAATGCCGCGTATAACATGGGGCGATCCCGGAACAAGATTCTACGAAAATGGCATAGACCGAGGCGTTTTATATGTTGGAGCAAATCCCGGTGTTCCGTGG
>Ga0224507_10001208_pt1 | contig 10363 bp, 11 predicted proteins | sample SF_Jan12_sed_USG_3_FD_170159 | JGI IMG/M metagenome (GOLD analysis project Ga0224507, IMG submission 170159) | Sediment microbial communities from San Francisco Bay, California, United States - SF_Jan12_sed_USGS_13 | ecosystem: Environmental > Aquatic > Marine > Sediment | place: USA...
GTATGTATGTTCAAACAGTAGCCTTGGCCTGTTGCACTTTGCAGATGTTCAACGGGTAGTTTCACTGTACTCGGCGACTACTGATATATAGTCTGCTCCATATCCTTGGATGCCAGTAGGAACGGGAAGGATGCACAATGGAGCAGCTTGACTACAAGAACCGCACATATCTCTCCGCTGTGGAATCAGCGCGATACTTGGATGTCTCCGTCGAGACAATACACGACTTGGCGCGCAGGAAGGCAATATCTGCTATGAAGAGCGCAAGCGGCCAGATGCGTTTTTCTCTCAATGTTCTGAAGGCTTATCAGGAGTCTTTGGGAAAGGGACCCAAGAGCGAGACGATGAAGCTGCCAAAGATCAACACCATAGAGGCCAACGAGACGATTCAGAGGGTGGTCTTGAGCAGCTCTCAGTCCATGAACGAACTGGACGACGACTCCGTGCATCTGATGATCACATCTCCGCCATATTTCAACGCCAAAATGTATTCAAAGGAGCCGATTGACGCGGATCTTGGCAACATTCACGATGTCAAGGAATGGTTTCAGCAGATAGGGAAGGTCTGGGCAGAGACCTATAGAGTTCTCCAGCCCGGAAGGAGGGCATTTATCAACATCATGAATCTCCCAGTCAGACTTGGCGACGGCAAATTCAGGACGTTGAACCTCGCTGGACAGACGATTGATGTGTGCGAGAAGATTGGCTTCATCTTCAAGAGAGATATAATCTGGTACAAGACCAACTCCGTTCGAGCGCATTTTGGAACATATCCTTACCCTGGTGGAATCCTAATCAACAACATGCATGAGTTCATCTTGGAGTTTGAAAAGCCCGCCCCGAAAGGCTACAAGAAATATGATCACTTGACGAAGGAGCAGAAGGAAGAATCCAAGCTGGACAAGGATTTCTGGTTGTCAATCAAGAACAGCGATGTCTGGACGATGGCTCCGCAGGGTAGCGGTGACAACAGGAATCATGTTGCCCCCTTCCCGAGAGAACTGCCATATAGGCTGATCAAGGCGTTCAGTTATGTGAGCGAGACTGTGCTGGATCCGTTTCTTGGATCTGGAACAACCTTGCTCACCGCGTCTGAATTGAAGCGAAACGGAGTCGGATATGAGATTGTTCCCGAGATTGCAGCCGAGGCGATAAAATCGTTAAGGATATCTCAGAGTAAGTTGTTCTGAGGATGCGGTTACCAATGCCCCAGGACGCCAAGACCACCTATGCTCAATCTAGCGACATCAAGTCGAGGACTTATCTCCAGTATCGATACGATATGAAAAAGAAGGCAATTGCAGAGCTTGAGATTCTTGGCTGGCTTCAACAGAAGCTGTCAAAGGATAACCCCGGAAAGTCCGTAATGGTGACAAAGTCTGGCGGAGATCGTTTCCTATGGTTCTTGCGAAAGGGAGGCATCTCAAGAGATCCTGACTATGTCGCGACTATTGACGGCGAGAGCACGGAGATTGAGTTCCAATATGGCAAGAAACAGGACTTGCCCTTCTGCGATTTCAAGGTGTCCAAAGTCGCCAAGAAGAATAGGAAGACGGGAGAGAGGGAACCCCTCAAGGGTAGGATGTTCTTGCTAGTCGATTGGGCTGGTCCGAGGTATGCGATGGTTGAACCTCAATGGATTTACGAGAATGGCGAGTATGGCATGGTACCTGCGTGGAGAAGCTACGCATTCCGTGTCCCCTCTGACCGGTTCAATGAGAAGTTTACAGAGGATGCCTCTCTGAAGCCCATATGTGACACCATCGATGCAAAGAACGCTATACTCGAATTCCAGCATGGTTGGATTGATGTCAACCGCGAAGAACTCTCTGCTGAGTTGCAGCAGATTGTTGATGAGGATCATCTTATGAAGGTCGTGCCGAAGGACATGGAGTCCTTCTTCAAGGTCTGCTTTGTCCTCGATCACATTGACAAATCACCAAAGAATGCAGGCCTGTGGCTAATCTACCTCATGACATGGATACGTGAGGATTTGCCGCTCTGTGATCTGTCAAAGATTGTGTATTGCCTGGACTTTCTCTACTCGAAAGTAGACCTTAAGCGAAACGAGATTGCGATACTCCAGGAATCGATACCGTCTCTCCTTTCGAAGGTCAAGTCCTGCAGCCTGGCGGATGGTACGTATCAGTCTTCTGCGAGACATGCTCCCCTTGAAGAGACGCGATGCGCATTATTCTCCATCAATCTCTTAGAGGATTTGATGCAGGACATGATCTACTACTACCCGGAAGTCACCTTCAAGCCAGTACAGAGGATATTCGAGAACGTGGCAGATGTCAACAAGACCGAGATTCTGATTCAGAACAATCTTCGCAGATGGGAATCTTGAGAGGTCAGATTTCCTAATGAAGAAATCCATGCATGAGTGGGCGCGCTGATTCTGAAATCTGAGGTGGCTTTATAGGCCGTAATCTGATAGCACTCCCATATGGGAGTCAGGGTGGAGCACGGCTACTACACAGCGCAACTCGGTAAGAGACTGGAGGAATGGCTGGTGGATCGGAACCTGCCCAACCTGAAGATTTACTACGACCACGGTCGTGAGGGCATGAACAAGGTTGTCCCGTTCTTCAGGCCATATTCGCGAGCGACGACCCTTGCCTTTGTCGACTGCACCGTTGTCGACACGGTCCGCAAGAAGGCGCTCGTCCTTTGCGAGGTCGAGGAACGAGGCGCGTCCCCTAAGAAGATTATAGGCGACATCTGCAACCTCCTTCTGGCGGAGGCGTTGTGTATCGGGGGCGAAGAGTACTCGTTTGACGGCGTCCCCGTCATCCTCGGCGTGTGCGTTCAAGAAGGCGGTCAGTCAGGCAACAAGGTGAAGGCCATTGGCCGAAGGATTGAGACGATGGTGAAACCTGGGTGGTTACGAGGTCTGGACATTCGCATCGTTCCCAAAACGAACCGCGAAGCCCTTGTCGAATCTCTATTTGGCGAGATACGTGACATTGTCGTGAGTTACATTCCAAATGTCAGTACCTCGAATACACGAGCAGCCCCTGATCGACCTTGCCGTCCCCGAACCGGTAGCAGGCGGACTCGACCCTGAACGCCTGGTCCGGCCCGGTCAGGAGGTCCCCGGATATGGTAGGCGTCACATTGTGGGGGTAGAACCCCGTCGCCGGAATCCTGCCCTTTGCGAAGAGCTTCTTCAGATGTCCAGCCCTGCGCGGATGCTTGATTCTTTTCACGCCAACTACAATTTCTACCCAACTTGATAAGCCTGTTTTCGAGTAAACGCTCTCGAGCTCATCGAGTATCACGTCCACGTCCTCCCGCGAGACCTTGGGAGAGCCGTTAGGGTGGGAGTGGAAGCCTCCGATGATGTCGAAACCCACAGCCCTCACGGTGTCCTCCGCCCTCTTCCGTGCGGCGAGGTTGTCGAAGCCCACCCCCGTCCTGCCCCTGACGGCCGTCTGCACGGGGTAGCAGGCGTTCACGGACACGCAGTCGGTCATCCTGCCGTCTATGAACTGCCTGTCCTGGTGGCCGACCAGGAAACCCAGGGATTCCCGGCTGTGGACCTCGACCGCCGCCATAAGCAGCGAGGAGAACGCGTATGGCTCCAGAACCACTGGTGGGCTTCTATCCTTCATCTAATGATCCCTCGAATCTCTGGAGCCCTTCCAGAGTGCCCCTGTCCTCCTTCCCTGGATGTGGCGCCCACCTCTAAGAGCTCCCCGACTTCATCGACGCGCTTATCCTTGTTCAGGAGCCTCCCCCTGTAGCTGCTGATTCGGTCGACCGAGATGGCGCCTCGAATCGCATCCAAGAAGCTCTGGAGCTTCATGGCGCGGCCGTGCGTGCCGCCTAACCCATCTGCGCACAGATCCCTGTCACAAATCATGAGGAACGCCGTTGGAGAGTGCTGTGCTGTCCATTCCACTAGAGCTCTCCAGGGCCCGAGGTCCGTGTCGAGATCGTCCTCGACCTTGTCCATGAGGACCTCCTTGATGCCCGTCTTCCCGTAGGAGCTGTCCATGAGGAGGAACAGGGAATCCCTGACGCGCTCTGCGACCCTCAGGAACCCATCACGATAAGATGGATCGTCGCCTGACGGGAGCCTGTAGAACACCAGGTCTCTCTCGTTGTAACCCTTCTGGGTAATGCTGACCAGTATCCCCTCGCCAACAAGCCTGGTGCAGACCTTGATCGTGCCTGTCAGCGAGATGGTTCTGGTGTTGCCCGAGGCAGTGGAGCCCACCGCCTTCGGGTTCTTCGGGTTCCAGGCATTCCAGATTCCGCTAGCGCTGGATTGGGCGTTGTCCTTTGCCAGGAGGTACGAGATTACGAGGATTTCCTTGGTGGCATCCTTGAGCTCCTTGGAGCGGCCCCGCTTCCATCTAGCTTGAGGCATATTGACAGAAATTGCACTACGGTTTAATAAACATATGGCTATGGAGGGAAGAAGGCTGCAAACTCACAGGCTCTCAAGCCATGCCAGGATAGTGATAAATAGTCATACTACACTTAGGTGTAGCATGGCTGTATGAAGCCTCCATAATCCTCAGCCATCAGCAGAGGGGGGAGGGGGAGGTGAACCAGAATTGGAGATTAAAGTCGACCTAGAAAGGCTGCCGAGGGAGTACTACCGCCAAATCGCTGACTTGAGCGACCAGCTCCTCGAGTCCGGAGTCCCACAGCAGCATGTCGACCGCGCCCTCGACAAGATTGAAGCTGTAATCCTCGAAGCAATAGACCATGCTGAAGAGGAGAGCGAAGAAGACGAGGAGTCCGACGACGATGAAGACGACGAGGAGGACTCCGAGAAGGACTAACCACTTCCATGTGGTAGGCTGTGACTACCATGTGATAGTCACGATCAAACCCGACGCCCGGGGCGGCTCCCGTCGTCCCGATTTCTTGGGCTAAGATGTGCCGCGGTTGCGGCGCAATGTGAAGGAGTATTGAGTGAGATGGACGCAGCAGTGGAGGAAGAGTGAATGATAGTCGGACTAGACCTTGTCGAAGAGGAGACGCGTTGTGGCGGCTCTTTGGCGGTGGTAAAGTCGCAAATGATGGAGGTGATGCTCTATGGCGTCTCGTGATGGAACTGAACGTTCAGTGAAGCCGGCGAGGGCAAAAGACGGAAGGGAAACCATCGAATTCAGCAATAAGGAGATGAAGGAATTCATCCGGGTTGCAGGAGTGCCTTGGTTCAACCGTCGGAAGCGAATACCGCGGAAACGAATCGAAGCTCTGCGAAATGCAGGCTTTTCGATTCGGCAGATCGCAAAGATCTACGGCACAAGCGATTCAACGGTCCGGCGCCGCATTAAGGGAAAGTGAACTCCCGCCTATGATAGGGTGCACCCCAAGAGTGGAGTGCCTAGTGTGGATTCGAGTGATGTTCAAACAGGAACCTCAGAGAAAAGGTCATAGGACCTGGACAAGTGAATTGTGATCAGCTCCAGTCTTTTCCCCCACTGATTGAACACGTATCTTGAGACACCGGCTCGGAAGAGGTCACGTCCCTCTGCCCCCACGTTTACCAAATTTTCAGTTGTGCCTATTCTTCATCGATATCGCGCCGTTAGGGCAAGAAGGAATGCAGACACCGCAGCCGAAGCACTTCTCCTTGTCGAACTCCAAGCGGCCGTTCACAATGATCCTCGCTTTGAAGTGGCATGTGTCTACACAGAGCCCGCAATCGTCACACTTATCGTCGTCTTGGGCTGCAATCATCTCGGATGAGACCACATAATCGCTGAACCCGAATTTCTGTAGCGCGGGGAAAGTATGGCAGCAGCACGAGCAGCAGCTGCATATGTACTGCGGTTCCTTCCCATCGATGTCGCTGAAAGCTGTATGGACGAGCCCCGCCTCATGCGCTCTCCTTATAGCGTCGAGGGCTTGCTCAAGTGAGACCTCCTTCCCCCGTCCCAACTCGATCTGCTCGTCTGCTCCCTCGTTCATATAGATGCAGACATCGACTGGGGCGTTGCACGCCTTCACCCGGGTCCGGCATTCGCAGTCGATGATTGCGATCCTGTATGCCTTGCGCAGCAGCTTCTCGAAGTTGTCCACGCATAGTATCATCTGCTTGCCCTCGATTTTGAAGTTGACGGTGATTGTAACGGCCTTCATCTCGGTGGCATACTTCCTCAATTCCTGTTCTGGCCAGAATTCTTCGTTTGGCATGAGTTCCTCGCAAGGTAATAGTGCTGGTGAATATCAATCTTCTCAACACTCTTCCCGAACTCTCTCATTTTCTTCTCAGAGTTCAGCAGGCAAGTGGATTCAGTGCTGAGTTAATTCATTTCCCAGAAGGGTTCATCCTCTCAGCATAGAATGATTGAAAGGGGTTTCCCCCAGGTGCTGAATCCCGCTCGATTTCCTCGCGCTTCGAATGTACTGGCTCGGCAGAGGTTCGAATCTCACTTCAAACACCAGTAGATACCGGGTCAATATCCGGGCCCTCGCAAATTTTAAATTTTGATTGTGTGATTTATGTCACGCCCCCAGTTCAGATCAGCATCTGCAAATGCAGCCACAACCTTGTGGCGAGCGCGACTGCAATTCAGTCCCTTTCCCCGACCCACTATCTTCTAGCTCAGATTCTCGAAGACCTCAAGATTGTAGGAATAGCTTTAACCTCAGGACCCGTTTCTAAAGTGGGGGTCGTCTGGTGCCGATACTCGATAGAGAATTCTCATCCCATGTACACGGTAGAACGAGGAAACGCTCTTCAAGGGTCCTTGTCCTGTCAATGACTATGGTCATCGTTCTGACTGTAGGTGTTGTCGCAGGCTTGATGGTTCAGATTGGCACCAATGGTGAATCGGAACCATCTGAAACTCCCGTAAGAAAGCCTGCCACAATACTCTATTCCGCGCACAATCCGATTTCAATCTCTGGGAACGGAGAATTCACAGCTGCCAACGGTGTCGTCTCGGGAAGTGGCATCGCATCCGACCCTTACATCATAGCCGATTGGGACATAAACGCGTCCACCGCAAATGGTATTTGGATACATGGTACAGATGCGCATTTCGTAGTCAGAGACTGCTATGTCCATGATGGTTCGTATGGTTCGTCTACCTTTTACGGCATCTATCTGGACTATTATTGCACCAATGGCACCGTGGAAAACAACACCTGCTCGTATAACTATAATGGCATAGCTCTCGACTTATCGAGCAACAACACGCTGATCAACAACAATTGCAGCTCGAACTTCCGTTATGGCATACGCCTCGACTTATCGAGCAACAACACGCTGATCAACAATAACTGCAGCTCGAACGGCGGCGAGGGATTCTATCTAAGCTCCTCGAGCAATTTCAATGTTGTGGTTTCCAACAGAGGCTTCTGGAACACCTTCGGCTGCATAGATCTTACCTCCTCGAGCAACAACATGCTGATCAATAACAACTGCAGCTCGAACGGTAATGATGGCATATATCTCGGGGAATCGAGCAACAACACGCTAATCAACAACACCTGCAGCTCGATCACTGGTTGGGGCATGTATTTCTACTCATCCTGCAACAACACCCTGAGCAGCAACAATTGCAGCTCGAACAGCCTTGATGGAATTGAGCTCGATGCATCGAGCGATTTCAACGTTGTAGTATCCAACCGGGGCTTCTGGAACGGCCATAGCGGCATAGATGTCGTTTCCTCGAGTAACAACACGCTGACCAACAACACTTGCAGTTCGAACGATGATGATGGGATAAGTCTCTACTCATCGAGCAACAACACTCTGAGCGACAACAACTGCAGCTCGAACGGTTATTATGGTATCTATCTCGAGTCATCGAGCAACAACACCCTGAGCGACAATAACTGCATTTCGAACGATTATCAAGGGATAACCCTCGACTCATCGAGCAATGACAACACTCTGAGCAACAACAACTGCTCGAACAATGATCGTGGGATATATCTCTGGTCATCGAGTAACAACACTCTAGACAACAACAACTGCTCGAGCAATGATTATGGGATATATCTCTCATTATCGAGGTACAACACTCTGAGCGACAATATTTGCAGCTCGAACTATTATGATGGGATATACCTCTTCTCATCGAGCAGCAACACGCTGTGCAACAACACCTGTTCGAATAATGACTATGGCATGTGGCTCGAATCGTCCAGCAACAACACGCTGACCAACAACACTTGCAGCTCGAACTATTATGATGGCATACTCATCTATGTATCTAGCAACAATAATTGCCTGAGCAACAATACCTGCTCAGACAGTTATGCTGGCATAGACCTCTACTCATCGCACAACAATACTCTCATCAATAACAAGTGTGTGAACAATGAAGAGGGCATCTTTTTTGAAGACTCAAACAGCAACAATCTGATCGACAACAACTGCAGCTTCAACAATGATATAGGCATATATCTCTGCACTTCCAATGACAACAATAGTCTGAGCAACAACATATGTTCGAACAATCAATATGGCATTGAACTTGTTTCTTCGATGGGCAACAAGCTCTGGAACAACACCTGCATCTCGAACGATGAGGCTGCCATTGATATCTGGTATTCAGACAACAATACTCTCAGCAATAACAGTTTCAGCTCGAGCAGAAATGATGGCATATTCCTCGTCGAATCGAGTGACAACAAAATAACCAGGAATCAACTGTGCTACAACGGCGGGTATGGCGTTCGGATTTTGGATGGTGAATGTTCAAACAACATGATCTGGAACAACACACTCGTAGACAACAACGGCGCGGGTAGCACATACGATCCAAGCCATGTACAGGCATATGATGATGGAACAGCCAACTGGTGGAACAGCACGGATGGTTACGGCAACTGCTGGAGCGACTGGAACTCACCCGACAACGACATGGACGGAATTGTGGACGCTCCCTATGAGATTGATGGAAGTGCGGGCGCGAAGGACTGGTACCCGCTGACGGTACGCCCTGACATCGCGGAAGAACCTCCAGTCGCTGATGCTGGGCCTGACCAGACTGTCGACGAGGACACGGTTGTCACACTGGATGGCTCAGAGTCGTACGACGCCATCGCGGTCATGAACTGGACCTGGACGTTCACCGACGGCGTGCTGAGGACGCTCTACGGTGAGATCGTGGAGTGGTCCTTCCCGCATCCAGGCGTGTACACCATCACGCTGGTCGTGAGGGACACGATTGAGCAGGAGTCCGCGCCAGACACGTGTGTAATAACCGTCAGGGATGTCACGCCTCCGGTCGCGAACGCTGGCGCTGACATGACTCTGTTCATGTCCGTCGGGACACAGATCACTTTCAACGGCTCGGCCTCAAGCGACAACGTGGACGTCGTCAGCTACACCTGGACTTTGGTCGACGTCACTTCGAGAACGCTGACTGGCATCACACCAACCTACACCTTCACAGGCCCCGGTGTGTACACTGTGACGCTGAACGTTTCGGATGCCGCAGCCAACTACGCTACGGATACGGTCGTCGTGACCGTCTTGGACGACGTCGACCCCGTCGCTGATGCCGGACTAGACCAGAACACCCTGGCTGGGGCTACTGTGACGTTCGACGGCTCAGGCTCGAGCGACGATGTTGGCATCGTCAACTATACCTGGACTTTCACAGATGGAACCGAGAAGACATTGTACGAAGTCGGCCAAACTTATACATTCGAGACTCCCGGGACGTATCCAGTCACGCTGAACGTTTCGGATGCCGCAGCCAACTACGCTACGGATACGGTCATCATCACGGTGCTTGAGGCGAACGAGCCGCCCGTGGCCGATGCTGGAGCGAACCAGACTGTGACCGCAGGTGATTTGGTCACCTTCGACGGATCCGCTTCGACAGACGACAGCGGTTCAATCGAGAACTATACATGGAGCTTCACGTACGACGGTGAGGCGATGAAGCTGTACGGTGTTATCCCGAAGTTCACCTTCGATATCGCAGGGACGTATGTTGTGACACTAACCGTCGAGGACGCTGATGGTGAAACGGACACCGACACGGTAACCATCACCGCCGAGGAAAATGAGAAGAGCTTCATCGAATCCTACGGCCTCGCCATCGGGATAGCCATAGCGTTGGCAATCGTTGCTGTGGCGCTGTTCCTTGTTCTGAAGGGCCGAAGGGGTGGAATGGCTCCAAGTAGCATGGAAGAGGTGCCGGTGGGCGAGCCCACAGCCACTGATGATGGCCTTCATTCGTAGAAGCTTTTGACGACCCTGAGGTGCACGCTGTTGGCGTACCGAGGTGACTAGTTCATTCTTTACCCTCAAAGAATTCACTATTTGACGCCTCATGTCTGGCATTGAAGAATTATAGCTCCCATGTTTAATTGATGGTAAATTCGGGGTCAATATCCGGGCCCTCGCACATTTTAATTCAGAGCATCG
>Ga0224507_10001210_pt1 | contig 10356 bp, 8 predicted proteins | sample SF_Jan12_sed_USG_3_FD_170159 | JGI IMG/M metagenome (GOLD analysis project Ga0224507, IMG submission 170159) | Sediment microbial communities from San Francisco Bay, California, United States - SF_Jan12_sed_USGS_13 | ecosystem: Environmental > Aquatic > Marine > Sediment | place: USA: California...
TGGGAGCACATCCAGCTGGCTTAATGGGAAACCACAAACCACTGATCAACGACTTGCTCAATGCCGGCAAGAGAAGCGGTGACCGCTGCTGGGAGCTACCTTTATGGGATGATTATCAGGAACAGTTAAAAAGTAATTTTGCTGATATCGCCAATATTGGCGGCAAAGGCGCAGGAACCATTACTGCTGCCTGCTTTTTATCCAACTTCACCAAAAAATATCACTGGGCACATCTTGATATTGCCGGTGTCGCCTGGAAAAGCGGTAATGAAAAAGGAGCGACCGGTCGCCCGGTCAGCCTGTTGATGCAATATATTCTTGATCGCTATGAGCAAAGCCAGCAGGCATCATAATTAACCCAGGCAGCAAAACAACAGGGACGTGATTGCTTTGCCCAGTAAAAAACAATTATTGTCCCAGGCACTATAATATCAACACCACACAATTGATCAGAAAGGACATGGATAGCAATGCCAGAAGATAAATACAAAAACATTCCAACACTCGACGTTCCCGTACTGGAAGATGTGGTCGTGCCTGGCAAGGAAAAACAGGAAGATCAGGTACAGGATGGTACTCGCATAGATAAACCCGTATCAGAAAACACAGAAAAACGAGATGCTAGCGATCGTCGCAAACAGGATCGTCGCAAGACAAAAACAGCCATCCCGGAAGACCAGCCTGAGCGCCGTGTCGAGCAACGTCGAAACACAACACGACGCGAAGATGATCAGCGTTTGAAGGAAGAGCTCGATATCCTGGCAGAAAAAATTATGCAGGACATGATGCCAGACCTGGAACAGCATCTATTTATGCAACTACGTTTTGAGCTACAAAAATATCTCCCAAAAATACTCAAACAACTAAAAGATGAAGACAACGAATAGTCGCTAATCACCCGCCCCATCCCCGTTACGCATACGGTATAATCACCGACTTTTAGTCTGTCACGGCCCAAAGGCCTTCCCAAACAAAGAATATTGCCCATGGAAAAAACCTACAATCCAAAAGCCATCGAACAAAACTGGTACAAAACCTGGGAAGATAGCGGTCACTTCGCGCCCCATCACAGGGCCGATAGCAAGCCCTACAGCATTATGATTCCACCGCCGAATGTCACCGGCAGCCTGCACATGGGCCATGGCTTTAATAACACGGTAATGGACACGCTGATTCGCTATCACCGCATGAAAGGTGACAATACGCTCTGGCAGCCGGGCACCGATCACGCCGGTATCGCCACGCAAATGGTGGTTGAACGCCAGCTCGAAGCCGAAGGCAAAACCCGTCACGATTTAGGCCGCGAAGATTTTATCGGCAGAATCTGGGACTGGAAAGAAGAATCCGGTGGCAATATCACCCGTCAGCTACGTCGGCTTGGCTCCTCTCTGGACTGGCAGCACGAACGCTTCACCATGGATGATGGTCTGTCTGAATCGGTCAAAGAAGTTTTTATACGTCTCTACGAAGAAGGTCTGATTTATCGCGGTAAACGTCTGGTTAACTGGGATACTAAATTACACACCGCCGTTTCTGATCTCGAAGTACTCAATGAAGAAGAAAATGGTTCCATGTGGCATATGCGTTATCCGCTATCCAATGGCCAGGGGCAACTGGTCGTCGCCACCACACGTCCCGAAACTCTGCTGGGTGATTGCGCGGTTGCAGTTAATCCTAATGATGAACGCTACAAACACATGATCGGCGAGTTACTGGAACTGCCACTCACCGGCCGTAAAATTCCCATTATCGCCGACGAAGAACACGTTGATCCCGAATTCGGTACCGGTTGCGTAAAAATCACCCCGGCTCACGACTTCAATGACTACGCCGTCTGGCAGCGTCACCGTGATGAAACCGCTATCAGCGATCAAAAACACGGCGGCCTGATTAATATCTTCACCGCCGATGCCGCCATCCGTGAAAATGAAGAGGATGAAAATGAGCTCATCCCCACAAAATACATTGGCATGGATCGTTACCAGGCACGTAAACAAATGGTCGCCGATCTGGATGCACTCGGCCTGCTGGATAAAGTTGAACCGCACAAACTGATGGTGCCACGCGGCGATCGTTCCGGCACAGTAATCGAACCTTTCCTAACTGATCAGTGGTACGTCAAAGTTGCGCCTTTAGCCAAACCAGCAATCGAAGCGGTCGAAACCGGTAAGATTCGTTTCGTTCCCGACAACTGGAAAAATACTTATTTTGAATGGATGAACAATATTCAGGACTGGTGCATCAGCCGCCAGATCTGGTGGGGACATCGTATTCCCGCCTGGTTCGATGAGGAAGGCAATATCTATGTGGGACGCAGTGAAGAAGAAGTGCGTGAACAGCATAACCTCAATGACAAATACCCGCTACGTCAGGACGAAGACGTGCTCGATACCTGGTTCTCCTCCGCACTGTGGCCGTTTTCAACCACCGGCTGGCCGGAAGAGACACAACGTCTGAAAGAATTTTATCCGACCAGTGTGTTAGTCACCGGCTTCGATATTATTTTCTTCTGGGTTGCACGCATGATCATGATGGGTCTGAAATTCATGGACGATGTGCCCTTCCATGAAGTCTATGTTCACGGCCTGGTGCGCGATTCCTACGGCCACAAAATGTCGAAATCAAAAGGCAACGTACTCGACCCGATTGACCTGATCGATGGCATTGATCTGGAAGCACTGGTAGCGAAACGCACCGCCAACATGATGCAGCCGGAACTGGCGAAAAAAATCGAAAAACAGACGCGCAAGGAATTCCCCGATGGCATTCCCGCATTCGGCACCGATGCGTTGCGTTTTACCTTTGCGGCACTGGCATCCACCGGCCGTGATGTGCGTTTTGATTTACAGCGCTTCGAAGGCTACCGTAATTTCTGCAACAAAATCTGGAATGCCACGCGTTACGTGCTGATGCAGACCGAAGGCAAAGACACCGGCATTGATAATGATGAGGTTGAACTATCGCTGGCTGATCGCTGGATTATTTCACGTCTGCAACACGTAGAAGAAAATGTCGGCAACCACATTGAAAAATACCGCTTCGATCTCGCCGCAAACGACCTGTATTCATTTGTATGGGAAGATTACTGTGACTGGTACCTCGAACTGTCAAAACCGGTTCTATTCAGCGACGAGACCTCAGAAGCAGCTCAACGCGGCACACGTCGCACACTGGTGCGCGTACTGGAAACAATTTTGCGTCTGAACCACCCGATCATGCCTTTTATTACCGAAGAGCTATGGCAGATGGTGGCACCATTAGCGGGCAAATCGGGCGACACCATCATGACCCAGCCTTACCCAGTTGCCGATCAGGATAAAATTGATACCGTTGCTGAAACCGAACTCGAGTGGGTGAAAAATTTCATCACCGGCGTGCGTAAAATTCGTTCCGAAATGGATATACCACCGGGTAAGCCTTTGCCAGTTTTATTGCAGAATGCCAGTGATGATGACAAAACCTGCTTCAACAGTAATCAGAACTTCATTAAAACATTAGCCAAACTGGAATCTGTTGAATGGTTGAATGCTGGTGATGCTGCGCCAGAATCAGCAATGGCTCTGGTTGGTGAAATGCAAATCCTGATCCCACTCGCAGGCCTGATCGATAAAGAAGCCGAACTCGCCCGTCTGGAAAAAGAAATCGGCAAGCTAACAATCAACATCGAAAAAGGTGAAGCTAAATTACAAAACCCCGGTTTTGTTGATAAGGCACCAGCAGCGGTCGTTGAAAAGGAACGTCAGCACGTTGCCGAGTTATCTAAATCTTTACAGCAACTACAGGAACAGGCTGAAAAAATTCGAGCGTTATAATTCGACTGGATACTATGATGCAGACACCCGATAAACAGGAACAGATTCTACAAACCCACGCCGGTCTCATCGTGGCTGTGGTGCAAACCATCCAGAATCCGGAACTGAAACCACAAATGGATCATGTGCTAAAGCAGTCGGAGCAGAATGGCTGGGTAAAACTTGTCACAGTGATTCGAAAAATTATTGCAGGTAGCCGTGACAACGGTTTATTAGCAGGACAGGATGATGAAGACCGAGTTATTATCGATGCTATCCTGAAAGGTATACAGGATCCGACTACCCTGCCCAAACCGGAACAACAGGCCGACGCTACCAGTGCCGCACCCATGCTGGCGAAACTTATCAACGACGCAGGTCGTGGTGATCATGATGCCGTCATTATGTTGGGCGGCCTGGCTGAGCAAATGTCCAATGCTGGTGGTGATCTGTCGAATCTTAGTGCTGTGATGAAATCAATGATTGATGGTGAACGCAATATCGATAAACTAACCAGCCGTATGGGGCCACAGGGGGAGTCGCTGATTACCGCAATTATTTCAGAGCTCAATCAACTGGATATTCACTAACATGGCCCTTCCACGCACCAACATTGTGCATCAACGAGCACAAAGTGGTAAATTACAGCCCAAGATTTCCTGACTGAAGGTTCTGCATGTTAGCAATTAAACAATTCATCAAAAAAATGCAGGGGGGTGGCGCGGCACATCCACGAGCTCCGCTGCATGAGGTTTTCTGGTCTGCTGTAGGCTGTTTTTTTGGTATAGCCAGTATCTACTGGCTTGGACATTTACAGGGGCTTGATCTTGAAAGTTCTTTATTTCTGGTTGGCTCTTTTGGTGCTAGTGCGATTCTAATATACGGCATACCAAAAAGTCCTTTTTCTCAACCACGCAACCTGTTGGGTGGTCATGTTTCTTCGGCCCTGGTCGGCGTAACCTGCGCCATGCTGATACCAGCCCCCATACTTGCCGCTGCCCTGGCAGTATCATCAGCGGTCATTATCATGCACTTAACAAGAACATTGCACCCACCCGGTGGTGCAACTGCATTAATTGCCGTTATCGGCGGACAGAACATTCATGATCTGGGTTACTGGTATGTAATCACGCCGATTGCCTCAGCAGCAACCCTGATGTTACTGGTCGCGCTGATCACCAATAACCTGTCGCCGCATCGACGTTACCCTTGGCGCTGGTTTTAAGGCTATAGCTCAGGCTTTATACTGTTTATGTTTAAAAATTGAGGTCATAGCAGCAGTGTAACTTGCCTCATCAATAATACCTTCATCTTTAAGACGACGGCACATTTTTAATTCCCCAATTAACCTGTCAGCAACTGGAATTTTTGTCTTCTGGCTATCTATAGCCTGTTGAAGACTGACAAAGAAAATATCAAAGCTTTTCTGATCGGGTTTTGAGTTTTCCAGACAAAACAGAGGCACACTGCCAAACTCCGTTTTAAAAATATACTCATTACGTTTTAAATAAACAAAGATCAGAGCGCAAATCAAAGTTACCGTTAAGGCAATAGAACCAGCTATAAAGCTGGACTCAGCCGATAGTATTTTATAAACAGCAAGCGTTATAAATAAAATCAGCAAAGCGGCACCAGCCAGTGCACCGTATAACCAGTTCCAGACAATCAGCTTAAAGTGCTCTGGCTCAGATGACAGGAAAGACAAACTAATACAATATTTTTTTACTGACGATTTACTCTTGCCAGAAAAATCCAGCAGCAGATAATTAGGACCATAGAACTGATATTTCCTTAGTGTTCCTTTACGGCTATTCTCCTGAATTAATTGCGCACCTAGTTTTTCAGGCTGGAGCTGCTCATCAAACTCATCATAATTATCAGATACCCCCTCAAGAGGTCCGCCTGATATTATTATTTCATCTTCATTATGCATAACAAGAGGGTATCCAATATCAGATTAATTTTAATGTCTGGTCGACAAATCAGCTCTCATAGGAAAAAATGAGAGCAACCAGTATACCCAGAAAATAACCGACATCAACACCATAAATAAAATCAGCGTCTTAAGCTCACCTTAATAATGATCAATTATAAATTGATATTAAGATAACTATTTGTATACTTAAGTCATGGCTAATAAAAACCTTATACCTGTCTGGGATGTCTTCGTTCGTGTTTTTCACTGGTCACTGGTGCTGACTTTTACCGTTGCCTATTTGACCGAAGATGAGTTCGAAGACCTCCACATTTACGCCGGCTATGCTGTACTGGTTCTAATCAGCTTACGGCTTGTCTGGGGTTTTATTGGCTCACGCTACGCGAGATTCAGCAACTTTATTTACCCCCTCAGTGAAGTAAAAAATTATCTATCCAGCCTGGCCACCAGAAAACCGAAACATTACCTTGGTCACAACCCCGCCGGTGGTTTGATGATTATTACCCTGTTGATTTCACTTTTCGCCACTACAATTAGTGGGGTAAAGGTTTATGGTGTCGAAGGGCATGGACCATTGGCTAGTAATGGAACTGATATTTCGGTTATTTCAGAAGCACGTGCTCACGGTGATAAAGACGACGAACATGAGGGAAAACACGAAGAAAATGAAGAGGAAAAATTCTGGGAAGAGATACATGAATTCTTTGCCAACTTCACTTTGTTGCTGGTATTAATCCATATTGCAGGGGTCGTGGTAGCTAGCCGTATTCATGAGGAGAATTTGGTGCGATCAATGATCACAGGTAATAAAGAGGAGCGAGAATGATAAAAGCGTCGTTATTTATTATAAAAAAGCCTGAACTCTTCACTACTCAATGGTCTTGAAAAATAAAACCCCTGATAAATATCACACTGATTCGATTTCAAAAAATCAAATTGTTCTTTAGTTTCAACTCCTTCAGCAACCACCGATAAGTCAAATTCTTTTGCCATATTCAGAATACTGCTCACCATAATCTGATCATTAGTTACTTTATTTAAATCAGAAACAAATGAACGATCAATTTTTATTTCATTAATTGGCAACCGCTTGAGATAACTTAAAGAACTATAGCCAGTACCAAAATCATCCATAGAAAAACGAATCCCCAACTTCTCGATTTCCTGCATAATATTGATAACCTTATCAATATCGTCTGCAACAATATTTTCAGTAATTTCAAAAACAACTTTCTGCCTGCTAGTTTCAGTTAAATATTCCTGACATAACAGGCGTACATCATCAATAAAATCATAATAAAAAAACTGGCGCATACTGACATTGATGGAAAACTGTTTAACAGCAACACCTTCCTGCTCCCAAATACTCAAGGTACGAAAAGCCGTTTCCATAATAAAACGCCCTAGCACAATAATAGAGCCTGTTTGCTCGGCGATAGGAATAAAAATCTCTGGTGAAATCGAGCCATGCTTGTCATTATCCCAGCGTACTAAAGCCTCCGCACCCACTACCTCTTCATTGCAATCTAATTGAGGCTGATAGACCAGAGAGATCTCATCGTTATCAAGTGAGAAATGTAACAATTGTTCAATCTCAAGATTATATTCAACCCGCTTAGCCATTTCTTCATCAAAGACGATGACGCCATCACGGCCTTTTGCCTTGGCTTCATACATGGCTATATCAGCTTCTTTAATTAATCGACCTGCATCATTATTTGTACCATCGATTAAACCTACACCAATACTGGCGCTGATAAATAGATTATGTAATTCAATAATATAACTTTCCTTGAGTACCTGCAGAATCTTCTCTGATAATGCTTCTGCGTTCCCTCGGCATACTTCTTTATTACTATGCTCTAACCCGACAACAACAAACTCATCGCCACCTAGTCTGGCAAGTAAGCAATCGTCGTCTTTCTGCGCATTAATTCGTTCGGCAACTTCCTTCAGCAAATGATCTCCGACATCATGACCAAGAGAATCATTAATTGTTTTAAAGTGATCAAGATCGATCAGCAACAAATATGACCAGGTATTGGAGCGCCTAAGCACTCCCATCATTTTTTGCAGGTAATTAATAAAATAGTAACGATTTTTCAAGCCAGTGAGAGAATCGTGATTAGCCTGAAAATTTGTCTGCATCAGTAACTTATGGCTACTCTCTGCGGCATAAATCAATACCCAGGCAAAAACACCGGAGAAAACTGCCAGAACATAACTATACAATTCGCCGATTAACAGGAAATAAATCATTAATGGCACCATTAACATGATGACATTAGGCTTGAAGAGTTTCTTATCAGGAATCAACAGAACCGAAGCAACTACTGAAGCTCCTATTTCTGTAAAGATCGCAATATAGTGGAGCTGATACTGATCTTCTGTAATGAACAATAGAAAAATCGTCAGCCAGAGCAGAAAAAATGCGTAGTAGAACAGACTAAGTTTTTTATACCAGAGCTTTAATTGCTCACTGCTTAGATCACCGTCAAGATACTGCCTGTAAATCCGGTAGCCCCAGATAGACACCAGTACTATGCCGATATACCAAATGACCGCCCGTAATGGAATATCGTGCATCCAGCTGAGAAAGATATAGCCCAGGCCCGGAAATATGGATAACACAACCATCACCGGAATTTGCTTATGCAGATAGGAATAGAAGTATTGGTTATTCACCATGACACTATAGTTTGAAGAAAATGATACTCAAAAAAGTCAATTAATCCTCATTATAGGTTCAAAATTCTCGGAATACACAAATAAGTATGTGTTTAAAATGATCGTCACACCCACAAAACCACAATCAGCTATATATTCCATGCTCACGTGTAGACAGGAATTTAATCTCCGGCCATTTTTCCATGGTCATTTCCAGATTGACTCTGGACGATGCGATATAGGCCAGATCACCGGCATGATCGAGTGCAAGATTGCTACTGTGACGATCTTTGAATTTGTTTAGTTCTTTTTCGTTGTCACATTCAACCCAGCGCGCGGTGGTGACATTGACGTTTTCGAAACTACAATCGACGTTGTATTCATCTTTCAAACGATGTTTGACCACTTCGAACTGCAACACACCGACGGCGCCGAGAATCAGGTCGTTATTGTTGAGTGGACGGTACAGCTGGGTCGCACCCTCTTCACATAATTGCATCAGACCTTTTTGCAGAGCTTTCATTTTTAGCGGGTCGCGTAACTGCGCACGGCGGAATAATTCCGGGGCGAAGTTGGGGATGCCGGTGAATGCCAGGTCTTCACCCTGGGTAAAGGTATCACCGATGCGCATGGTGCCGTGATTGTGCAGACCGATGATATCGCCGGTGAAGGCTTCTTCGACGGCTTCACGATCAGAGGCCATGAAGGTGACGGCATCGTTTAGTTTGATGTCTTTACCAATGCGCACGTGTTTGACTTTCATGCCTTTGCTGTAGGTGCCGGAGCAGATACGCACGAAGGCAATGCGGTCGCGATGACCTGGATCCATGTTTGCCTGAATTTTGAAAACAAAACCGGTGAATTTTTCTTCTTCGGGTTTGACTTCGCGAGTCTGGCTCATGCGCGACTTTGGTGATGGCGCGTATTCGTCTAATGCATCGAGTAATTCTTTAACACCAAAGTTGTTAATACCGGAACCGAAAAACACTGGTGTCATTTCACCGCGCTGGTAAGCTTCCAGATCAAATTCATGGCTGGCACCTTTGACCAGTTCGATTTCATCGCGTAAATCCTGAGCAAGACTACCCAGCACTTTATCCAGTTCGGGGTTATCCAGACCTTCGATGACATCACCCTGCTGAATTTTTCCGCCATGGGTGGCACTGTAAAAATGCACTTTATTTTCGATCAGATTGAATACGCCTTTAAATCCCTTACCCATGCCAATCGGCCAGGTAATCGGCGCGCATTGAATGCTGAGAATATCTTCGATCTCATCGAGAATGTCGATCGGATCGCGCGCTTCGCGGTCCATTTTATTGATGAAGGTAATAATCGGCGTGGTGCGTAGACGACAGACTTCCATCAGTTTAATGGTTCTATCCTCGACACCTTTTGCCGCATCGATCACCATTAGCGCAGAGTCGACCGCGGTCAGAGTTCGATAAGTATCTTCCGAGAAATCAGCATGGCCAGGCGTATCCAGCAGGTTGATGATGCAATCGTTGTGCGGAAACTGCATCACCGAGGAAGTCACCGAAATACCACGCTCTTTCTCCAGCTCCATCCAGTCGGAGGTCGCGTGACGAGCAGCCTTACGACCTTTGACGGTACCGGAAACCTGAATCGCACCCCCGAACAACAGCAGTTTTTCAGTAAGCGTGGTTTTACCCGCATCGGGATGCGAGATGATGGCGAAAGTACGCCTGCGTTTGACTTGTTCGAGATAATTCATGGGCGCAGATTATACAGCAGCAGAACGGGGGTTATTGATTTTTCATTAATCCGTCGGGGTAAGATATTTCGCATAGATAATCGCATCTTCGCGACCATCATCAGCGGGATAATAGTCTTTTCTCACACCCAGCTCGTGGAAGCCTTCGGAATCATAAAGATCAATCGCGCACTGATTCGAGCGGCGCACTTCCAGCAGAATCATATCGACCCCGGACTGCGCCGATT
>Ga0224507_10001211_pt1 | contig 10355 bp, 7 predicted proteins | sample SF_Jan12_sed_USG_3_FD_170159 | JGI IMG/M metagenome (GOLD analysis project Ga0224507, IMG submission 170159) | Sediment microbial communities from San Francisco Bay, California, United States - SF_Jan12_sed_USGS_13 | ecosystem: Environmental > Aquatic > Marine > Sediment | place: USA: California...
TTTGATATGTGAAAGTAATGACAAGTATAGGAATCCTGGCAGAACTTGAGATAACAGAGATTCATTAGATCTGAACAATGCTACTATGTTTTTAATGTATGAGTATTCCAGATTTTCTGGATTAATAGTATCATTTTTAGAGTCATAGGCCTCCAACATTTTCCCCAACAAATGTTTTAGTTTCTTACAATCCTCATTACCTCTATCTCTTTTTTCTCTAAAATAAAATATAAATGCCAAAGCTAGGCCAGCAATTAATGCTAAAGACAATTCTATTAACATAGTAGCGTGATTTGACATTTCACAACTAAAACTAATTTGCCACAAATCAGGACATGAAACATAATTTGTTTGATTAACCATATTTTCAATAACAATCTCCTGAATAAGTAAGTTCAGAAAAAATTTATAGTCCCTTTGGAATAACTGTATCCGTGTTAATCCAAATGAAATTATTTTTCCAAAATAACACTTCAAAAAAAAATAAACAAAATTTAAAAAATATAGAAATTATTCAACGTGATAACACAAAGGACGTGGTAAATTCTAGTGATCTGATCACCAAAACTTGCCAGAACCAAGGAAAAGAACTTGCTTGGTATGATCTAGGAAATTAATTTGATTAATATGTTTTCGATTTTAGTTAATCTTAGACGTATTATTCGGTAGGTGTTGTATCAAACATCTCTCTTTCTTCTTCTGTTGGCTCAAACTTTGTTACCACCTTGTAATCATCTGCCAAAAACAATGCTTGACCTGCTGTAAATTTGGTGAGATAGTCCCTTTCATGCTCTGATAGTTTTAACACATCTCGAGCGTCATCAGCTGCCTGCTCATTCAGACCAAGCATGATCTTTGTGGCCATGTTGTCGATGATTTTGCCAATACCGCCTGAATCTGCTGCAATGTCATCCACTCTCTGGGATACGAAAACAAACATGATGTTTACCTTTCTGCCCATACGCACAATCATGTCGATGTACTTTGCAGTTCGCGGCATCTTAAACATTCGCCATGCCTCATCAATTACTATAATTTTTCTGGTTCTTACTGGTAACTCATTGCAAATTTTGTAGATTTTGTTTAGTAGCAATACAAGTATCATTGCTTCTGATTCTGAAGCTGTACTGCCTTTACCCATAGACAGAATTAGTTTTTTCTGAGTGGTGATCTTTGGGGAACCTGACATTATCTTTGATAGTGGTCCGTCTATCAGATGTTCAAGGTACGACTTGCCTTCTTCGCCTAGTAAATCATAAAACTCTGCCAGACTTTTTGCCTTGTCAGAATATTTCTGGAATTGAATTCTTGTTTGATCAGGTGCTTTGGTAATTTCTCCCAAGATATCAGCTGCATCAACTGGTTTTAGAATCTGGAACGGATCCAAACCCAGTTCGTCCTCACCAGTAATGTCAAGCTTTTCCATTTTCAGAAATTTTGCAATGGAGCCGTACTCATCAGTCGGATCGACTATGTAGATGTGAGAGTCTGGATATTTTTGTGACAGTCTGTATATCAAAATTTTTGTGGTGTATGACTTTCCAGAACCAGATGTTCCGATGATTCCAACATTCAGGTTAGTTCTTTTTAGAATGTCAAATATCACTGGACCCTTTGTAATTATGTTTCGCCCTACTGGTATTCCATTTGGTAATTCCAGCATGTCAGCTGATGCAAACGCGTACAGGATTGAACAACTGCCAAGATCAAAAGTTAGTTTTTGTCCAAACCCTTCAAAAAATACCTGGGCCTGCTGTGCTGCAAGCAGATGAAATGATCCTTTTTGCTGTCTTGTTTTTTCAATGAATTTCTTTTCTTCTGCCTTTAGCTGTGTTTTGTCTATAGTCATCACAGTACAGTTTACAATAATCTCGTACAATTTTGTCTCACTTCTGTTTAGAAGATTTCTAGTGTTGATTGCTTTATTCTGTAACTCTTTTGACTGTGTGCTAATCTTTGCATCCTCTTCAATAAAATGGATGAAACGGTTCAGTCTAATTTCGGCATTATGAATGTCAATTGGTGCAAACCACATCTGTATGTGAGAGCAGGCAGAAAAGATGGATGTAATCCATGCATATGATAGCCTTGCAGGAAGGGATTCCAAACAGAATGTGGAGGAGTATATTGGATCTGACTCTAATGATTCTCTAAGAGTATCGTTATTTTCATTAGTATCATTTTCAATTTCAATTAATTCTGATAATACCATTGACTTTAGGTACTCTTTTTTTACAATCAGGTTTGGTGGTCTCTGGTCTGCCTCAAAGTCAAACTTTACCTGGTTGAGAATGTCAGATAACGGCTCGTTTGACTCTATGTGAACCTGCATCACAGGCATTGGCTTTCCCTTTCCCTCAATTGTGATGAGCATTATCTTTTTGGACATGGTGATACGAATTGGACTCTCAATTATTCGCAGAACATCAAAGAACTGACCCAACTTTTTTTGCTTGTTTTCTTCTGACAGATTCAGGAAATTTCCAGGAGTAATGATGTAACCGTACTCAAAGAATGGAGTGAGTTTCTTGTTTGCAGATGATGGATTTGTACCCAACAGATTCACGATATACCATTGTGTTTTGCTTAAAAGCAAAAGCAAATGACTAATCATGGAATTAATAGTTTCAGCAAGTCACATTGTAGCAGGTTTCTTTGGATTGGATATTGGGATGCTGATTACATTTTACACCATGAAAAAGAAATAATGATAAAAAATAAGACATCACCAATTGGCATTTACCTGGTTTACTTTCTCTGATTCTTTTGTAATAATAAAATTAATAATTTGAGCATATGAAACCAAAGTATGACAATGCAATCAATTTCTAAAGAACAATTACGAGTATTGGGAAATAAAGTAATGGCAAATTGTAGGCGGATGTTGGGTTTTTTATCTAATGTTTTAGAAAATCCTGATCATAAAATTCCAACGGATTACATCTATGAATTGTATGTGATCTATACTCATGCAGTTGAAGAATATGGAAAATTTGTTTATCTGTCATCATTAAAACGAAATAAATCAGGAAACTATGACATTGAATCAGACATATTCAAGAACCATAAATCTAAATTTGAAAAGGCACTTTCTGTAATGCCTGACAACGCAAAAGTAGTGTTCAAGGCTCCATTTGATGCTAAAAACTTTGATGAAGATTTTAAAATTGAAGATACCTTACCCACATGGAAAAATCGTGTTAATGTTTTAAATGTAGATATTAATGAAAACGGAGATTCTACAGACATTACTTTCAAAGTAGACATAAATGATTTAAGAAAATGCGTTTGCGAAATGTATAACAACTTTCCTTATGAGATTAAGAATTAAAGAATTTTCTAAATTATTTGTCAACTCTCTAACAATTTTGTAAGAGAATGGGCAAATGGTTTTTTATTTGGTTTACTCAGATAAATTACCATTGCATGGTCTTTTTTGTGATTCCGATTGTCTCTGGAATAATACTCTCACTAGCAATACCCTACATCAGAAAACGATTCATCGAGAACATTGTCACATGTTCTGTTTGCAGAACCAAATACAATGCAAAAGACAACAAGAATGGATGTCCTAATTGTGGTGTTGGGTTGAGGTAATAGTTTTAGAAAATACTTTTCAATTCAAATCATTTCTCTGATCTTTGCAATCTCTTTTTTGTTGGAACGCCATGCAAACACATGCAATATCCCAACAATTCCACCAAGTATTGCAGCGCCAGTAACATCAATCTCAAAGATTTTACCAGGCTGCCTTAATGTCATGATACTAGGAAATAACATTACAAAGGAAGACTCTGTTCCAAGCTGCAATGGAACGGCATTTTTGCCAAATCTTTTGTACAAATTACGAAAGATGTCATTTGCCTCATGTTTTCCTACCAGATCCTTAAGAGATATTGTGATTCTCATGTCCAAAAATAGTGCAAGTATCCAAAATGAGAATAACCCTAATGTGAGTAATAGATGCAATTCTGGTCTACCCAGATAAAGGTAAAAAAATAGGGGGGAGAACAGCAGTGCCAACTTGACACCGGCATGAATTTTCCTTGTTTTCTCCATTAGGGTTGTCCAAATCCCATGCATTGGTGTCGTCATTGTTTCGTATGGTTTCCTCTATGCTGCTATTACTGATTTTTTAGATTTTGGAAGTTGAGCTACAATTCTGTATTGTAGAATCTTTACTGCACCAATCAGTATGATACCAATTGATACTGCAATGAATGCGGTACTTACAAGGTCACCAGCAGTCGCCCTTACCTCTTCAGGCAAAAACACATTGTCTGCTGCCGGACCCGTAATCAAACCGGCACCATCTACTTCACAGTAGTTTGTAGTCATTCCATTTAGTACGGATTCTGGTCCGATGCAAAAGTAGTTCACGCTCACTCCGAGGACGTTTGGCACGATAATCGTAATGAGTATCAGTGCGAATATTCCCGCGATGAGTAAAGCGATGAACTTGCCTACTCCTCCTTCGTCACCCTTGCTGTCTTGACTTCTAGACTTTATCATTAAATGGTAATTATGAATTGCATAAAAGGGGGAAAGTGATGCGGTTAGCCCTCATGGGGAATAGTTATTTTCTCGTCATTTACCATTATAGAATATTTCCTTGACTTGTGCAATGGAATTGTAACTGTTCCTTTTTTGATGGTGTAATCAGACTCTTCAAGTGAGATGCCGTCCAGTGTAGATTCAAGACAGTTCATAATCTTTTCTTTCTTTGAGAATTGTTTTTTGTCTTTGCTTTTCAGGTTTGATAGAACCAGTAAGTTCTCGTCATGATTGATACTCAATGTGACTGAACGGTTTCGCGTCTTCTTGATGTCTTTAGTTTTGTTTGATTTGTTTTCGTTAGAGTCTTTTGGCTTTTTTAGGATGAGTGACTCTATTGACTTTATCATTGCATCCAGAGAGAACATACTCATCTTCTTTTTTTCCTTTTCATCTATCGGAGTAATTTTAGATTCTTTATTTTTGGCAGAGTCATCTCCTTTCTTTGACTTTGTGCGGTTCAGGTATTTCTTGGAAAGCGAGGTCCCCCTGATCAAAAACGAGAGGTTGTTGCGAATAATCTGGTCCAGTGACACGATCTTTGTGTTAATCATTGCCATTACCACAAATGGCGCAAATGACCCGCCTGCATATATCAGGTCAGTCGTTGCCAGGTATACTATTGTGGCAAGGAAAAAACCTGCAGTTATGAGTAATACCTGCCTGATTGAGACCTTGCCTATGGGTAAAGCCATGGCCTTTTGGTTTAGAATTGAAAAGTTCTCAAAGATTATAAGCTCGTTTTGATCCATTATTTCATCGCCAACATTACCATCTCGTTTTGCTTAAAAACAGGTGATTACGGTTCAGTGTCAATCTCCAGTCTGATCTTGTCCTCAAATGCAATTTTTTTTCTTGTGATGTTTTGATTCTTCTTCGTTTTCCACTGCAACGATGGTCTTCTCCAAATAACGAATCCTGCGACACCAAGTACTATCACCAGAATTACAATCACTGGTAATGTGGAATCATTTTGAGATGATGGAGTGTTGTTTGTTGTAACATCATCGTCTGGAATAGGATCATCATCTGTAGTGATAACATCATCTGGATTAATTATAACATCAGAATCTTTGTTATCATTGTTATTGTCATCTGGAATAGGATCATCATCCGTAATTGTGTCGTCTGAAACAATATTATCGTCTGGGAATGTCAATTCAATCGTACCTCTTTCCGTTATTGGCAGGTCATCAGGAGTAACATCGACTTTCACATCATCATCATCTGTTGGTCCTTGCGGCGGTCTGTTTGAGTTTGTTTCAAGATATGTAATCAGTTCAAACTCGTATTCCTTGTGAGGTTCTATGTTGTATGAAGGATTGTAGTGTTGTCCTGATACGGGAAACGGTAAATGGGAATTAATAAAATAATGGTTTGTAACGTTGTTAGTGTCTTCTTCGGTATCATTTTTTATTTTCTTTTCATCCAATGTCAAGTCAGATGCATCTACAATGTTAACTTCATACCCCACTGAAAACACGTCAAGCTCTTTTTGCTCTGTTATTGTTTTTTGTTTCAGTATCTCAAAGTGATATGGATTAGCATCCCATTTCATTTCATCAAGAACCAGCATGTATGGGTTCTGCCCCCTCTCATTGTATTCTGTCACCTCACCCCAATTGATTCCGGGTTGCAGTAATTTTGATTGGATTGCAGTATACTTGTAGATTGAAAATATCGTATCGCTGATAGAGTCAGCATATCTTATGGTATCAGGATGAATTGTATCAGCTGATCTTACCTCAAAGGATTCAGCATCTACATGAAATACTGAATTTCTCACGTTATCTGAAAAATCATCGCTGATTGACGCCTGCACTATCCAGATGTCACCTTTTATCTGGTTCTCGTCAGTTGATGCCAGGGTTACAAAGTCCATCTTTATGACATAGCACAGGGAGCCGTTGTGCTCCAAATCCTTTGTAAAATAGTGATAGACTTCAGCAGAATAGTTCAATATTGCGTCAGGATCGCAAATCCTGTAGGTGTACGAATCCCCAATTGAGAGATTCTTTCCAAGATTCCACAGGTGTTCTTGCTGCCATGCTACCTCAACGCTATAGTCTATTCCCTTATGTGGAGGAGTCAGAGCAGATATTGGAGTAATGCTGCTACTACTACTCAATCCAACTAGAAGAAGCATTGCAAAAATAACTGGAACTGCTTTTTTCACAAAATGATATTTTGATTTGCTTAAAAGGGAAAATATCTACAATCCATCAAACATCAAATCTTATTTTTTAGATGAACAGTAACAACGATACATGATTTCAAAAAAATTATTTCTGATTTATTTTAAAAGCAATGAAAAATTAGACAAATATCTTATTTTATAGCGGCTCTAAACGCTTGAGTCTGGAACTGGGAGGGAGATTTGAACGCGATCGTTCAGAGCCGTACTACAGTATTTACTTTATTTTGATAATTATCTATCCCAAAGATAATTATTTAGTGAAATAATGACACAAATTTTTGAATCTAATCATATTATGTAAATTAATTCATAAAATTCTTAGAAATGTCAGATTCACAATAAGAAATGATATAAAATCACTACCAAAATCAGAAGATATTAACAGATCAAGAGTAGATGACTGAACGATAGAAATATCACCCATTAGTAAGATCATTTTGTCTTAAAATATAAAAAAAGAAAAATTTGTAATTTTCTAAACTATCCGTCTGTATTGTTTACAGAGTCCAACATAGCAATTTGCTCTGACAGCTCTTCAATTGTGGAAGCAGGATTAAGAAATACTGCTTCTGCATCTGAAATAACACCACTAAAGACGGAATCAGGTACATTGTCAGCATCAGTGTCCACTAGTTCATCAATGGCAATAGAGCCATTTGCAAAGTTTAGCCAGGATGCAAGAATTTGACGTAATAATTGTTCATGATGTGTTGTTTTTTGTCCAACCTTTAGGACATCTCTTGCATCTTGTAGAGTACTTAGTGATTCTTGTTCATCAAATATTAGACTTGTTACCCTAATAATATCTAGATAACATAGTAAGGTCTCTGCTTCAAAGTCTGCATTTTTCTTGTTTTGTTGTGTAAATTGTACCTGTTGCTGCCAGTATCCTGCTGATCTTATCTGTTCTGCATCACCTACAACTATTACTGTTGCTGAATCCTCACCGTGTCCACCATCATCATCATCTGACGCCAAAACAATTTCATAAAGACATGCATCAACAAATGCATGAGTCTGATCATCAGTTACGTCTCTAGGTTGATCAGTTGGACTCTTTGGTGGATCCAATAATGGATCATTTACCAAATAAACAGTAGACACATCTGGTGATGGTGGTCCATCATCCCAATCCCATGAAATTGTTAAATCATCAGATCCAGGATCCTGGGAATTTCCACTAAAGTCAATGTCTTCACCAATTGTTGCCAAAAATACATTTATTCCATTAATGATTATTGTAGCGGACTCATCAATTACTGCAGTTGGAGATATGTTATTAACGGTAATATCAAGGTCATTGCAATCTACTCCTCCATCATCATCTTCCACACAAACTTGTGTATTGAATATTCCATCATCGCCGTAAAGCAAAGAATCTGAAAATTCCAAAGTGGCATCTGGCCTTACATTTTCTTGTGTTCCACCTGGAATGTTTTGTACACCATTTCCGTCATCCCAATCAATTGTTGCAGAAAGATCATCTAACCAACCAGGATCACTTGCAATTCCATCGACTGTAACGATTTGGCCTTCATCAATTGGATCATCTGCAGAAAGCGTATCAATTGTAGGGGCAACATTTGTTACAGTAAGTGTGGTCTCATCAACATCAAATGCTCCACTATCATCAGTTACTTTTAGTTTTATTGTGACAACTTTATTGTCGCCAACATCATCATATGTAGGTGTTGGACCAGTTGCATCATCAAATAATCCATCATTATCAAAGTCCCACTCGTATGTTATTGGGTCACCATCAGGATCAGAAGAACCTGTTCCGTCTAAGATTATATCGGTTCCTTCTGGTGTCTCATATGGACCACCTGCAGCGGCCTCAGGAGCTAGATTACTGATGGGAACAATTAAGGTATATTGTTGAGGTCCTTGTGGAACCGTGGTGCCACTAACTCTGACTTCCCATGTGCCTGCCTTTGGATCTCCAATTACCATTTCTACATTATTGATAGCATCATTTCCAGTTGTTGCAGGATCATCTGGATTGTTAGGATCTAATACAAATGGTTGATAAACTATACCATCAGGATCTTCAATACGTAAATCTAAGTCATTTATCAAAGTTGTTGCTGCAAATTGGGCAGCTGCCGGATCATCCCAAACCAAAGTTATTCTTGGAGGTTCCAATCCATCAGAGCCAAAGAAATAGGTATCTGTATCTCCATTGTCTACTGCATCTATTTGAATAATATTTTCAGTAACATCATCAATGACTAGGCTTACTGCCTGAACACCATCAACTGCACCCCAACCGGTCCTATAATCTGGACCTGCATCATCCAAGTCATTGGCTGTATGAACTAGAATGGCTTTCATTGTGTGTGGAAGAGGTTGTGTATTGGCTCCATTGATTGTTTGCCATTGTTCTGTTATCAAGGCTCCAAGACCAGCAGTTGCAGGGGTTGACATACTGGTTCCACATTTTACCACATAGGATGATTGGGTTTCACCTGCATCAAAACCACCATTACCATTTGTATCAATGAATGATGGTGAGGTAAGACCGTTATCCCCAGTTGATTGACATCCAGGTGCAACAACGTCAGGTTTTAATCTTCCATCATCGGTTGGTCCAAAACTTGTAAAACCTGTAATAGAATTATCATTAGAATTTATTGCCCCCACAGAAATGCTGTTTTTTGCTGTAGATGGAGAAGATATAGTTCCAAATTGACCACATGGTGCACCTAATTGTCGCTCATTTCCTGCAGATTCAAAATAAATTAATTGTTGATTATTAATACTTCCTGTAACAATATTATCAATCAAGATGGCAGTGTTGGTATAGTCACCTTCTTGTGCACAAGGAAAACCGTTTGAAACTACATTGTTGCCTAGAGACATTGTAGCCAAATCAATACCATTTGTTACAGAAGTTGTGAAGTCGGCGTTTAAATCTCCTGGATCATTATATAATGTATCAGTAGATCCCGACGAACCAAATGATCTAATGTTTACTCCAGGTGCCATTCCAGCCCATTGACCAGCTGTACCTCCATTAGGATTTCCTGCACTGTCATTTCCATTGCTATTTGATCCATCACCACCGACTGTTCCTGCAACATGAGTAGAATGATCACGTACAGTTTCTGTGGCATCCCCATCAAGTTCAACGACTCGTCCAGCAAAGTCAGGATGTGCAGCGTCAATCATTCCAGAATCATATACCAGAACTGTTACTCCGTTTCCCGTTAAACCAAATGGTGCTACATTCAAAGGAGCTATGTTTGCTGCAATTCTAGTTCCATCATTATGTTCTCCTAATTTAGGTTCAGCAATAGTGACATATTGTACAATATCATATTCTGAAATTTCTGAAATAATATCAAAATTAAATAAAGCTAAAACTGTAGGAATGCTTGGAATTACAGATAGAACCTCACCACCTAGTTCTTTTACTAGGTTTTCGCCGTGAGAGATGTCAACATCCCCATGAAGTTGAATTGTAACGACCACTTGATTCTCTCCAACTTTTGCCCAAAAACCGACATCATCAATACTTTCAACCTTCAAATTTTCTGATATCTTGATATTTGAATCTAGTTCAAGAATAGAACGGACTCCATATGCGGGTGCATGTTCTGGG
>Ga0224507_10001215_pt1 | contig 10331 bp, 5 predicted proteins | sample SF_Jan12_sed_USG_3_FD_170159 | JGI IMG/M metagenome (GOLD analysis project Ga0224507, IMG submission 170159) | Sediment microbial communities from San Francisco Bay, California, United States - SF_Jan12_sed_USGS_13 | ecosystem: Environmental > Aquatic > Marine > Sediment | place: USA: California...
GTAGTGTGGGGCTTGACGATGAATTCCGGGCCGCCACGAAATGTACCAGAAAGGTTTTGTTATGTCGCACCAGTCACAGTTGATATCCGGGGACATCCTGGCGTACCTCAAGACCCAGGAACAAAAAAGCATGCTGCGCTTTATTACCTGCGGCAGCGTGGATGATGGCAAGAGCACACTGATAGGCAGGTTGCTTTGGGATTCCAAGCTTGTGTTTGAAGACCAGTTGGCATCGCTGGAAGCCGATAGTAAGAAAGTCGGGACGCAAGGCGACGACATTGACTACGCATTGTTGTTGGATGGCCTGCAGGCCGAGAGAGAGCAAGGCATTACCATTGATGTGGCGTACCGGTACTTTTCAACGGACAAGCGTAAATTTATCGTTGCCGACACACCAGGCCACGAACAATATACAAGAAATATGGTCACCGGTGCTTCAACTGCCGATGTAGCCGTCGTTCTGGTAGATGCGCGGAAAGGGGTTCTAACTCAGACCCGCCGCCACAGTTTTCTCGTTTCTCTTGTGGGCATCCGCAATGTGGTGCTGGCCGTGAACAAGATGGACATGGTTGACTATTCGGCGAGCAAGTTTCACGCCATTCGGGAGGAGTACGAAGCCTTTGCCAGTGAATTGGGTATTTCAAATATAGTGAGTATTCCTCTGTCTGCCTTGAAAGGCGACAATGTCATTGATCTTAGTGAAAAAACCGATTGGTATTCCGGCCCTACATTGATGGAACACCTGGAGACGGTGGAGGTTGACAGGGGGCAGACAGATAAGCCTTTTCGTATGCCCGTTCAATGGGTGAATCGTCCGAACCTGGATTTTCGAGGTTTTTCAGGGACCATAGCCTCGGGAAGCTTGAGTGTTGGCGACAAAATCGCGGTGCCATCGTCAGGTCAAACCAGTGTCGTAGATAGGATTGTTACCATGGATGGTGATCTTGAGCAGGCTCATGATGGCCAGGCCGTGACCGTCACCCTGAAAGATGAAATCGATATTAGTCGAGGCGACTTGCTGGCGGATCCACTGGCCAGGCCTGATCACGCTGATCAATTTGAGGCGAAAGTGGTCTGGATGCATGACGAGCCGCTTCTGCCAGGGCGCAGCTACCTGCTCAAGATTGGCCCCAGCAGCGTGCCGGCCCAGGTCAGTGATCTGAAGTACAAGATTAACGTAAATACCCTGGAGCACGAACCGGGCAAGACCCTGGAGCTTAACGAGATCGGGGTATGCAACGTGTCCCTGAGTAAGGCCCTGTCCTTCGATCCCTACGTCGAGAATCACGCCACGGGCAGTTTCATACTGGTGGATAGATTCACCAACGCCACGGTGGCCGCGGGCATGATCGATTTTGCCTTGCGCCGAGCTACTAACGTGCATTGGCAGGCGGTAGAGGTGAATAAGCAGGCTCGGGAAGAGCAAAACGGTCAAAAGGCCCGGGTGCTGTGGTTTACTGGCCTGTCGGGGTCCGGCAAATCTACCGTGGCAAACCTGGTGGAGAAGAAATTGCTGTCCATGGGCAAGCGCACCTACCTGCTGGACGGGGACAATGTTCGACATGGCTTGAACAAGGATCTTGGCTTTACCGATACCGACAGGGTGGAAAACATCCGTCGCGTCGCCGAGGTATCCAGCCTGTTTGCCGATGCGGGCATGATCGTCCTGGTTTCCTTCATTTCTCCCTTCCGTAGTGAACGCCGAATGGCCAGGGAGTTGATGGCCGAAGGCGAGTTTCTTGAGGTCTACGTGAACACGCCGCTGGAAGTGTGTGAGCAGCGGGACCCCAAGGGGCTGTACAAGAAGGCACGCGCCGGTGAGTTGCCCAATTTCACGGGTATCGGTTCGGAGTACCAACCCCCCGAGAATCCGGAAATCGAGCTGGATGGGGCGGGGGAGTCTCCCGAGGCCCTGGCGGAGCGTGTGGTCCAGACGTTGGTGGAGCTTGAGCGGGCAGGCGGCTAGGTAGGCCGAAATCTGTCCGGAACGTTCCGGCCCGGTGGTGATGCCGGACAGGGCGTTTTCGGGTCGCTAAAATTTAAACAAAATTCAGTCCCGGGTCTTCCTCGCCCCGCGTTGCGATGACCTCCGGGGGCCTCGCTGTGTTACACTTTTAGAGCATTGAGGCGGCATGGAGGCGGCATCATGGATGCGATGAGTCAGCTTGGCGCTACGGGCGCCGGCAAGTTGTCCGGAGGCGGTGTTTCTGGCCTGGAACGCACTGCCTTGAGACGCGTACTCGACCTGTTGGGCAAGCCCCCGGTGGAGTTCGTGCTCTGGAATGGCGAGGTCATCGGGGCGGGGCACGATGAACCGGTTGCACGAGTGTGGATACGCAAGCGGAGCGTCCTTCCACGACTGCTGTTCAGGCCCGACCTGCATTTTGGCGAGGCCTACAGCAGTGGCGATGTAGAGGTCGAAGGAGACCTGGTAAAGCTGATCCAATATGCCTATCCCATGGAGAAGCGGGGCGCCCAGAGGCGTTTATGGGACAGGTTGAAACCCAAGTTACCCGTTGCCGAGCATGACTCCCTGACCCATGCACGCAGCAATATTCACCACCATTACGATATCGGAAACGATTTTTACCGGCTCTGGCTTGACCAGGACATGGTCTATACCTGTGCCTATTTCCCCACCCCCGAAGCGAGTCTTGAAGAGGCCCAACGGGGGAAGATGGATTATGTCTGTCGCAAGCTGCGGCTGCGGCCTGGCGAAACGGTGGTCGAGGCCGGTTGCGGCTGGGGTTCCCTGGCCCGTTACATGGCACGTCATTATGGGGTCACGGTGCGTGCCTACAATATTTCCCGGGAGCAGATTGCCTATGCCCGAGAACAGGCCAACCGGGAAGGGCTGGACGGAAAGGTGGAATTTATCGAGGAAGATTACCGGGCTATCACGGGTGAGTACGATGCGTTTGTTTCGGTGGGCATGCTGGAACATGTAGGCAAGGCCAATTATGCGGAGCTGGGAACGGTGATAGACCGCAGCCTGGGCCCCCGCGGCCGCGGCCTTTTGCACTCCATAGGACGCGATCAACCCCGGCCATTGAATGCCTGGATCGAGCGGCATATTTTCCCCGGCGCCTATCCACCCGCGCTGATGGAAATGCTTGAGGTCATGGATGCGGGTGGGCTCTCGGTACTGGATGTGGAGAACCTGCGTCCTCATTACGCACGCACCCTGGAACATTGGCTGGCCCGCTACGAGGCATCTGCGGACCAGGTCGAGCAGATGTTTGACGAATCCTTCGTGCGCGCCTGGCGTTTTTACCTGGCCAGCTCGGTCGCCAGCTTCCACGTCGGTGCACTGCAGTTGTTCCAGGTGATGTTCTCGCGTGCCGGGCTTAATGATGCGCCCTGGACCCGCGACCATCTTTATGGCCGGGGATTCTCTAACGCGCGTCATTGAGATAGTCCTGCAAGGAAATCAACGGGGTGCCGAAGGCGTGAGTAATCCTGCTTACCAGGAAAAGACCCGGCAGCTGGGCGAGATTTTGCGCGGCAGCTCCGGCACGCGTCCAAGGTTGGCCAAGGACACGTCAAATCTTTTTCGCGAGCGGCAACACATGCCCGTGCGACGCCTGGATGTGCGGGGTTTTAACCAGGTGCTGGAGGTGGACCAGAGTGCGGGCCTGGTAGAGGTCGAGGGCATGACCCCGTATGTGGACCTGGTATCGCAATGCCTGAGGCATCAGCTCATGCCGGCAGTGGTTCCCCAGCTCAAGACCATCACCGTCGGCGGGGCGGTGGCCGGATGCGGGATTGAATCCTCGTCTTTTCGCTATGGCTTGGTGCACGAGACGGTGCAGGAAATGGAGATACTGCTGGGGGATGGCTCCACCGTTGTATGCACAGCAGATAACGAGCACCGTGATCTGTTTTTTGGTTTCCCAAACTCGTATGGAACCCTGGGATACGCGCTTAGACTCGTCTTGCGGGTGGTGCCGGTAAAAAGCCATGTGAAACTTTCCTACCTGCACTTCGATGAGCCCGGGGCATATTTTTCCGCGCTGGCCAGGGAGTGTTCTCGTGAAGACATCGACTTTGTCGATGGCGTGATTTTTGGGCCCGGGGAGATGGTGATCAGCGTGGGGGAATTTGTCGACAACGCCCCTTATGCCAGCGATTACCGTTACAGGAATATCTACTATCGCTCACTGCGCGATAGAGCCGAGGATTACCTGACCACGGAAAACTATATCTGGCGTTGGGATACCGACTGGTTCTGGTGTTCAAAGAACCTGTATGCCCAGAATCCATTCATACGCCGCCTGTATGGCCCCAAGCGTCTCAATTCGGCCACCTACACACGCATCATGCGCTGGAATGCTCGCTGGAAGCTGACGCGGCACCTGGACAGGCTGAGGGGGGTCCACAGTGAATCGGTGATCCAGGACGTAGACATCCCTATCGAAAATGCCGAGGCTTTCCTGGCGTTCTATCAGGATGTGATTCGCTTTATGCCGGTATGGAATTGTCCGACACGGGCTTACAGCAAGAACGCAATCTTCGGTCTTTACCCGATGGACCCGGAGACCTTGTACCTGAATTTCGGTTTCTGGGATGTTATCCGCGACAGGCAGCAACGGCCGCCGGGATTCTATAACCGGCAGATCGAGGAAAAGGTCCTGGAACTGGGCGGCATCAAGTCGCTGTACTCGGATTCATATTTTGAACCGGATCAGTTCTGGGACATCTACAACAAGCCTGTCTACGACGGCCTGAAACAGCGCTACGATCCCGGTGGGGCGTTTGCCGATTTGTACGAGAAATGTGTGCTCAAGCGTTAGGGTCCTGGTCTGATGTGGACGGGCAAGTCGTGGTTTTCAAGGGTGATGTACAGGATAGCGAAGGGTTTGCGAGTAGCATATCCAGACCCGGGAGGAGGAGAGCCCAAAGATGCACGCCATGGTTTTCCAGCGACCCGGTTTGGCCCTGGTCTGGACCCAGGTGCCTGATCCGAGTCCGGATGAGCAGCAAGTCCTGATTCGTATTCATGCCTGCGGTGTATGCCGTACGGACTTGCACCTGGTGGATGGCGAGTTGCCCAATCCTACGCTGCCCGTCATTCCGGGGCATGAGATCGTCGGTGAAGTCATCCAAATAGGTGCCGGTGTCGATCGATTCAACATTGGCGACCGTGTCGGGGTGCCCTGGTTGGGCTGGACTTGTGGCCAGTGTCGGTATTGCATAAGCGGCCGTGAAAATTTATGTGGCGAGGCGCGCTTCACCGGTTATCAGATCAATGGTGGGTACGCCGAGTTGGCGGTGGCTGATCAGCGCTATTGTTTTGCAATCGATGCCCGTTATTCCGACCTGGATGCCGCACCCCTGTTGTGTGCCGGCCTGATCGGGTATCGCACCCTGAAGATGGCCGGCCAGGGCAGGCGGCTTGGAATCTACGGGTTTGGTGCGGCCGCCCACATCGTCACCCAGCTTGCCCTTTACCAGGGGCGCGAAGTCTATGCCTTTACTCGTGAGGGAGACGAGCAGGCCCAGGGTTTTGCACGGGAACTGGGGGCAGTATGGGCCGGTTCCTCGGAGGAGACGCCACCTGTAGCCCTGGATGCGGCATTGATCTTTGCACCCCTGGGTTCCCTGGTGCCTAAGGCCCTTGGCGCGACGGACAAGGGCGGCTGCGTGGTCTGTGGCGGCATCCATATGAGCGATATCCCGGGGTTTCCCTATGCGGCGCTGTGGGGCGAGCGGGTGTTGCGATCGGTGGCCAACCTCACCCGGGCCGATGCGGATGAGTTTATGCGGCTGGCACCCCGGGTTCCGGTGTCGACGCATCCGGTGGTCTATGCTTTAAGTGATGCCAACCGGGCGCTGGATGATCTGCGGCACGGTCGCTTCAGTGGCGCCGCCGTGCTGGTGCCAGACTCGCGCTTATAAGCGCGAATCACCGGGTGAGGGGTAGCCGGGGCGGGGTTCGGTCAGTCCAGCAACGGCGGTGAGATAGTTTTACCCGGGAATCCCGCCGACCCGGCACACCCCGGGAATGGCTGCCCGGAACAGCTCTTTTCCCGATATCCGGTATTCGTCATCGAATTCAGCTACAATGCCGCGCCGCCGAATCTCTTCGGACGGGCTGCAAATCTCCCTTCGGAACCGTTTCCATGATTGAAAATCTTCGTAATATCGCCATCATCGCTCACGTTGACCATGGCAAGACCACCCTGGTGGACCAGTTGCTTCGCCAGTCCGGCACCATGGACGAGCGCAAGGTCATGCCCGACCGGGTCATGGATTCCAGTGACCTGGAGCGTGAGCGCGGCATTACCATCTTGTCCAAGAACACGGCAATTCGTTGGAAAGACTATCGCATCAACATCGTGGATACCCCCGGACACGCCGACTTCGGCGGTGAGGTGGAGCGCGTGCTCTCCATGGTGGATTCGGTGTTGTTGCTGGTGGACGCGGTGGACGGGCCCATGCCCCAGACTCGCTTCGTGACCCAGAAAGCTTTTTCTCACGGTCTGAAGCCCATTGTGGTGATTAACAAGATAGATCGTGACGGCGCCAGGCCACATTGGGTGCTGGACCAGACGTTTGATCTGTTTGATCGCCTGGGCGCCACCGAGGAGCAACTGGATTTCCCGGTCATATACACCTCGGCCTTGATGGGTCAGTCCGGTATTGCCGCGGATGATATGCAGCCGAATATGGATATCTTGTTCAATGCCATCATCGAGCATTGTCCGCCCCCGCCGGTGGACCTGGATGGCCCCTTCCAGATGCAACTCAGTTCCCTGGCCTATTCGTCCTATGTGGGCGCCATCGGTGTGGGCCGTATTGCCAGGGGCATGATCAAGCGCAACCAGGCGATTACTGTCGTCGATCGGGCCGGGCGCAAACGTAACGAGAAGGTCGGCCAGATTTTCGGCTTCCTGGGCCTGGATCGGGTGGAAATTGATTCTGCCCAGGCGGGGGACATTATCGCCGTTGCCGGTATTTCTCACCCGGAAATCTCCGACACCCTTTGCGATCAGGCTCATACCGAGGCCCTGCCGGCACTGACCGTGGATGAGCCGACCATCAGCATGGGCTTCGAAGCCAATACCTCTCCGTTTGTTGGCAGGGATGGCAAGTTTGTTACCAGCCGCCAATTGAGAGAGCGCCTTATGCGTGAGGCCATGCACAACGTGGCCCTGCGAGTGGAAGATACCGAGAACGCCGAGCGGTTCACGGTCTCCGGCCGTGGTGAACTCCACCTGGCCATCTTGCTGGAAACCATGCGTCGTGAAGGCTATGAAGTGGCGGTCTCGCGGCCACAGGTGGTCTACCGGGAAGTGAACGGTGAGCGCCAGGAACCCTACGAAATGCTGACCGTCGACCTGGAAGATGCAGGCCAGGGTGCGGTCATGGAGGCACTGGGCGCCCGTGGCGGCGACCTGGAGAACATGATGCCGGACGGCAAGGGCAGGGTGCGTCTTGATTACGTGATCCCGTCCCGGGGCTTGATTGGTTTCCAGACCGAGTTTCGTACCCTGACCTCGGGTACCGGCCTGATGCACCATGTGTTTGACCACTATGGTCCGGTGAGGAACCGGGGCATCGCCAGCCGCAGCAATGGCGTGCTGGTGTCGAACGGGCAGGGCAAGGCCCTGGCCTATGCGCTGTTCGCATTGCAGGAGCGGGGCAAGATGTTTGTCTCCCCTGGCGACGAGCTCTACGAGGGCCAGATCGTGGGTCTGCACAGCCGTGATAACGACCTTGTGGTGAATCCCCTAAAGGGCAAGCAGTTGAACAATATCCGTGCCGCCGGCAAGGATGAGGCCTTGATACTGACCCCGCCTGTGAAATTTTCACTGGAACAGGCCATGGAGTTCATCGAGGACGGCGAGTTGGTGGAAGTTACCCCTAATTTCATTCGCCTTCGCAAGCGTCACTTGAAGGAAAACGAACGCAAGCGCGAATCCCGCAAACCTCCCCAGGAATAAGACCTGGCGCCCGGTTCGGGTGGGTAATTGTATGACGTGAACTCGGGCGGCCTGTTGGTCGCCCGAGGTCGTTTCGCAGTGTGAGTCAGTCGTAGTTTCGAGAGAAACATCACGAGTAATTTGTCATAAAGTTATTACAAGTAACTGAAATATAATAATAAATAAGATAATTGGGATCATTTTCCCAATCATTCAAATTCGATAGACGGATCACATTTTTATTCCGCGCCCGCCGTTAACATAGTGCCAATCAGTTACTTGCCGGAATTCGCCTCAAGGGAGTGGTCGCGGGTTCTTGTGGCAAAAAAGGCATAAGGCGCCGCGGGTATGCACAATTTACTCAGTCAACAGCTCGAGCTGGCTACCGATATCGGGGACGGGAAACCGGACCTGGATGCATTGCTTGCGCTGGTGAGTCGCTCCTATGAGAAGTTGGATCGAGCCGCAACCTCGGCGCGCGGTGAGATTGAGCAAGGCCAGGCCCAGCGTGAGGGGGACAGGGAACTCGTAGAATTGATCCTGGACCATGTGAAGGACGCGATTCTGACCGTTGACAAGTTCGGCATGATCGAAAGTTTCAATTCCACCGGCGAACGCATGTTTGGCTACACGGCTGATGATGTGATTGGCAGTCCCCTGTCGAGAATTATTCCTCCAGCCGGAGATATGCCGGTAGAGATGTTTCTGGAATCTCTGTCAGAGACCATGGCCTGCACCCATGCCAACCTGGCTGGCCAGGAAAGCCTGGGCGTACATAGCGACGGCTGCATGTTTCCGATCGAGCTTGGGGTCAGTGAAGCAGTCCTGCGTTCACGACCGGTCTATGTCGTGGCGATTCGCGACATTACCCAACGCAAGGAAGCGGAGCGGGCGCTGCAGGACAGTGAGGGAAGGTACCGAGGATTATTTGAGAATGTGGTGGATGGGGTATACCAGACCTCGGTTGACGGAGAGCTGATTTCCGCTAATCCCGCGTTGGTTAAGATGCTCGGCTTCTCCTCCTTAAAAGAACTCAGGAAATACCCCACCCCGGAAGATCTATATTTGATACCCGGCGAACGCCAGTTCCTGTTTGAGACTCTCAAGCGAGAAGGTGTGGTACGGAATTTTGAGTACAAAATTCGTCTGCGTGACGGAACGGTGCGGGTGGTATTGGAAAACGCACGAGCGGTCACGGACGACCGGGGACGAGTCCTGTCGTATGAAGGCACGGTCAGGGATATCACCGAGCGCAAAAAAGCCGAGACCCAGGCATTGCAGGAACGTGAACGGGCCCTTGTGACCTTGCAGGCCATCGCCGATGCGGTGATTACCACTGACGCTGAAGGGAACGTGGAGTACATGAACCCGGTCGCCGAGAACCTGACAGGGTGGGAGCTCAGGGGAGCCAAGGGCAGGCCCGCCGGTGAAATATTCAAGGTGGTTAGCCAGGATAGTGGCGATCCCATGGAGTTCCCATTGAGTAGCTGCCTGCGGGATGGCGCCTCGCTTGGTGTTTCCCTGCATGCGTTGATACTGAACAGGGCTGGAGAAAGTTCGGCCTCTTTCGAATCCGCCTCGCCTATTCGTGACCGAAATGGCGGAATAATTGGCGCGGTGATGATTTTCCGGGATATCTGTCCCGATGAGGGCCTGCGCCGACAGTTGAGCTACCAGGCGAGTCACGACCAGTTGACCAAGCTTCTGAACCGGCATGAGTTCCAGCATCGCCTGGCTGATGCGATTGAACAGACTCACGAAAACCCTGAACTGTCTCATGCGGTTTTGTACCTGGATCTTGATCAGTTCAAGCTGGCCAACGATATGTTTGGTCACGCTGCCGGTGACGTGCTGCTCAAGAAGGTTACCAGCCTGCTTAAAGTCGGTGTTCGAAGCGATGACATCCTGGCCAGGCTGGGTGGTGACGAGTTCGGAATTTTGCTCAAGGGATGTGGGCTGGAAAAGGCTATCTTGATTGCCGAGGATATTCGCAAGTCGATCAAGGACCTGAGATTTACCTGGGAAGGCAAGAGCCTGAACGTGGCGGCGAGCATCGGCGTGGTGGAATTGAATCACGAGAGCAAGAGTCCGGCTGTGGCCCTGAGCGCCGCGGATATTGCCTGTTTCGCGGCGAAAGAGGCGGGGCGAAATCGAATTCACGTCTATGGGGCCGGCGATACCAGCGGTGCCAGTGAAAGACTCGAAGAAATGAGCTGGGTCAGCCGTATCAATGATGCTCTGGAGAACGATCGTTTCGAGCTGTTCTTCCAGCCCATTGTGCCGATTGGGATGACCGAGGACCGTCGCGGCCATTACGAATTATTGCTCCGGATGTATGGCGAGCAGGGCGAGTTGATCGAACCCGGCGCATTCATCCCGGCAGCCGAGCGTTACAACCTGATGCCC
>Ga0224507_10001216_pt1 | contig 10327 bp, 4 predicted proteins | sample SF_Jan12_sed_USG_3_FD_170159 | JGI IMG/M metagenome (GOLD analysis project Ga0224507, IMG submission 170159) | Sediment microbial communities from San Francisco Bay, California, United States - SF_Jan12_sed_USGS_13 | ecosystem: Environmental > Aquatic > Marine > Sediment | place: USA: California...
AAAAAAACGTCTAAAAGATCGTTGGAACCGCGCACGTAACACGCCATATTTCCAGGATATTAATATCAAGAAATTTACCCAACAGTTACAACAAAACATACTCCCATTTATTAGCGCCCCGGCAAAACTTTTTTATGACCTGCCCGAAAAAATAACTCATACAGGGCAATCTAGCGATATACCATTTGGTGCTCATATTCGCCCAATTATTAATGATGCAACATCCGAGATTATTATCGTATCACCCTACTTCATACCCGGTGATGATGGCGTAAATTGGCTCAGTAAGTGTGCAAATAATCATGTCAGCATAAAAATACTCACGAATTCACTCGCAACGACTGATGTAATTGCAGTTCATGCCGGGTACCAGCGATACCGTCCAGCATTGCTAGTTTCTGGAATTAAATTATTTGAGCTAAAACCAGATGCCCACACCCGCTTCGCCAAAGCGCGAAATTTTCTAAAAGGATTACAGCGAGTCAGTCTGCATGCCAAATACATCGTCGTTGATAAACGATGGGTCTATACCGGATCGGCCAATCTTGATCCACGTTCTCGCAGACTCAACACTGAAATTGGCGTCCTGATCGATAGTCCAGAGCTTGCCCAATCGATAATTAGCCTCTTCGAACAGACAACTCAAATAGAAAATAGCTACAAATTATTTTTAAGAGATGATTTGCTACTTTGGAGTAGTTGCGAGGATGGAAAAAAGGTGGAATATAGTCACGATCCAAAGGCAAGAATTTGGAAACGAATCGTTGTTCGACTTATGGCGTTACTACCTGCTGAAAATTTATTGTAACCAAGCTAGATAGGCTAACGATTTAAATCGTCCAGCGTCTTAAACTCATAGATCTCGTAGGCAGGCTCCTCATAGGGGTGCGCCGCAATCAACGCTACCACCGCCTGTTTAATATGCGCCTCATCACACACCATCTCTACTTTATATTCATCAACAGTTTCAACCAGCATCTGCTCACCAATAAAGGGGGCACTTCCCTCAAGCGCACGAAATTGTCCCTCTCCCAATATCTGCCATGAACAGCTGTCATAATTCTTGTACCGGCCAGCTCCTGCAGAAAAAAGTGCATCCTTTACTATTTCAAGATGGGATTTTGGAATATAGACCGATATCTTATACATTAATTAATCTCCAAAATATTTGGGGTATTTTTTCTAACACTCAGATATATTTTCTTAATATCCTAGTTATAAAATACCTATTTGATCAATATTATCAAATAATTCAGTCATTTTTTCTTTGAGAATTTTAAGGTTTTCTGAAAAATCACTCGTGCCACTCTTTATATCTTCCTCAATACGCAGTGCGATCTCATGAATTTCATTTGCGCCAATATTTCCGGCAACACCTTTAAGACTATGGGCATGCTCTAGAGCCAATTTAAAGTCATCACAATCAAGTGCATCCTTAATCTGATTTACAGATTCCGAGTTACTCTGTTTGAATGTGGCAAGTACTGTCATAGCAAGTTCTTTATTGCCCCCAACACGCGATAGCAACTCATTCATATTCAAACCCTCAATATGAGTAGTTTGTTGAACAACCGATTTAAGAGTTGGTTTTGACTCTGGACTATTTATGGGTCTAACCCACCGCAGTAGTTCTGCTCCCAACTGTTCAATGTCAATGGGTTTAGATACATAACCATTCATACCAGCCGTCAAACATCTATCTTTTACATCGCCCATCGCATCTGCCGTCATGGCAATAATGGGCAGATCCGAGGCAGGCTTTATCTTTCTAATCGCTATGGTTGCATCAAAGCCGTCCATCACGGGCATTTGTAGATCCATTAAAACAAGATCAAAATGATGCCTGTTAACCTGCTCAACAGCCTCTGCACCTTGATTGGCTTTCGAAATATTTAAACCAGCTCTTTCTAAAATCTCTGAAGCGATTATTAAGTTGACCTCATTATCATCGACCAGCAAAATCTCTGCCCCACGAATAGTCGATAGTTTCTCTTCCAAACCTACATTTGAAGGAACTTCGACATGACTTCGGACAACATCAGATGGGATTATTTTAAAGGGAAGAGTAAATATAAATGTTGAACCTTCACCATAACTGCTTTCTACCCGAATATCTCCCCCCATAAGATCAACTAACTGTTTGCTAATAACAAGTCCAAGACCTGTACCGCCATACTGACGGGTAGTAGAGCTATCGGCTTGAGAGAATGATTGGAAAAGTCTGGATTGCTGCTCATTGGTTATGCCTATACCGGTATCTGAAATGCTAAATTCAAGAACAGTAGAACCTTCATCCTTATCCGACTCTTGAATAGCAATAACCACTTCACCTTCATCGGTAAATTTAATTGCATTGCTAATTAAGTTAATTAGAACCTGACGAAGTCTAAGTACATCTCCAATTAAATGGTGGGACATATATTGAGGAGATTCATATCTAATATTTAATCCTTTTTCACCAGCAGAAAGACCCATTATATTTATCAGATCATCCATGAGGTTGTTTAGATTAAATTGTTCATTTTCTGTCTCTAGCTTACCCGCCTCAATTTTTGAAAAGTCGAGTATGTCGTTAATTAGACCTAGCAGGTTTTTTCCTGAACGCTCTACTTTCTCAATAAAATCACGCTGCTGCGGCTCCAATTTACCTTGAAGAACCAAATAACTAAGGTTGATAATCGCATTCATTGGCGTACGAATCTCATGACTCATATTGGCTAAAAATTCTGATTTAGATCGATTAGCTAACTCAGCTTTTTTCATCGCACCATGCAAGTCAGACTCAATCTGTTTTCTATCGGTAATTTCTTGATACGTTCCTAATATCCCAACAATTTTATCGTCTCCATCACGAAGTGGAATTTTATTTGTTTCCAGCCAAAAATTTTTACCTTCTGCGTTTGTTTGAGGCTCTTCATAATGGAGTCTATCCTCCCCAGACTCCATAACTTTAAAATCATCCGCTCGATACAATTCAGCCTGATCCTGCCAAACCATATCAAAATCATTTTTACCAATAATTAATTTAGGATCATCCAACGCAGCATCCTGCGCAAATAGACGATTACATCCCAGATAGACTCCTTCCCTATCTTTCCAAAATACTCGGCTGGGGATTGTATCCAGAATGGTGAGCAACATTCGTCGCGATTCATCCAAATCTTTTTCAGCTTGAACCCTTTCGGTAATATCGTGCACGAGCGAAGTAACCCCAATTGTTTCACCATTATCATTAACTAGTGGCGTGTTATACCATTCACAATCGATGATTTTTCCATCCTTGGTAATATTTTTATTACTGTTTCTCTCTCCTCCCTCTTGCTGTAGCAGTGACTCCCAAACGGGGGCAACCTGTGCCTGCATCTCCTTAGAAATAATGAGTCCTATTGCATGACAACCAATCGCTTCATTGCGACTAAAACCAAAAATATTTTCTGCCGCCGGATTCCATTCCATTACTTTGAAATTTGTATCCCATTCGATGATCCCCAATGGCGTTTGTTCAACATGGAGTCGTAGTCGCTGCTGCGAAAGAAGCAGCTCATTTTTTGCCTTCTCATTTCTGGTAGTATCTGAAACATACCCAAGAAAATGGGTCGCATTCCCCTTAGAATTTCTGATGATGGTCGTGTGATCATTGAGCCATATAACATGCCCATCTTCATGCATGATTCGATAAGGAGTGTGTTCGAAATAGTCTCTGCCTTCAGTATCAGCAGCAGACACCTCTGAAGCAACAAGCTCCACATCCTCTTTATGGATAATATTGGCATAAGAGACCTCCCCAGAGACAAATTCTTCTGATGAATAACCAAGTATATCCTTCACATTTTCAGAGACATATTCAATGGGCCATCCCGCCGCATTTTTCCACTTAAAGATCACCAGAGGTCCACCTACAAAAAGATTTTGTTCCTCTTTTAACTGCCTCTCAATCTCTCTCCTCTCTTGAATATCCTGCGCAAGCTGAGCTGTTCGATCAATAACCTTAGCCTCAAGAGAAGCAACAAATATTCGATGGGTTAGATAATGCTCCATCAACCCCACCGGAGTTACAACAGCATTGAGATGGTTTTGTTGAACATTCGCCGTTGGATCGCTATTTGCAACAAAAACAATACCGTGCAACTGCTCATCAATGTAAATAGGCAACAGATAACCATCGAGGAATCCCTCTCGCTCTGGAAGAAAAGGGATAACTTCCAATGGCGTTGATGGGATATCGATATACCCATCCATGCTTTCAATCTGACCTAAAAGCTCTGCCGTAAAAGGAAACCGCGCCCCCTCTAAAAGGCTCTTCTGACCAATTGCATAACAGCTAGCAACATGGAGTTCTTCCCCATCTTTTTTCAAATAGGCCGCAAGCTTCAATCGATGATAGGTCACAATGTTCTCGACTGCAGTGTGAATAACCCCCTCTTCACTCTGCTCTCGCTCAAGTTTTTCTGAAATAATGCGAGCATGAAGCGACTGCTCAGCCTCTTCTGCTAAATATCTGTTTTCAATTTTCAGATCGATTATCTGCTGTTCTAAATCAGCAATTTGCTGTCGTTCTTCTCTCATCTACAGCTCTTTTTCTTCAAGAAAGAAATCGGATAAAAGCTTAAAAAGCTGCTCCGGTTCATCTAGCTGAATAAAATGACCTCCCGTTGTTATATGCGCAAGTCGAGCATTGGGGATGTCTTCGGCTAGTTTTTCCGTAATCTCTCGACTTAGATAAGCATCAGCATCACCACGGATGACCAAGGAAGAGAGCTTTAACTGGCGCAACTGCCCCGTAATGTCGGTAAGAAGCCGATTATTAATTGCCTTAATCAAGCGCACAAAGCCATCTCTACCCGCCTGACTCTGTAGTGGCTCCCAAAATTTTCCCATTAAATCATCAGTAAGCCGCTCTTTATAAAACAGTGCTCGCCTAATAACCATTCGTAACATATGGGGATTCATAATAGAGGCCGTGAGACTCCGAATCACCGGTAGACGCATCAATGTAATAGGTTGAACCGGCCAATAGTCATATCCAACGGGATTGATAAGAGTGAGATCAATCAGCTGTTCTGGACGTGTGACCGCCATAATTTGAACAATACCGCCACCAAGATCATGACCAACCAGATGCAGGGGTGCTAGTTTTAGTTTATCGATGAACTTCATCAAAATCTCGGCTTGGGCAGCAATAGAGTAGTCGACATCCAGCGGCTTATCGGATTCACCACAACCCAAAAGATCGATAGCGATTACATCAAATTTCTCGGCAAGGAGCTCAGCGATGCCATCCCACAGAAACGAGTGACTGGCCACACCATGAACCAAAAGCACCGGAGCACCATGACCTTTTCTGTGGTAGGCAATATGGTGCCCATCAACTTCGGTAAATTGGGTATTCATTCTTCAATACTAGCGTTATCAAAAACCATTTTAAACCTGTTATTACCAAAAAAATCGCCTATAACCATGTTGTTTTTCAGGACTTTTTATCTTTAGTGCTTATACTCATAAGATGACAAAACAATCGGCAACACCGTTAGAATTACAAAAAATTCTCATTGACCACTTGCAGAATCGCCACTGCTTTGATCACGAAATTCTCCAGTTCCAGATTATTGAGACGCATATCTCATGGGTAGTGCTCACCGGTCACTACGCATACAAGATAAAGAAATCCATCAATTTTGGATTTCTAGACTACTCTACGCTTGAGAAGCGCAAGACTCAGTGTGAAAAGGAGCTACGCCTTAACCGTCGCACTTCACCTGAAATTTATATTGAGGTGGTAAGTGTTGGTGGAACGGTCACAAAACCCTTGATTAGCAGCAAACCAACTCTAGAGTATCTGCTAAAAATGCACCAGTTTCCTCAACACTCTCTGCTCTCTCACATTGTCATCACGCAAAAATTTTGCGATCAGCATGCTATTTCACTAGCGCAAATATTGGCCCAATTTCATTCCAAAATAGAGATTGCGTCATCTCATTCTGTATATGGGGATTCCTCTCAGATTATCACCCCAATCCGAGAAAATTTTTCACAGATCAGGGCTCATATTGACAATCCACAACTATTGGAACGTCTTCTAAAAATTGAAATTAAAACTGAGCAGCAATTTCAATATTTAGCGCCCTATTTTATCGAACGCAAACAGAACGGATATATCCGCGATTGTCATGGCGATCTCCACCTCAACAATATTTTTCTGGTTAATGAACAGCCACGGCTATTTGACTGCATCGAGTTTAATCCAGCCCTCCGCATTATTGATGTGATGAGTGAGTTAGCCTTTCTGGTCATGGATCTTGAAGAGCATGGTGAAACACTGCGTGCAAACCTGCTGCTTAATCGTTATTTAGAGATCAGTGGTGACTATGAAGGGGTTCGCCTACTGCCTTTTTACCTCTGTTACCGAGCGATGGTGCGTGCCAAAGTAACCATTCTTCAACTCAAACAGAGTGACATTGTCACCACACCAAATATTACAACTCCTGATGAATTTAACCGTTATATCAACATGGCCGAATGCTATTCGGTGCAGCAAGATCCCCAAATAATTATTACCCACGGCCTATCGGGTTCTGGTAAGACCACTATAACAACCAAGCTGATGCAGCAGCTTGGCGCAATCCGCATCCGTTCTGATATTGAACGTAAGCGGCTTCATGGTCTGACCCCTGATGAAGAGAGCGGTTTACTAAATATCTACACCGATAGTGCAAGTCTACGTACCTACCAACAACTCGCCAAACAGGCGTCTGCCATTATTGCCGGCAATTATCCGGTTATTATCGACGCCACATTCCTTAAACAGAGTGAACGAGAACGTTTCCATATTTTGGCCGAAGAGCTCAAGGTTTCCTTTACCATCCTTGCTATTGAGGCTCCTGTCGAAACACTCCAAAAACGCATAAAAGAACGAATCATCTCAGGCAAGGATGCCTCTGAGGCTGATCTGAACGTCTTGAAATGGCAGCAAAAACACTGCCAACCACTCAGTAAAAATGAGCGCCCGCACACAATCACGATCAATAGCGAATCGACTTCATCTGTTGAGGCCGCCTACAACCAACTATCGACGACTACCTAGTACTGGCTCAATCACCAATCAGCGATAACTTTCACCGCCCATACAACACCGCACCAAAATAGTGCGTAAATACCCCTATTCATTGAAACTATACTTCAAGCCTCATTTGGCGCTATAGTCTCCGCCCGCGTATCTATTACTTCAAAAATTCGAGCCATGGTTTCAGAAAAACCCATCAAAAAACTACTCATTGCCAATCGTAGCGAGATCGCTATTCGCATCTTTCGAACCGCGAAGGAGCTCGACATTGATACGGTTGCTATCTATACCCATGAAGATCGCTATGCACTGCATCGCTTTAAGGCCGACGAGGCCTATCAAATTGGTCCCGAAGGAGAGCCGATAAAATCCTATCTCGATATCGATGGCATTATCGCTATCGCCCTGGATCACGAGGTCGATGCGATCCACTCCGGTTACGGATTCCTTGCAGAGAACCCCGCATTTGCTAAAGCGTGTGCCGATAACAATATTATATTCATTGGCCCTTCCGTCGATGCTCTTGAACAGTTAGGCGATAAGACCAGTGCCCGCGAGATCGCAGCCAAAGCGGGGATCCCTGTCTCTTCCGGTTCCAGCCGAGCCATTGAGACTCCCGAGGCGGGGCTGGAACTATCCACCACACTTGGGTATCCGGTCATCCTCAAGGCCTCTCATGGCGGTGGGGGGCGCGGTATGCGCATCGTCCGACGCGCCGAAGATTTTATTAGCACCTTCGAAGAGGCTCAGAGCGAATCACTCAGCGCCTTCGGCAGCCCCGATATTTTTGTCGAAAAATTCGTCGAACATGCACGTCATATTGAGGTGCAGATCATGGGGGATCAACACGACAATCTAGTACACCTCTATGAACGCGACTGCTCGGTGCAACGTCGCTACCAGAAGGTGGTAGAGATCGCCCCCGCGCCACAACTTGACTCTAAACTTCAACACACCATCCACAAGGCGGCGCTCGCAATTGGACACGAAGTCGGTTATTCAAATGCCGGCACGGTCGAGTTTCTTGTTGATGCCAACACAGACCAGTTCTTCTTTATCGAAGTCAATCCACGCATACAGGTGGAACATACCGTCACCGAGGAGGTGACTGGCTTTGATCTCATAAAGTGCCAAATTCTTGCCGCAAAGGGATTACCTCTCTCATCTGAGGAGATTGGTCTGGGCAATCAGGAGGACATCCACACCAACGGCTTTGCGCTGCAATGTCGTATCACCACCGAAGATCCAACCAACAACTTTATGCCCGACTATGGTCGTCTCATCCAGTACCGCCCAAGTGGCGGCCCCGGTATCCGTCTTGATGCCGGTAATGCCTATCAAGGTGCCGTGGTCAATCCCTACTACGACTCAATGCTAGTCAAGGTGACCGCTCGTGGACAAAACTTTATCGACGCCATAAAACGGATGCGCCGCGCACTCCGCGAATTTCGCATTGGAGGGGTAAAGACCAATATCCATTTCCTGGAAAACATCCTCAATGATGAGTACTTTGTCTCTGGCGGCACCACGACTCGATTTATTGATGAGAGTCCGCAACTTTTCAAACTACCGGAAATATGGGATCAATCATCACGAATTCTTCATTTTATCGGCGATACCATTGTCAACGGCAATGATCTGGTCGCAGGACGTGAGCGTGCCACACGCAGAAGAGCGGCAACACTCCCTATCATCGCAACAGATACCACAACACCGCTAGGTAGTCGTGACCTGTTCAAAAACATCGGTGCCGAAAAATATTCCAAATGGATCACCGAACAGCAGCGCCTGTTTATCACAGATACCACTATGCGCGATGCCCACCAGTCACTACTGGCAACACGATTGCGCAGCCACGATATGCTCAATATCGCCGATGCCTACTCTAAACTAACCCCCGAACTCTTCTCATTAGAGATGTGGGGTGGCGCTACCTTTGACAGTGCCATGCGTTTTCTTAAAGAGTCTCCATGGCAACGACTTGAAGAGCTACGTGCAGCTACCCCCAACATCCTCTTTCAGATGCTTGTGCGCGCCTCCAGTGCTGTCGGCTACAGCAACTATCCTGACAATTTAGTACAGGCATTTATCAAGGAGAGTGCGGCGGGTGGTATCGATCTATTCCGTGTATTTGATGCTCTTAACTGGGTACCGAATATGCGCGTGGCAATGGAGGCTGTACTCGAAGCGGGTGCACTCTGCGAAGCATCGATCTGTTATAGCGGCGATCTACTTAATCCTGAACGCACTAAATATGACCTCAAATACTATATTGATCTCGCTAAAGAGTTGGAGTCGATGGGAGCCCATATACTGGCCATTAAAGATATGGCCGGGTTGTGTAAGCCCGAGGCAGCTCGCCTGTTGGTTACTGCACTGAAGCAGGAGGTGGATATCCCTATTCACTTCCACACCCACGACACATCAGGTATTGCGGCGGCATCTGTTTTAGCTGCTGCCGAGGCGGGAGTTGATATTATCGACGCCGCACTGGCTCCACTCTCTGGCGGCACTTCCCAGCCCAATTTAAATACGCTGGTTGAGGCACTCAATTTTAGTCCGCGTAACACCACCCTTAATCCCGATCATCTCGATAGTATTGCCGACTACTGGCGATCGACCCGCGAGTTTTATACACCTTTTGAGAGCTCTGTATTACCCGCCACTGCCGATCTCTATCGCCACGAAATACCTGGAGGCCAATACACCAACCTCTACCAACAAGCACGCGCATTAGGGCTAGCTGATCAATGGCGAACCATCTGTTCCATCTACACCGAAGTCAATCAGATGTTTGGCGATATTATCAAAGTCACCCCAACATCAAAGGCCGTTGGCGACATGGCTCTCTTCATGGTCGCCAATAATCTCTCTACAGACGATGTACTTGATGCCGAGCAAAATCATGACTTTCCCGCCTCAGTCATTGATCTCATCGGTGGCATGATGGGACGACCAATTGGCGGGTTCCCTGAAGAGGTTAAGCAACGAATTCTCAATGGACGCGAGGAGATGGAGGGGCGTCCCGGAGATAGTCTGGAACCGGCTGATTTTGACTCTGCACGAGATGCTGTAAAACAACTCATTAACAGTGAACCGACCCAACAACAACTCATCTCCTACCTACTCTATCCGAAGGTGTTTGAGGCATTTACCCAACACCAATCGGACTACTCAGACACTAGCCGAGTGCCTACCCCAGTATTCCTCTATGGTCTCGAACCCGATGAGGAAGTTTCCGTGGAGATCAACAAAGGAAAGTCTGCG
>Ga0224507_10001217_pt1 | contig 10326 bp, 8 predicted proteins | sample SF_Jan12_sed_USG_3_FD_170159 | JGI IMG/M metagenome (GOLD analysis project Ga0224507, IMG submission 170159) | Sediment microbial communities from San Francisco Bay, California, United States - SF_Jan12_sed_USGS_13 | ecosystem: Environmental > Aquatic > Marine > Sediment | place: USA: California...
TATATTTATATACAGCACCATAAATATTCTCACCTCTGTCATCAGGGAAAATGGCCACGACGCCCACCCTATCTCCCCGCTCACTCAATTGAACATTTGTATCACTCCACTGTTTTGTATCTGAAACCAATACACTACCTGACGCGCCAATTCCTACAGCCGCCATTTCACCACCAATATTAATGCTGATTTCACCTTTATCTAATGGTTCAGGAGCCGCTAAAAAACCACCGACACCATATATTCCTTGCTCATTTACACTAACTATAACCCCATCAGACGTAATACTTACGGCGTACGCATTTCGTGCAGGTCCGTTTGATGAGTATCGTTTATTATCACTATCAATAACAAATTTACTTGTTATCCCTTTTTCCTTATGTTTTGAAACAGTCACCCAGGCAAATGCTTTTGATTGATACCGTGTTAAATACCGTAATGTTATTGAATGTGTATCCGTTGAATGTTTTATGAATACATCCCCCTCCCCGTTCTTCAACGAATCAACACAACGCTGTTTCTTCTTGACTGTTTTACATTTCCTATCTAAAAACAGATGAGGCATTCCATTTTTCTCATAATAGTGGCCACTTGTATTTTTTCCTTTAAACACAGGTGTAAGTGAATATTCTCCATACGAAAGAGGAGAGATAAGCATCGAAAACATGCTCACATAAAGTACAAATAGTTTTTTCATAATAAGTAGATTAATCGTTATTATATTGCTTAGGTATACAACTCCAGAGTGTAGCAATAGTCAGTTACGCTCTGGAGTTTCAATAGGGGGAATAAATTTAATATTGAAATATTTGTTAATTCGACATCTATGGTGTCAATTTCTATACAATATTAGTTTATATGGTAAGCGCAATCCAAATACATTATTCCCATACATCAATTTGACCAGCATACTGCGTATTTCTAATAGAAGTAAAATTTATGTTTCAAACCAGAAAAAAACTGCCATTGGCCCAAGTGACAGGAATAGTTTGATGAAAGCGGATTAACCCAATCGCAATTTTGTCATGAGCACAATATTAACCCAAAATATTTCCTGATCACCCGCAATCCATAGAGATATTTTACAGCGCTTTACTGGCCTGTCATGAGAACAAATTGACGTAAGTTTGCTCATCCAGTGAATTATTTATAAAAATATTGACAGTTTTGAGTTTATATTTAAAGAAGAGGGAAATGAAACACTGAATTTCAGAAAAAATAGAGAATTATTTTAGTGTACCCTCCGATGTACCCAGAAGGTTTTTTTGGCACTCACGAGATATCATAAGTCATTGAAAAATATGGTCGGCGTGAAAGGATTCGAACCTTCGACCCCTACAACCCCATTGTAGTGCGCTACCAAGCTGCGCTACACGCCGACTGAGCGCGGGATTATACAGTATTGCCTTCTGGCAAGATAATATTTTTAGTAACTATTTTCAGTTACCTTTCTAACTAAAGCGATTAAATTTATTTTGTTAAGAACCGGCTGACTGTTAAACAAATAGCGGGAGCTCAAACAGATCAACTAAGCACCAGTAGCAAATCTTCCAGCTCATGACATAATTCACTTACCAGCTTGGTATCATGCTGAGACGGTTTTGCATCAGGTGCAATTTCGGAAACTTTGTTAGATTGCGATAAGAGTTTTTGTCGGGCACCACCTATGGTGAACCCTTGATCGTATAACAGATCTCTTATTTCCCTTATCATCAACACATCGTGCTGTTGATAATATCGCCGGTTACCACGACGCTTGGAAGGCTTAAGTTGAGGAAACTCCTGCTCCCAATAACGCAATACATGCGGTTTGACCGCACATAAGTCACTTACTTCTCCAATACTAAAATACGTTTTTCCTGGTATTGGTGGTAGCTCAACTTTGATCTTGTTGCTCTTGTTGCTGCTGGCTATCAGCATAGGCTTCTACTCTTGCTTTAAGTTTCTGCCCCGGCCTGAACGTTACAACACGACGTGCTGTAATAGGAATTTCTTCCCCTGTTTTTGGGTTTCGACCTGGACGCTGTGTTTTGTCCCGCAGTGTAAAATTACCAAACCCTGATAATTTTACATCTGTTCCTGCTTCCAATGCAGATCGTACTTCTTCGAAAAAAATATCCACCAAATCTTTTGCTTCACGCTTATTCAAACCCAGCTCTTCAAACAAACGCTCTGCCATTTCCGCTTTTGTTAACGCCATTAGATTACTCTCTTAAAGTTGCACCAATCGATCCTTGCAGCGAAACTAGAATTTTCTGAATGATCGCATCAACCTCAATATCGGTGAGGGTTTGCGAATCATCCTGAATCGTGAGGGACAGTGCGAGACTTTTGTCTCCGACTTCTACTCCCTTACCACGATAAATATCAAAGATTTCCACAAGTTGCAAGCGATTACCGCCAGCTTCTGTAACAATGGCAAATACCGTACCGGCAGTCACGCTTTCTTTTACAACTAACGCCAAATCTCGTTTAATAGCTGGAAACTTTGATACTGCCTTAAATTGAGGCAAAACCCCTGAGTCCAATTCAGTATAGGACAATTCAAACAGAAATACAGGGTTATGCAAGCCTAATTGTTGTTGTTTTTTAGGATGAAGCGCTCCTAACCACCCGATATTTCGACTTTTATTAGTAATCATTGCAGACTGCCCCGGGTGCAATGCGCTATGTGCGGCGCTTTCCCAGCCGAACTGGGTTATATCACCTGTTATCGATAACAAGTTTTCAACGTCGTGCTTAACATCAAAAAAATCAACTTTTCTTGCAGCTTCACCCCACTGAGTATGGGTAACATCGCCAGTTACCAGACCCGAGATGACAGTTTCTTGTTGGATTTCGCCATTAACTGTCGAGAATCGTTTACCAATCTCGAATATTCGGACGCGATTTTGTTGACGCGCCTGATTATGCTGGGCTGTTTTGAGCAAGCTTGACCAAAGCGTGGTACGCATTACTGACATTTCTGCCGATATTGGGTTTTCCAGTGCAATTGGGGTGTTTTCGGGATCAAGTAACGCTTGAATCGCGGGATCCACAAAACTATAAGTTATTGCTTCCTGATAACCGGAGTTCACAAGTGATGAGCGAATTTGACGCGGGAAAACTTTAACTTCCGGCTCCTGAACAAACTGTAAATTCGCCTTTGGTGTGGAAACCGGCAAGTTGTTATAACCATAAACACGGCCAATTTCTTCGATAAGATCTGCTTCAATCTCAATATCAAAACGGTAATCCGGTGCAACTACATCCCAGCCTTCTGCATTTTTTGTCCAGCTCATACCTAATCGAGTAAGAATATTTTCTACTTGGTCGTCGTCAATTTTCAACCCAAGTACCCGTTGCAAGCGCGCACTTCTGAAGGCAATTGTTTTACGTACTGGAAAATCTGATTCATTAACAACTTCAGTAACCGGACCTGCCTGGCCGCCGGCAATGTCCAGTATCAACCGCGTTGCTCGTTGCATGGCTTTATATTGAATTTGAAAACTAACGCCGCGCTCAAAGCGATAAGATGAATCTGTTTGTTTACCAAATCGACGCGCCTTGCCACGAATAATATCCGGCTGAAAAAAAGCACTTTCAAGAAAAATATCTTGTGTTGAGTCTGTTACTGATGAATCCAGCCCCCCCATTACGCCGGCGAACGCTAACGCTTTATTACTGTCGGCGATGACCAAAATTTTCTCGTCCATTTCTATTTCTGAGTCATCCAGTAATTTAAGCTTTTCACCTTTTACTGCGCGACGAACAATAATTTTTTCGTCAAGTTTAGCAAGGTCAAACGCATGCATGGGCTGACCAAGCTCAAGCAATACATAATTTGTTACATCAACCGTAGGACTCAAACTGCGCAAACCCGCCCGTCGCAAATGCTCCTGCAGCCAAAGTGGTGATTCTGCTTTTGGATTAATACCTTTAATGACACGACCTAAATAACGCGGGCAATCAGTGGCCGCATCTACAACTACCTCAAATACATCATCTATACTCGCATCTACATCTGGCATTTCTGGTTCGTTAACTTCAGTATTAGTTAACACGCCTATTTCACGAGTTATGCCAGCAACACTTAAACAGTCACCGCGGTTTGGCGTAAAATCCACTTCGATAATTTGATCGTCAAGAAACATATAGTCGCGAATGCTGGTGCCCACCGGTGCATCGGCAGGTAAAATTAACAAACCATCAGCACTCTCTGCAATACCAACTTCGGTTGCGGAACACAACATACCAAAAGATTCAATACCTCGAAGTTTGGCTTTTTTTATTTTCATTCCGCCGGGTAATTCTGCACCAATCATCGCAGCAGGCACTTTTACACCTTTAGCGACATTGCTTGCGCCGCAAATAATACTTAGTGGTTTATCTTCACCAACATCAACTTCGCAAATATTCAGCTTATCAGCATCTGGATGTCGCTGTAATGAAAGCACCTGACCAACGACTACATGATCAAAAAACGGGGCAGCGGGTTCAATTGAATCCACTTCTAAGCCAGCCATTGTTAAATTCTCTGCCAGAGTTTCTGTATTTACTTCCGGATTAACCCAGGCGCGTAACCAATTTTCACTAAATTTCATTATTTTGTTTCCAGTCTGTCCGCTGTATTTTTACGTGTGCGACCAATTATTTTAAATAGTTTATTAATTAAATTGCGCGAGAAACCGCAAATCATTTTCAAACATTAATCGCAAATCATTTATGCCGTAACGCAGCATTGTGAGGCGATCAGCACCCATACCAAATGCATATCCGACGTATTTTTCGTTGTCCACACCCACATTTTTTAACACTTGTGGATGTACCATGCCGCAGCCACCAACTTCCAACCAACCGGTATGACTACACATACGACAACCATCACCACCGCACATTACACATTGAATATCAATTTCGGCAGACGGTTCAGTAAACGGAAAATACGATGGACGAAAACGCAATTGCAAATCATCCACTTCAAAAAAGTGACGCATAAATTCAACCAGCGTGCCTTTTAAATCTGCAAAGCTGACATTTTCATCAACCAACAAACCTTCTACCTGATGAAACATTGGCGTATGAGTTATATCAAAATCACAACGATAAACACGACCGGATGAAATAATACGAAACGGCGGTTTGGACTCTTCCATAACACGAATTTGGACAGATGATGTTTGAGTACGCAACAAAGTAGTCGGATTAAAATAGAAAGTGTCCTGCATGGCGCGCGCAGGGTGATTATCCGGAATATTCAGGGCTTCAAAATTATGATAATCATCTTCGATCTCAGGACCGTCAGCCGTCATGAAGCCCTGTCCGTGGAAGAATGATTCAATTCGCTGAATAGTGCGAGTTACCGGGTGCAAACCACCGGTATTCTGCCCTCTGCCCGGCAATGTAATATCAATGCTTTCAGACGCCAACTTTTGCTGCAGAACTTGCTCCTGCAAATCAGTTTTTCTCGCTTCAATCGCTTGCTGGAGAGCCTGCTTGGCTATATTAATAGATTGACCAACCGCTTTTCGCTGATCAGCAGGTACATCTTTAAGTGCTTTTAGCTGCTCAGTTAAGCTACCTTTTTTGCCAAGGTATTGAACACGCACATGGTCCAGTGCATTTGGGTCTTCTGAATTGTTTATTTCAGATATTGCTTGTGCTAACAGGCTATCTATATCGATTGTCATTTTTTTATACTTTGTGTAAATAGTGATAAGTCGTTATTTTACTTAAAAAGATTCCATTTGAATCATTTTATTAAAATAAATTTAGCTTTATGAGGGGTAAAACAAAAAAAGGGGGAAGGTTTCATCAACCTTCCCCCTTTAATACTGCTTACGCAAATCTAAACTGACTTATCCAGCCAATCCAGCTTTTGCCGCGTCAACAATTTGAGTAAACCCATCTTTATCATATACAGCTATATCAGCCAATACTTTTCTGTCAATCATGACATTGGATTTTTTCAAACCGTTAATGAAACGGCTGTAAGACATTCCGTTGTTACGGCTTGCAGCGTTAATACGCGCAATCCATAAACGACGGAATTGACGTTTTCTCTGTCTGCGGTCACGGTATGCATACTGACCTGCTTTTGTTACTGCCTGTTTCGCCACTCGAAATACACGACTACGTGCACCTGAATAACCTTTTGCCAGCTTCAACACTTTTTTGTGACGAGCTCTGGCTGTTACACCACGTTTTACTCTAGCCATTGTTCTTTGCCTCTATAATTTCTGTTTATGTAGTTCGGTAAATCGATTTAGCGGTAAGGCATCATTCGATTAATTAAAACAACATCAGACGCATGAACAGACTGAGGTGAACGCAGTTGACGTTTACGCTTAGTACTCTTTTTAGTCAAGATGTGACTACGGTGAGATTGGCCACGTTTAACCGCACCTTTCTTCGTCCGCTTAAAGCGCTTAGTGGCGCCACTTAAAGATTTCATTTTCGGCATTGCTGCTTACTCCGCTATTTTTCTAGTTTAAATTTGGCAGGCAGGTAGTCGTTAGACATTTTTAAACAAGGCATTTTTTTACAAAAATGCGCCTTATTTACCTGTTCTACCCCTTCTTCTTGGGTGCAATTACCATTACCATCTGCCGACCTTCCATACGAGGAAATTGTTCGACCGATCCGAGTTCAAGTAGATCCTTCTCAACACGCTGGAGCAGTTTACGCCCCAAATCTTGATGAGCCATTTCTCTACCACGAAAACGTAACGTGATTTTGGCTTTGTCCCCATCACTTAGAAAGCGTACCAGGTTGCGTAGTTTTACCTGATAATCGCCCTCTTCCGTACCAGGACGGAACTTGATTTCCTTAACCTGTGTTTGCTTCTGCTTTTTCTTCGCCAGCTGCTTTTTCTTGTTTTCCTCGAATACAAATTTACCGTAATTCATTATACGGCAAACAGGCGGCTCTGCGTTTGGTGAAACTTCTACCAAATCCAGATCTGCCCCTACGGATTCTTCAAGGGCAATTATTATGCTTACAACACCTCTTTGTTCTCCAGCCGCGTCAATTAGACGGACTTCAGGTACTGTAATTTCATCGTTCATTCGAACTTCACGTTTGCCAGCAGCGATGGCGTTTTCCTCCTAAGCAGTTCGGCCGCGTTTCGCGATATCGGTAGTCAAGTGCTCAATAAACGCCTCTAAAGGCATTGAACCAAGGTCTTCTCCGCTTCTCGTTCGCACAGCCACAGTTTCGTCAGCAACTTCTTTGTCGCCAACGACAATTAAATACGGCACACGCTGTAATGTGTGCTCGCGAATTTTAAATCCGATCTTCTCATTTCTCAAGTCGGATTTTACTCTGAATCCGTGTTTTTGCAGGTTTTCTTGCACTTTATTTACATAATCAGCCTGTTTGTCGGTAATATTGACAACTACAGCCTGAACAGGCGCTAACCACGAAGGAAAAGCACCAGCATAATTCTCAATCAATATACCAAGAAAACGCTCCAAAGAACCCAAAATAGCTCGGTGAAGCATCACTGGAACCTGCTTACTTCCATCTTCTGCGATGTAATGCGCATCCAAACGACCAGGCATTGAAAAATCAACCTGTATAGTACCGCATTGCCACACTCGGTCGAGACAATCTTTTAGCGAAAACTCAATTTTAGGCCCATAAAAAGCACCTTCACCTGGCTGCAGATCCCAGTCCAGATTTTTGTTATTCAATGCCAGCTCAAGCGCCTTTTCAGCTTTATCCCAAACTTCATCACTACCCACTCGCTCATCTGGGCGCGTTGATAACTTGATAATAACGTCATTAAAACCAAAATCTTCATATACGCTGTAAAGTAAATCAATAAAACTGGAAACTTCAGATTGAATTTGATTTTCTGAACAAAAAATATGAGCATCATCCTGCGTAAAACCGCGTACTCGCATCAATCCGTGTAAGGTGCCAGATGGCTCATTTCTGTAACAAGAACCAAACTCAGCCATTCTTAGAGGTAAATCGCGATAACTTCTTAAACCTTGATTATAAATCTGCACATGACAGGGACAGTTCATAGGTTTTACAGCATATTCCCGGTTTTCCGACTGGGTAGTAAACATTTCGTCACCGAACTTTGCCCAGTGACCGGATTTTTCCCACAACGATCGATCCGCTAATTGCGGTGTACGCACTTCCTGATAATTATGCTTAACTAGCACCTGACGTATATAGGCTTCTACTTCCAGATATACAGCCCAGCCCTTATCGTGCCAGAACACCATACCTGGGGCTTCTTCCTGCATGTGAAACAAATCAAGATGCTTGGCTATTTTGCGGTGATCTCGTTTTTCTGCTTCTTCCAGACGATGAAGGTAGCTCTTTAATTCTTTTTTGTTGCGCCAAGCTGTGCCATACACACGCTGAAGCATTTCATTCTTAGCATCGCCGCGCCAGTATGCGCCGGCCAATTTCATTAACTTTATGGCTTTAATCTTACCGGTAGAAGGCACGTGAGGCCCGCGGCAAAGGTCGATAAAGTCGCCCTGCTCATACAAACCTATTTCCTGATCTTCTGGAATGCTGGCGATAATTTCCGCCTTGTACTTTTCACCCAAATCGGTAAAAAATGTCACCGCCTCATCCCGCTGCATTACTTTACGGGTGATAGGTAAATCCTGCTTTACCAGCTCTTCCATTTTTTTCTCGATGACCGCCATATCATCCGGGGTAAAACCCTTATCATAGGCGAAATCATAGAAAAATCCATTGTCGATGGTGGGACCTATTGTTACCTGGGCGCTTGGAAACAGTTGTTTTACGGCCTGAGCCAACAAATGTGCGCTGGAATGACGAATTATCTCCAGACCTTCATCATCACGATCAGTAATAATACTTAAATTAACATCACTTTCTATCAGAAAAGATGCATCTACCTGACGGTCATCAATTTTGCCGGCCAATGTGGCTTTTGCCAAGCCCGGCCCGATATCGGCAGCAACATCCATAACGCTAACGGGGTTATCAAAACTACGCTGGGAACCATCTGGGAGAGTAATAGTAGGCATATTTAATCCTTTTTCAGTGGTGATCCTTACCAAAGACCACGTGAGATCATAATAATCAGCGCCGGAATCTACATCATAAAAAGTGTGTTAAGAGTGATTCAGGCGAGACATCCGTCAGAAATAAAAAAGGCACCGTCCTTTAACTATAAGAAACGATGCCTTCTTAGAATCTGGTAGGCGCGATTGGACTCGAACCAACGACCCCCACCATGTCAAGGTGGTGCTCTAACCAAGCTGAGCTACGCGCCTAAAAATCGAGGTGGACTTTAACATCGCCTTCCCAAAATTTCAACTAACTTGTCCAAAAAGATTCATAAAGCCCTAATAAAACGAGCAGAACTTAAATGCCAATATCCCTATCCTGCAAGCGACGAATCTCATCCCTCACCTTTGCAGCTTCTTCAAACTCCATATTTTTCGCAAATTTGTACATCTGCTGCTCGAGTTTTTTTAATTTTTTAAGCGACTGCGCGGGCGTTAGTGATTCATAATCTGCCATTGATTCTGCCACTTTACCAGCAGCGCCTTTTTTACGACTAGGCGAATACGCACCTTCCATAATGTCGCGAATATTTTTCTTAATCCCCTGCGGGATAATATTGTGCTCTTTGTTGTATGCGATTTGCACCTCTCTGCGTCGATCAGTCTCATCGATCGCTTTTTTCATGGACTTGGTGATTCTATCGGCATACATAATTACCCGACCATTAATGTTTCGCGCCGCACGACCAACAGTTTGAATCAACGATCGCTCTGACCGTAAAAATCCTTCTTTATCCGCATCGAGAATTGCAACAAGCGATACCTCAGGAAGATCAAGTCCCTCACGAAGTAAATTGATCCCGATCAACACATCAAACTCACCCAGACGCAAATCACGCAAAATTTCCATACGCTCAACCGTATCAACATCAGAGTGCAAATAACGCACTTTAATACCGTGCTCAGCGTAATAATCCGTCAAATTTTCTGACATTCGCTTTGTTAATGTTGTGACAAGTACGCGTTCATCATTGGCAATTGTTAAATTTATTTCAGATAAAAGGTCATCAACCTGTATCGCCACTGGTCGTATCTCAATCATTGGATCAAGCAATCCTGTTGGACGTACGACTTGCTCCACAATTGCACCAGAGTGCTCGCCCTCGTAAGTGCTGGGTGTCGCCGAAATAAAAACGGTCTGTGGCATTAGTTGCTCAAACTCATCAAAACGCAATGGTCGGTTATCCAATGCTGATGGCATTCTAAACCCGTATTCGACCAGCGTTTCTTTTCGGGACCGATCACCTTTATACATCGCCCCTATTTGCGGCACCGTCACGTG